>MDTG01134109.1_pt1 | contig 12412 bp, 9 predicted proteins | sample 811421 | NCBI WGS metagenome assembly MDTG01 (sample SAMN05326645, study PRJNA326480) | marine metagenome | isolation source: seawater | place: Pacific Ocean: South East | collected 2011
ACAATGGATGCAGAAAAAGAGCAAATGACTTTTTCTGAAGCTATAAGAAAAAATCAAACTGTAAAAAAATATATCAGTGATAGTGAAATTGAAAAATGTTTGGTGCCAGATAATTACACCGGCCATTCTGAAGAAATAATTGACAAAGTACTAGATTCACTATAATGTATAAGTTTGCTTTAAAAAATATCCCGAGAAGGAGCCAAACTAAAATTGGAGACAGCATCATTCTCAGACTTTATGAAAAAGGCATAATTGCAAAATACCAAATTTTTGGACCTTTTTTATTCTTTGAAAGTCACCAAGATATCAGTGGTGAAATAAAAGATTCAAAATTATTCAAGGCACTCTTAGCAAGTAGTGATGTAAAACATATTTTCAATAAAATAAAGGAAATAATTATTGATTTAAAAAAACCCAAAACATTTGCAATCAAAGTCACTAGGAAAGGCGATCATCCTTACACCTCTACACAATTGGCACGAGACGTGGCTGGGGCTGTTTTTGAAAAATGGCCCGATATCAAGGTTAACTTGAAAAAGCCATTACTAGAAATAAATATTGAAATTATTAATAATCGTTGCATTGTATATTGCTAAGTCAATGGATGTAAACATTATTGGAGCTGGAGCTTTAGGCAATTTACTTGCGACAAAACTGTCAAAACAACATAATGTAAATTTAATAGTAAAGTCAAATCACACCGATCTAATTGAAAAACAAGAAATATTATTTCGAGACATTCAAGGGAACATAACAAAAACTAATGTTAAAGTGAAAACTAAGGTAGAAAATTGTGATTTAATTATATTATGTGTAAAAAGTTATGATGCACAAGCCTTGGTACAAGAATTCTCTAATTTGGATACTCATATCTTATTGTGTCAAAATGGTTTGAAAACTCTAAATTACGCTTTGCAGAATATAGATGAAACAAGACTGTCCTATCTAGTAACTGGCAATGGAATTTCTAAAATAAAGGCAGGAATTTCTGAACATAAAGGTCTTGGATTCACCTACTTAGGCAATATAACTAAAATAAGATCTGAACTATTAGACAACATTTCTGAAACTTTGACTGAACAGGATATTGATTGTAGCGTTGTACCAAATATTGAAGATTACGTATGGCTGAAAGCAATAATTAACAGTGCAATAAATCCAATAGCCACACTAGCTGAAGTAAAAAATGGTAAATTAAGAAATCCTGAGCTTAATGATGAAGTAAAGAGTTTGTGTGAAGAAAGTAGCAATATTGCAACCTCAAATGGTATCAGGTTACCATTAGACCCTTGGGAAGAAATAAATAAAATAATTGAAAAGACTGCAGATAACAAATGCAGCATGCTGCAGGACTTAGAAAACAATCAACAAACCGAAATTGATGCAATCAACGGAGAACTAATTAGAATAGCTAAAAAATTGTCCTTAAAATCCACCTACAACAAACAAGTCGTAGCCGAAATTAACAAAATTTCAATCAATACCTAATGCTTTATTTGTTTTCAAAATAGATTTCATATTGTCTGATTCTAAGTTAAACATAGCCCTAATGGCATCAATATTTTCAGGTATAACATCTGATTCTTGGTGTATAGCTTGATAATAGTATAATTTCTTTCCAAATGTATGAACTCCATCTTTCCAAACTGCAATCTGGTTTAAGTCTCCACGAGTGTACAACGCATCACGAGCCAATTCCATTATCTCTGCCGTGCCAGGTAAATTCCGAATTTTAGATCCATCCTTATGCAAGAAACCTTCCAACAAATTCACTCTTGGTGTGGACTCCCATATAGATAATATCTCATTAACATCGGGCTCATTATTTAGTTCTGCAATTATACAATGGACGTGCATAATGGTTGTAGGCACTTTTACAGCCATCGTTTGAATATTAATCCCTTCCATTATTGTCTGAACATCCGGCCCATGATGGCTTGGAACTGAAAGAACAGGTTCGATAGAATTTAGAGGACCTCGGTCACTGTCTTTTGGATCACCACTTCTCCTGACCATGACTGCCTGAACATTATCTATGCCATATTTTTGACGGAGAGGATACAGAGTTCTACCAAGACCTGTAGTATTGCAGGAAACTACTCTCACAAAATCCTCATTTATAGATGAGGCATAATTAGTCAAAGCGTTAAAACTTACTCCAATAGGTGCATGTTTTTCTCCACCTTGCCAAATAGCCTTAGTACCTGCCTTCCTGTACATATCCATATTATTTACACCTAATTTACCAGGTGTGCAATCAATGATTACATCTGCTATTTCAACTAAATCTTCGGTAACGCCTGAAACTTTAACACCCTTCTCCTCAAAAAAACCTATTTTTGATTTAGTCGAGGCATAAACTGGAAAACCAGCATCCAATGCTCCCCTTAATTCATATGTTGGCTTAGTCTTTACAACTCCAACAATTTCCATGTCATCTTGAAGAGTTACAGCCTCAGCAACACGCTTTCCAATCGTACCATAACCATTGATACCGACCTTAATCATATATCTTTATTTGATAGTGCTATTTAACTAATTTTCTTTATCTTCACTCATCTTTTTTCTGAGCTCTTCGATTGATACAGAAACTTTCTTTTCAGGAATAGATTCAGCAGCCTGAGTAAATTCTTCAACCTCTTCAACATCTGAACCAAATTCTTCAACTACTTCAATTCCTGGTGAAACATTATCTAAAGAATCTACCTCCGAATCTGCTTCATCAGTCTCTTCAGCTATATTTTTAGAAATGGCATAATCTCCATCACCACCCTCTCCAGAACTAATCGTTCCTTCTTCAATATCTTCCAACAATTTTGCCCTTTTATCTGCACTAGCTTCTTCTGTGACTTCCTCCAGAATTTCCTCTGGTGAGAGCATTTCGTCAGCTTCTGAAAATTCCTCTTCTTCAGTCTCTATTAATTCATCAACATCAAATTCGCTCTCTTCATCATACAAAAATTCAGGCATTTCTGGAGCTATTGCGCCGGGAGTAGCTATTGCTTCATAAAATTCAAAAGCTGTTCTTTCTACTTCAGAAACAAAATTCTCTAACTCTTCATCACCTATTTTAGAATAAATGGTAGCCATTCTGTCAGCAATGAATGCAAAATAATTTGGAGCAACTTCAAAGGCCTTTTCAGTCCATGTGAAAGGTATCCATGCCATTACCTGGTTATTCCTTGGGTCTACAGTGATTTTTAATTGAGGTCCAGGATATATGATACCTCCACAAGGAACATCATAATTATTCATATATGCTAATACCTTGTAAACATCTTCCTGTCTAGGCGTCTGAGTCAGGTTATATTTAGCTTCAAAATAGAAATTAACCTTCTTGTAGTTCATAAAAATTTCAGGTCTGCCGGACCCTTGTACTGGATTGGTAGAGGTATCTGAATCTCCGAATAAAGAGCCCATAATTGAGTCGCTCCAACCTTGTCTAACTTGCTCTGGTGCATCATATTTTAGAACTACATCTTTATTTTTAGATCTAAATTCTCTAAGAGATTTTGCGTGAGCACTTAATTTCAAACCTGAAGCCATTTCACAAAGAATCCAAAGTGCATAAATGTCTGTCATTTTCTGAGTTTGTACAAGAACGGTTTCTTCATAATAAGACTGATAATCCTCTATAAACTCTTTCCAAAGAGGCGGTAATTCCCTATAAGATCTATTCCTACTCCATGTTTTCGCTTCAATAATCGCTTCTCTATTGATGAAACGTTCACCTTTACGTGTAGATTTTGCAACAGGTATTAGTTCAGCCAATTTACCATCTCCCAAAACTTGCTTATGGAACTTGCATGCCAAATCTAGTTTATCGAGTTGCTCTTTAACTGAATCATTTGGTGGCTTGTATTCCTTTCCGTAAATAGCAGACCAGGCTTTCTTCTCCCTTTCTCGCCTATCCATTTCATCTCTAAAGAAAATGGCTTCGATGAAAACTTCCATATGAAATTTAACTAAGAGAACATTTGTAGGAGTACTCCATTTCCTTTTTCTAATATCAGTCACATGTGCTGTTGCATATTCAGTACCCTTTTGAGCTCTAGCCAAGGCAGTCTTTTGCCATCTAACTGCGCCTCTAATTTGAGACTTCATAGTCTTTCGCTCAACTTCTACTTTGTAAGTGTAAGCACCCTTACGAATATCATTAGTTAACTTCAAAAGCTTTCCAGAAAATTCTAACAATTGTTCGATATTTAATAGAATTTTTTCCTCTTCAATAGATGACGTACCGCCAGGATACATATCTTCAGGAGGATCGTCAGCCCCTGAATTCTTAACCAAATCAGGGATGTGCTCGTCTCTTAATTGTTTAAATTGTTCATAATCAAGCATCTTTGGAGCTATTACTACTTCCAATTTATTCGAAATGGGACTGCCGTTTTTGTTGTGCAGACTCACTGTATTAGCTCCAATATAGTCTGGGACTACAAACTGCATAGAATGAGTTGTGTTTGACCTTACAGGTGGTAAAGAATCAACTTTAGCACTACCTACTCTTACATGTATGTCTTCTAATGCCTTAAACGCATTAACATTAATCATAACGGCCTCTCCCTCTGTTAAATTTTCAGAATGGCCCTCGGGTAATTTGAGTTCTATAGTTGCATCTGGTAAACTCATATCAACCGAATACGCTTAGACCTGGTGAATCTACCATCTTTTCTAAAGTACTTGTAATTCCATGATTTGGACCAAGAACTTCTTGTGCTTTGAGCATCAAACATTTTAATTCATTTCTTTCAAGACCTTCCAAAGCAGGCATGATGTTTGATTTTATTACATCCTCTAAAGCTCTATCTAAGTCGTACTGTCCTCTTGAATTGAATACAGTTAACATTGAATCTATAATAACTGCAGGACCTATTTTTCTATAAGTTCTTACACCACGTGCGATTTCATCATCCCTAGATTGAGGAAGCTCCTCTTCTTCTAAGAAATTCATAAATTTGTTAAATGCCTTAAACATAGTTCCATCGTCATCATAAAAGTCAAACATTTCCTTTGCATACCAATCCTCTTGCTCTTCTGGCCTATCAGGAGCAATACCTAACTTATTCAACTTGTTAAAGACGAAAATAGGCATACGTTTGTATTCATCATCTCTATTTGGAAGTCCAATCTCTACAAAGGCAAAACGTCTCATCAACGCATGACCTACATTGAAAAGTGTATTCTTATCCTGAGTATTCATAGTCCCTATAATTCTAAACTCAGGAGGCATCATGAAGGGAGCCCCTCCTGTCTCCTTTGCAGTCAATAAAGCTTGCTTATCCCTATATTCAAAAACTGTGAATAATTTACCGAAAGCTTCATCAATATTTGCACGATTAAACTCATCAATAACAAGATAATGAGGTTTAGCATCTTCTTGCATCGTCTTTTCACACTGTTTGGCAGCATCTGCCACATATCCATCTTTGAAGTAATAACCACCTGAATCATCAGGAGAAATACCTCCAATAACTTCGAAATTGGACCATTCTGCATTTGCAGTTACAATGGTATAATTCGGGATTTGACTGCCATCTTTAGCCTCTTTAACTCCACATATCTGACTAAGTAATAAATTAGCTAATGCAGTTTTACCAGTACCCGGATCACCATACAGCATTATGTTTCTACCAGATTTCAAATGAGTTACAGTTTGATTAATAGTATCTTCAGTAGTAGAATAATATTTTGATAATTCTTCGTAATCTACATCATAATCAACTTTCATTGCTTTACGTATTTTTGGAGCCTCGGCCAATTCTTCCTTCAAATCTTTTTCTAATTCATCTAAGTGTGAAAGATCTGCACCATAATTTTCATCTTCAGTTGGCTTAATATCTATTGTAGCTTCTGGGAATTCAGAAAGAAGTCTATCCATGGCGTCTTCCAAAGTAATCTCTTTAGGCTTCTCTGGTGCTGAAGGTTCATCTGGTTTTGGTGCATCTTCAGGTTCGAATGTAGAATCAAAAGGGTCTGCTTTAGGAGGATTGGCCAATTGCATCTCCATCATTCTGTCTCGGAATTTTTCAGCTCCAAACTTCCAACCGTACCAAATTGCACCACCGGACACGAGAAGTGGAATTACGAACATAGCCCATTCCTGATTAGAATCTGGAGAGGAGATGTCAGAACCTGATAACAATGCTGGAGCTATCATTGTTGCAAACAAGGTACCTATTCCTGCAACAAATAAACCGAAGTAAGCAAAACCTTCCATGCTCTCTTCCGATTTTCTTTTCCTATAGAATAAATAGACTCCCAGGAATGTAATCACCATAAATAAAACTGTTAGAATCCAATCACCTTGTTCAAAGTAGAAATTAGCACCATTACGCAACAAATTCCACAATAATACTGCATACTGGAATCCTAAACCGAATAAAATAAAGAAGAAATATTTTGCTTCTTCCATATCTTTTAGTCTTACTGTCTGTAAAATGTATCCTGCAATTCCCATAAATAGGAATAAAATTCCAAACATCATTACAAGCATTTCACCCGCTTGAAGATTAACATAAACGGTTACAGAATCTCCGCCAACATCTCCACAAGCTGCCTTGAAATCTATGTCATTGTCTGCCACGGCCTTACTACATGATTCCCACGGACCTCGAACCCAATTATGATGTAAAGCAGAAAATACGAGCGAACCGGCACCTATGAATGCATAAATAGTACTCAACGGCGCTTCACTGATATCTTTACCTGTAACTGCATACAAAAATACAATATATGATACAATTATAATTATCAATGCAGCAGTAGCTCCTATACTGGAATAAAGACTATCTAAGGCACTTTGTGGATAATCTGCATTAACCTCGGTTAATTTATCTTCGTTTATAGATGAATAACCACCTCCAACATACAGATAAACGAGAGCCATAACCAAAATGCATAAAATTAGAGGAGCCATGATGTTGCTATCATTTATTCTGCGAGATTGAACAAAGATACATATTGCCAAAAGACCCATGAGAGCCATTACAGATTGGTATTGATGATCATCAACATTAAAACCCGTGGTATCAAAATTATCGCCATTGTTATCTAAAACTAAGGGACATCCATCTGGGTTATTTCGAACATAAGGATTAGACCAACCTGCACAAATATGAGGTTTATCTGAAAAGGTATTATTGTCATCTAAAACTTCTACAGTACCATTCATTAGACTGCCTGAACTTGATTCAGCATTGATATGAGGCACGTCCCCAGTAGTATAATACAAAACTAGACCTAAAAGTGCTACAGCAATTAAAAATTGTAAAGCTGGAAGATAGAAACTTGGTCTAGATTTAACAAGAGCCGGTGCCGACTTAGTAGACTTAGCCTTTCCTTTAGATTTGCTAACTGGAGTCTCAACTTCAGACGGACCCACATCTTTAGCTCCGGCTAGGTTTACACCACAAATGTTACAAAAGGGTGCATTGTCTTCGACATCTACAGCACAGACTGGGCACTTTTTCATTAATGACACAGTTAAGACTATTGGTTAAAAGCTTTTGATTATGGCAAACGTTCTTAACAACCTTTTCAATGCGAAAATAATGTCAGATGATTTAATGACTTTAAGAGATTTAAGAGTGCAAACTTTCAAAGAAAGAAGAGAAGGTCGTTTGACTAGCTTACCGAGTAATTTTTACTCCAGAATGGACAAATTGGAATCTAGTATGAGAGAATTTATAGAAAAATCAAAAGACAATGCCCAGAAAGTTAGTAAGGCAAATACTGATATAAGAAAATTCTCTGATATGAAACTAGAACTGCATAAACATAGGGAGAGAAAATTAACTGACTTAGCAAGAGAAAAGATTAATGGACAAAACCCAAATACTGAAAATGTTCATGACCAAGAAAACGAATATTTAACCTCACTTTGTGAAGTTATAGAAACACACAGAAAGAGAACACTATTAGGTGAAATGACAAAACCTGTTTCTAATGCACCTAAGCCTAAAGAAAAGGCAAAAGAAAAAGAGGTTAAACCAAAGGTTGAAGAACCAATAGTAAAAGAAGAGATTACAATTAAACAAGACATTGTAGAGAAAAAAGAAATACCTGAAGAATACATAGAAGTTGAAGTTCTTGAAGATTTACCAACTTTTACAGGTATGGATGCTAAAAATTACACCTTGAAAAATAGCAATAAAGAAATAATACCTATATACAACGCCAAAATGCTCAGAGATGCAGGTAAAGTTAAAATTATCAACGAGGTGAAGGCCTGACTTACGATCTCAATGATAAGGGGATTTTGATTACTAACGAAAGGCTAGCTGCACAAATTTACAATAAAGGGAAGACTGGAACTCCACAGGAAAAAGGGTATTTGCTCTTGCATCCCGAAGAAGCTCTATATTGCGATTACAGAAAGGATATTGAATTGTCGGACAAGGAGAGAGATAAATTCCAAAACGACAACTTTATCGTTTACAAGGATTTAAAAGATCGTGGACTAGTGGTCAAAGTAGATGATTTGGGCCTAAGAGTTTATGATAGAAAGACAGAGACTAAGGGACAAGCCTCGGCCATAGTATTACCAAAGAAATTTGATGATGAAATAGATTTTACTAACATTTTTGAAGAATTAGGTAAAGGATTAGAAAGAAGAGTGCAAATTGGCATTATTGATTCCGATAAAGATGTTGTATATTATGTAATAAAAAATATTGAATGGCCAAATACAAAAATGAAAGAAGGTCAAAATAGTACAATTGATGATGAAGAAGTAAAAGAATTAATCGACAAGGGATATCAGCTTAATTCAGGTCTTAAATTCGGAACTCATTACAGAGTCTACGATTATGAATCTAAACACGCTCCTTGGTTAATACATGTAGTTAGAGAAGGAATCAATTGGCTAGATATAGCAAGAATGGTACGTGTTGGTCATGGAGTGAATAAGATTATTGTACTATCCTACAAAAAGAACTGGCTTAGTATAGAATGGATTAAGCCTTGATAATTGGATTATACACTAAAGATTTCGCATTACTGAATAGAATAACAAATAAAATAAAAGATAAGAACATCAAACTCCGCCACATAGATGATATTTCGAAATTAAATGATGAATACCATGCACTTATTTCAAAAAACAAAATTCGAAATTGTGAATTACCTCAAATACAACCTGATAATTTAGATATATTAGAACTCAGAATAAGATGTAAAATATATAATTGTTCCAATTTAGTCATTGGAATAGACCCTGGAGGAGTTACTGGATTATCAGTAATAGGATCAAATAGAATTTTGTTCATGAGTGCATATGACAATGTAAGGGAATTAGCTACAATTGTTGATTCTATGAATCTGGAAATTGGAATAGAAGCAATAAAGATTGGAACTGGCTCACCACCTGAAAGAACAAGAATTTTAGACGCGCTAAAAAATTATTCTAGCATTATTCAATTAGTTGATGAACAAAACAGTGGTAGCGGTAGTCATACAAAGGCAGCAACCCGAATTGCACTTAGGAAGGGAGAAATAAATGCCGAACAAAAGTATGAGCCTAAGGAAGGAGAAGTGGCATGGATTCAACAAGAATCGAGAAGAATTTCAAAAGGTTTAGTAACGATTGATAAAGAATTAGCTTATGAAATATTGATAGGAAGAATATCAATGAAGGAAGCTATCAATAGTTATACTGAAAAGATTAAAAATAGGTGACGTTAGGCACTCTGTTACTATACTTATATAGACGAAAATAGGGAGTGGAATATGGCAATGCTAGAAGTTAAAGATTTGAACAAAGGATTTGGTTCAAAAACTTTCAACACAAGAATAGAAGTTCTCAAAGGTGTTAATTTAAAGATAAAAAAAGGTGAATTAGTAGCGCTAATGGGACCGTCAGGTTGTGGAAAATCTACTCTGTTAAATATAATTGGAGGATTACTACCTGCTGATTCAGGAAATATTGAACTTTCGAGCTCTGCAGAGGAATCATTTGAATATGGTACTAAAACTCCTAACAAAGTTGTTGACGTAAGAAGGAATGGAGTAGGGTGGATATTTCAAGATTTCCATTTAGTAGAACATCTAACTGCCCTTGATAATGTTGCAATGGCTCTTGAGATTTCAGGAATAGAACAGTCACTTGCTGAAGAGAAAGCCAAAGCTGCCCTAACAACTGTGGGATTAGGTGATAGGATAGAATTCGGTGCTGAACAGTTATCTGGTGGACAAAGACAAAGAGTTGCTGTTGCTCGTGCAATTGCCGGATCAAGGCCATTATTACTAGCCGACGAACCAACTGGAAATCTAGATGCTGAAAGTGGAAATGACATTATGAAATTATTTAAATTATTAAGGAAAGGAACCAGCCCTATTTCGGTTTTGATGGTTACACACGACCCAAATCTTGCAAGCCAAGCAGATAGAATGTTACTATTGAAGGATGGAGTAGTAGCTGCTAGTGACATAAAATCTGCATGGGGTATTGATGATAAGGAGGACAAAGAATGAGTGCCTTAGAAACTTCTTGGACTTCATGGTTATTCTCTCCCTATGTATGGAGAAAAAGACTATTAGATTTACCCGATAATTTAAGAATTGCAGCACTTACATCTTGGAGAGACAAAGAAAGAGGTTTGGCAGTATTTGCAGGGGTTTTTCTAGCAAGTTTAGTTATTACACTTGTTCTAATTTACGGAGTAGGACTTTCACAAGCCTTCCTTGAAGAATCAATTGAGCAAACTGTTTTTGATTCAAAAATTGAATTTAAATCAGCTCCTGAACAAGGAGCCACCGGCTGGACTAATGATACTGCAGTATTGCAAGAAATGTGTGATGAGGTTATTCTGAGAGAGGAATTCAATGACTGTACCCTAGTATTGGGTAAAAGTGGGCTTCACAGTGAAATTGGTTGGGGGAATGATGCTGCATTTTACGCTTCCCCATTGTTTATGGATAATATTGAATCTTCTAATGTCGACAGAAAATGGAATACTGAGGATTTGTGGGATTACGAATACACGACTGGGCCTCCAGTTGTAAATGTAAGAGCCATTTCTTTCCTAGGTCCTGAAGCTTTTGACGGAGTACTTGCAGAACGTTTATCCGAGAATATAATCTACGAAATGGGTGAATGGGAAACGCACGAGGAAGTTAACAACCAAAGAGGAATTTACATTCCTTTAGACATAGCATCGGCAGCAGGTGCTGAAGTGGGTGATAATTTGAATTCTTTGACCTTCACATACACCTACGAAAGGAGCCTCCCTGGAGCAATGGAAGATGAAGATTGTCCAGGTGAAATAATAGAAGGTGAAGAGTACAGACTAATGTATTGTCAAGTGAAAATGACATTAGATAATGTTACAATACTCGGAGTTTATGAGCCATGGCCTCAGGGAAATCCAGTACTTGCAGCCAATCCAATTTACACTACATGGACCCTATTGAGCGATGAACAACAGATTACATTAATAGATAAAGATCATGTTTACTTGGGTATCACCGTAGATAGGAGTTTACTACCAACGTCATCCATATCTGCAGCTGAAAACTGGTTAGATGCAACATCAAATGATATGCAAAAACAAACCTACGATAATGGTAATGTGAAAATATTTTACGTTGATATTATTAGTGGAACAATACTATGGCTTGAGTTTGTTTTGGGATTTGTGCAAGTTTTTGATTACATTTTAATGATTCCAGTAGTTATTCTTTCACTTTACTTGCTGATTTATGGATTAGAGCTTTCATTAGAACAGAGAAGAAGAGAGATAAGTATTCATAGATCAATTGGAGCAACTGCCGACAAATTGAAAGGTATGGTTCTGTTTGAACTCTTTGTTATCTCCTCCGTTGCTTGGGTTGGAGGATATATTTTAGCATTCTTTTCAGTGCCTATCATACTTTCAAGTGTGGGTTTCATGCAATTTGAAACTTTAGATGTTGACATTAATCCAGTTCTCAGTTTTGGATCCACATTATTTACAATATTAGCTACTCTTGGTTTAGCATTACTGTTTGGAAGAACGAGAACTAAGACATTCCTTGAAATGGAAATTGATGAAGGTGTAAAGAAAACCGCCCAAGCTGGCAAACCTAGAACCTGGCTTCACGTTATCATGCTCTTCATAGGCACTTTAGGTGCTATAGATACTTATCAAGAACTCACAACAGGAGGAAGCGGAATAATCAGTAATTGGTTCTTAGGTGGTTTAATCAATATTTTCGGACCTTTTATGCTTTGGATAGGAGGCGCTCTGCTACTTTCTAGACTTGGAGCCTATGGGCCTAAAATAATGCTTTTCTTCTTTAAGAGAACACCATTGCTTTCAGATGTAAAGCGTGGTCTGCAGAACACAGGTTCTAGTGAATCTACAACAAGACTATCTCTTATCATGCTTTTGACTCTATCAATTGTCACTCTTGCAGCTGTACAAGGATA
>MDTG01199482.1_pt1 | contig 12412 bp, 15 predicted proteins | sample 811421 | NCBI WGS metagenome assembly MDTG01 (sample SAMN05326645, study PRJNA326480) | marine metagenome | isolation source: seawater | place: Pacific Ocean: South East | collected 2011
CTAAGCAAACAGTTGTTAATAAAGCAAGAAAAAGTCGATATAAAAACGCTATTAAGAAGATGAACCTCTTGATAGGTGATAAAAATAAGAATGAAGCACTAAAATTCTTGCCTAAATTGAATTCAGAATTAATGAAAATTGCCAAAACAGGGATTATAAAGAAACAAAATGCTTCACGAAATGTTTCTAGAATAACTAAAAAGATAGCCTCATTATAATTCAAAAACCTGTAGTTGATTCAACTAAAGTGATACGCATCATATATTATTCTAGATTTAAGCTTAACTACATTTAGATTTAGTAAATAAAAATTTTAAGTAATTTCAATCAAAAATTTAAATATAACATTTAAAATTTTTTTTTTAAAAGAAAGTTTTTACGTGAAAATTTTCTATAATTATAATTTACACAATCCTAGATTACATTTTTTTTTAATTAAAAAAAATTATTTCTTGCAAATAAATTTATATAGTTCTAACTGAGATTCTTCCAAATTATTATGAATAATAACTTAATTAATAACAATTTAAACGGTTTAAAAGATGAAACTTTAAATTGGAATATAGTACAAACGCAAATGAAAAATAAACTTGGTCTTGAAGTTTATGAAAGTTGGTTAAAAAAAATAAATTTTGTAGAAGAATTTAATAATTATATCATTTTAACAGTTCCAACCAGATTTATAAGAGACTGGATTACATCAAGGTATTTAGATCAAATTTTACAAATCATAAAAAGTTACAAAAAAGATATTATTCGAATTGAATTTAAAATAATTGATCAAACAAATTTTAAAAATAAAGAACAAAAAGAAGTTATCGAAAATTTTAAAAATAAGGAAAATGTATCATTTATTAAAGACTCTTATCTTCAATACAATAGGATTGATCCTAACAAAAGACTTGATAATTTTTTAACTGGTTCTAGCAACAAACTTTCTTATGAAGCTTCAATTAAGGTAACTGAAAATATTTCTTATTATAATCCTTTATATATTTATGGGGGTGTTGGAATGGGGAAAACACATTTATTAAATGCAATTGGTCTTGAATTAAAAAAAGATAATAAGGTGATGTTTATTTCAGCGGAAAGATTTATGTATCAATTTGTAAAATCTATTAAAACAAATGATATGGTGAAATTCAAAGAATATTTTAGAAACACAGATATTTTGTTGATAGATGATATTCAATTTATGAATGGCAAAGAAGCAATGCAGGAAGAATTTTTTCATACCTTTAATGCTCTTTTAGACAAAGGTTCACAAATTATAGTTTCAGCTGATAGAGCCCCAAATAAATTGTCCAGAATTCAAGAAAGAATTAAATCAAGATTTTCTGGGGGATTAGTTGTCGATATTCAAAAACCTGATTATGAATTAAGAAAAAAAATTGTTGAACAAAAAATTGAAGAGTTGAATAAACTTCACGCAGATCAAATTAAGATTTCTCAAGAGATTAAAGAATATATTAGTTTAGAAATTACCGCTAGTATTAGAGAATTGATTGGAGCAATAAATAGAGTGATTTCTTTTTCAAGAATTTACAAAAAAGTACCAAATTTAGCAGAAACAAAAGTTGTATTAAAAGATCTACTTAATTTATCTGAAAATAAAGTGACAATAGATTTAATTCAAACTCTAGTGTGTAAGTTTTTTAAAATAAGCAAAAATGAGATGCTATCTTCTAGAAGATCTAGATATTTGGTCAGACCTAGGCAAACCGCAATATATTTGACAAAAATTTTGACATCTAAGTCATTGCCTGAAATTGGCCGTGAATTTTCAAATAGAGATCACACTACAATTATCCACTCTGTTAAAACAATAGAAAAACTAAAAGAAAATAATCCTGAAATGGTTGAAAATATTAATAAGCTTAAAAATCAAATATTATATAATAACAAAGATAATGAAATTTAACGTTAACCAACAAGATTTACAACAATCACTTAACTATTGTCAGGGTGTCATAGAAAAAAGAAGCACACTCCAAATTCTTTCGAACGTTTTATTGGATGCAAGTAATTCAAAATTGACTATCACCGCAACAGATTTAGATTTAATATTTGTTCATCAAATAAATAACGTTGAGATTATTGAGGAGGGAAAAACTACAACTACCTCATCAATTATGTATGATATAGTTAGGAAATTTTCCTCTGGAAAAAAAATTAACCTTTCGTTGTCAAACTCAAGTAAACTCCAATTAGAGTCTGATAAATCAATTTTTAATCTTAATTGTTTGAGTCCGTCGGAATTTCCACTAACAGATGAAAATTTTAATGATAATGAGTTTATCATTAATTCAAAAAATTTATTGAAACTTCTAAACAAATGTAAGTTTTCAGTATCTAATGATGAGACAAGACATTATTTAAGTGGAATATATTTACATCAGACGGAGTTTGAGGATAAAAATTATCTTACTGCTGTTGCAACTGATAGTCATAGAATGTCGATTTCAAAAATAAGACTCGAAAAAAAAATTAGTTTTGAACCGATAATTTTACCAAAAAAAACAATTTTTCAGCTTGTTTCGCTTTTAGATAGTTATGATGGAGATGTAAAAATATCTAATCTTAAATCTAAGATAAAATTTGAATTAAATAATAGTGTTTTAATTTCAAAGTTAATTGACGGAAAGTTTCCTAATTATGTTCAAGTAATACCTAAAAATAATCAGAAAAAACTAGAGATTGATCTTAAACTTTTCCTTGGATCTGTAGATCGCGTTGCATCAGTATCATTAGATAAAAAAGATGGAGTTAAATTTAGTTTGACTAAAGATGCATTAAATCTTTCCGTAAATAATACAAATAGTGGAGATGGAAACGAAACTTTAAATGTTAAATTTGATCATGATTTAGAGATAAGCTTTAATTCAAGATATTTAATCGATGTTGCAGCACAGCTTGATGGTGAAAAGATTGAAATTTTTTTTAATGATACAGGCTCTCCTGCATTAATTAAAGACCCTGGAGATTTTGATAGTATTTATGTTGTGATGCCTATGAAAGGCTAATTTAATCTATCTAATTCTGAATAAATTTCTTTTTCTAACAGATTAACAAATTCATTTTTTTCTTTACCATAGTCGATGAGTGGTAAGATTGAGATCATAATTTGCTTATTTGGAATTTTATATCCTTCTTTAGGCCATACATAACCAGAGTTTATAGCCACTGGTTGGCAAGAAATTTTTAATTCTTCATATATTCTAGCCGCACCTTTTTTAAATGGTGGTCTTTCATCTGGTTTAACTCTAGTTCCTTGAGGAAATATAATTAATGGCTGTTTGTTACTATTAGTTATTTTTTTTATGTCATCAAAAAAAACTAGATTAGTTTTTGAAGTTTTATTCCTTTTTATTGAAATTGATCCAATCTTTTTTAAATACCAGCCAAATATTGGTATTAACATTAATTCTCTTTTTAAAATGAAAATAGGAGAGTTGAAGATTGTTTGAAGATAAAAAGTTTCAAACATTGACTGATGAGATGCAGCAATAAAAAATTTTTTATTATCAATAATATTTTCTTTTCCTAAAATTTTAATTTCAACAGATAAAACTGTGCGTAAGCAGAAGCTTGCCCAGTGCCCCATTAATTTACCTCCTTTTAAAACAAAACTTCTAGGTAAAATAAATGTCGGCAAAAATAAAAGTGATATAAAAACAATTCCAGAAAAAAAAATTATAGAGAATATTAGGTTTCTTAACATTATGTTAAATGTTATATCAATTCAGATATTTTTTGTCTTTTACTTATAATCTGGATTTTTGACCCTTTAATCAGAATTTCAATTGGTTTAGGTCTTACATTATAATTTGAAGATAGTGAGGTACCATATGCGCCGACATCACAAATCACTAAAAAATCTTTTTCATTTAACTTTTGAAAATTTTTAAATGTTGAAAATGTATCTGTGCTTTCACAGATTGGCCCAACAAATTCATAATTCTTATTTTTATTTCTTTTAGTTTTCAAGTAGGGTAAAATATTATGACGAGCACCATATAAAGCAGGTCTCATTAAATCATTCATCGCAGCATCTAAAATTATAAAATCTTTTTTATATCCTTCCTTAATATAAATTATTTTAGTTATTAAAATTGCTGAATTTCCAATAATTAATCTTCCTGGTTCAAATATAATCTTAGATTGATTTTTTTTCAAAAAAGCTTGAATATTTTGAGAATATCTTTTTAAATCAAATTTGGAATTGTTGTGATTATAATCAATGCCAATTCCTCCTCCTAAGTCAATATATTCAAATTTATGATTTGATTTTCTTATTGTTTGATCAACAACTTTCAACATATTTTGATAAGGTTTAATATTAAGTATTTGACTACCAATGTGAACGCTTAAACAATTTAAGTTCAAATATTTAGATCTTTTTAAATATTTAACTAATTTCAAGAACATTTTTTGATTAATGCCAAATTTATTTTCTTTTTTTCCAGTAGAAATTTGACTTAATGTCTTTGCATCAGTATTTGGATTAAGTCTCATCCCTATATTTACAATTTTCTTTTTTGCTTTTGCTATTCTTTCTATTTCAAGGATTTCACTTTTCGATTCTGTGTTAATTAATAAAATATTTTTACGAATAGCATATTCGATTTCCGCAGAAGTTTTACCAACGCCTGAAAAAACAATTTTTTTTGGATTGATACCTGCATTAAGAGCTTTCATTAATTCACCAATTGATACAACGTCTGCACCCAAATTATATTTCTTTATTTCTTTTAAAATTTTTGTATTAGAATTTGCTTTTACAGCATAACAAATTAAAGGATTAATATTTTTTAATTGGTTTTTAAGATTTAATATATTTTCTCTAATTTTTTTTAATGAATAACAATAAATTGGAGTAGTAAATTTTTTTGCTAAAAATTTTATATCAAACCCGTCGAATGTGAGCTTGTTTTTTTTGTAAATCATGTAAGTGAACTTTGTTGAGTACTAAATATTTTTGAATTTCCTTCATTATAAATAGGATCACCTTTTTTTCCACATGAAAAAAATAAAATAGAAACAAACAATATTATTAAAATTTTTTTTATCATAAATTTTTTTTATATTTCATTATCATTTTTTTTATATTTTCAAAAGATGTTCCTCCATATGATTTTTTTGAATTTATTGAATATTTTAAATCAAAAACTTTTAAAACATCGCTAGTAAGTTTGGGTTCAATAGTTTTAAGCTCTTCAATTTTAAGTTCTACAAGTTTTTTTTTCTTATTTTCTGCAAAATTTACAATTTCAGCAGTTTTTTGGTATGCTTTCCTGAAAGACATAGAATAATTTTTGACCAAATATTCTGCAAGATCTGTTGCTGTTATAAAACCAGAGTCTGCTAATTTATACATTTCTTTTTTGTTTGGTGAAATATTTTTTAGAACTTCATCAAGTACTTTTAAAGAATTAATTATTAAATCATTAGATCTAAAAACAATTTCTTTATCATCTTGTAAATCTTTAAAATATGATAACGGTAAACCTTTAAGTATTGTAAGCATGGAAAATAAGTTACCAAAAGTTGATCCTGTTTTGCCTCTGAGAAATTCTAATACATCAGGATTTTTTTTTTTGGGGCATTATTGATGACCCAGTTACTATTTTATCAGAAAGATTAATAAGATTATATCCATCTGAATTCCAAATAATAAGTTCCTCGGCTATTCTAGAAATATGTATTGAGCACACTGAAATACAAAAAAGAAAATCTAAAACAAAATCTCTATCGGAAACGGTATCTATTGAATTTTTGGTTGGATGAGTAAAGCCAAGTTTTTTTGCTGTGAAGTTTCTATCGATGTTGAATGATGTACCGGCTAAGGCCGCGACCCCCAATGGGCTTTCGTTTAAACTTTCTAAATTATTTAAAAATCTTTTTTTGTCTCTAATAATCATTTCAATAAAAGCCATTAAATAATGTGCGAAAGATATTGGTTGAGCATTTTTTAAGTGCGTAAACCCAGGCATAATTGTCTCAATATTTTTTTCTGCAACTTTAATAGTAGATTTAATTACTTTATCTAAATTATAATTTATCTCTTTAGTTGCTGATTTAATCCAAATTTTTAAATCTGTTATGACTTGATCATTTCTTGACCTACCGCTATGAATATATCCAGCTTCATCTCCAATAATTTGAAAAAGTTTTTTTTCAATATTCATATGAATATCTTCATATTTCTTATCAAATTGAAATTTACCTTTTGATATTTCTTTTTCTATTTTTTGCAGTCCGTAAATAATTTTATTCTTAATTTTAAATGATATAATTTTTTGTTTAAATAACATTTCTACATGTGCAATCGAACCAGCTATATCCTCTTTATACAACTTTTTATCAATATCTATAGATCCACCAATCTTTTGAAAAAGTGCAGATGTTTTTTTTTTTATTCTAGTGTTCCATATTGCCTGGTTGTTTTTATTTCTAGCCATGATAATTAATTATACCTATTTAATATGAGATTTTTAATAATATTTGTATTCGTTATGTTTAATGTCTCAGCAAACGAGTTGCAAAATGTTGGAAATATAGCTGTTAATAAGGAATTAAAATTATACGATAATATTACTTTTCTGAATTCTGAGGGAAAAACAATAAAATTATCTGATTACAAGGGTAATTTAGTAATACTTAATTTTTGGGCCACCTGGTGTGTACCCTGTAGAGAAGAAATGCCTTCACTTGACTTATTAAAAAAAAATAAAGACTTAAGAAATTTAGAAATATTTCCAATAAATATTGGAAAAGATAGTCTAAAAAAAACAAAAATATTTTTCAAAGAATTAAAAATCGAAAATTTAAAAATATACTTTGATAATCCTAAGACACTAGCTAAAGATTTTTCTTTAAGAGGTGTTCCAACATCAATTTTAATTAATAAAGAGGGCAAAGAATTTGCTAGAATTTTAGGTTCTATTGATTTTACAAATAAAGAGTTTCTTGATTGGATAAAATCTTATAATTAGTCTTTAAAGAAGTAAGCAAAGACTATCAACATTATAATTGCAATAAATTGTAAAAGAACTCTAAGTTGCATTAATTTATTCGAATATTTTTTACTTGTACTTCCTCCTTTGAATAAGGTACCTATACCAAGTATAAGAACGATTCCTACTGCAATCAAAAGAACTATAGAGAGAATTTTAACGAATATTCCTGTAAACATTATTATATTGTAGAATGTTTTAACAAATATAAAACAAATTTAATTAATTATGACATTTTGTCTTGATAGTACAATTATAAAACCTGAAAAAAGTGGAGAAATTAACAATGTGGTTGTTTTATTACACGGGTATGGAGGAGATGGTAAAGATATTAGTACGCTTTCATTAAATTGGAGGAGGCATATGCCTAATACAATATTCATTTGTCCCAACGGTCATGAAGCATGCTCAATTAATCCCTCTGGTTATCAATGGTTTGATTTAACAAACGATGATCCTAATTATATAAAAAATGAAACCTTGAAAGCTGAAAAAATACTTAATAAATTTATAGATGAAATAAAAAAAAGATATAATATTGATAATGATAAAATTATTTTATCTGGCTTTAGTCAAGGCTGCATGATGGCAATTAATGTTGCACTAATTTCAAAAAAGTCATACAGTTGTATGGTAGGATTTTCAGGAAAAATTATCAACACTCATGATTTAAAAAAAAGAGAAAAAAATTCAACTAATATCCTGCTAATTCATGGTGATATGGACGATATTGTCTCACCAACACATCTGTTAGAAGCAAAAGATTTTCTGTTAAGAGAAAATATAAATATAGAAACACATTTAATAAAAAATTGTGGACATAACATTCCAGTAGAAGCATCGAGCATAGCTTTAAATTATATTTTAAAAAAAATTTAATATTTTAGTAATATTGATATCATAATTTAATTGATATAAGATTTACCTATGAATGAATTTGTTGAACAGAATGTATCTTTAGAAAAATGTCCAGCTCTTGTTTTAAATGCTGATTACAGGCCTTTAAGTTATTATCCACTTTCCCTTTGGTCTTGGCAAGATGCTATAAAATCAGTTTTTTTGGACAGAGTGGTAATTGTAAGTAATTACGATCGACAAGTAAGAAGTCCGTCTTTTGAAATGAAGCTACCAAGTGTTATTGCACTTAAAAGTTACATTGTGCCACAATCAAAACCAAGTTTTACAAGGTTTAATGTCTTTTTAAGGGATAGATTTTTATGTCAATATTGTGGAAGTGGTGATGAGTTAACATTTGACCATCTATTACCAAGATCTAAGGGTGGTGAAACAAACTGGGATAATGTAGTTACAGCATGTTCTGCTTGCAATGTAAAAAAGGGTGGAAAGTTACTTAAATCTTCAGGGATGAAATTAAATCAATTTCCATACAGACCATCAACTGAGGATTTACACAAAAACGGTAAATATTTTCCACCAAATTACTTACATAAAAGCTGGATGGATTATCTTTATTGGGACGTAGAATTAGAGTCTTGATAACTATTAAATTTTTTCAGAAATATTAATAGCAATTTTAGATCCTGTTTTAATCATTTTATCAAGTAAAGAATATAAACCTTTTTTGGACGCTCCTTTTTCATATGCTATATCTTTATGGTGAAGTTCATCTTCTCTAAATTTGATAATATTTTTTTTTAATTCTTTTTCACTAGAGTCTAATTGATCAATTTGAGTTTGATAATGCTTATCAATTACTTCCTCTACAGATGCAGTGCAAAGCATAGCAGCTTTTTTCCCAAGTATAGTCGAACCAAAACCTAAACCGACACCTAGAAGATCCCACAAAGGAAGTAATTTAGTGGGTGTTATATTTCTTTTTTTTATTTCATTTTCGAAAAAATCACAGTGTTCTTTTTCATGAATTTTCATTTCTTCAATTGTTTTTTTTAAATCATCATCTTTTACTAATGTGTTTAAAGCAAGTAGTTGTCCCTCATAAATCTTTACGGCACCGCGCTCACCTGCATGATCTACTCTAATAAATTCTTCTATTCTATTTTTTGATATCATTATTAATAAAATAAATTTTTGCTGATAATAAAAACATTAATACACTTATAAATATATTATAAGTTGTAAGCGATAAACCAAAAATTTTAAATGCTACATCTTTGCAACTGATATTTAAGTTTTCCAAGGATTTTAAAACATCTTCTTTTGTTATTAAATCTACATTTTTTGTTGAACATAAAGATGACTCTTCAATGAGATCTTGTTCGATACCCAGATGATAAACTGAAACTAAGAATGAAAAAGAAAAAATTAATAATAACAAAATATTCCAAAAAACTTGATGCCTATGAAATTTATAATTAAGCAATAAAATAATTATCGCAAGTATATATGGAATCCTTTCTATAAGACACAAATTGCAAGGTTGATAGCCAAACACGTATTGGATGATGAGAGCTGCACATAGAACTAAAATGCAAGAAATTAATAAAAAACGGTAAAGTATTTTTTTTTTTAAATTAACCATAGAATTTAATATATAAATAAAAAAAAGCAGCAATCATCACAACAATAACGCCAATTATTGTAAACCACTTTTGACCATGTTGATTTATAAAATTTGTAAAAGTATCACCAAATTTCGAAGATAAATAAGAGACAATAAAAAATCTTAGTCCTCTAGAAATTATGCTTATAAAAATAAATATGAAAAAGTTAAAACTAATTAAACCACTTGCGATAGTAAATACTTTATATGGTAAAGGTGTAAAGCCTGCTAAAAATAAAATTCCAAGCCAGGCGTAAAAACCATCTCCTAGAGTAAGGGAGTTTCTTAAATTAATTACTTTTTGTTCATAACCGTAAATTTCAACTATATGTATTGCAAAATCAAAAAAGAATGCACCCAGAACATAACCAAAAATTCCTCCCAAAACAGAAAAAATTGTTGCTATTAAAAATATTTTTAAAAATCTTTCTTTTTTTGCTACTGCCATTGGAGCAATCATTACATCTGGTGGAATTGGAAAAAATGAGCTTTCTAAAAAAGAGATAATAGCTAAAAAATAATTCGAATATTTATGACCAGCCAATTGTAAACATTTATTATAGAGTTGAGTAATCATTTTTTTAGTTTTAATATAAATTTTGTTTTAATACTATTAATAATAATTTTGAATAAAGGGCGAATGGCGGAACTGGTAGACGCGCACGACTCAAAATCGTGTTTCGCAAGAAGTGAGAGTTCGATTCTCTCTTCGCCCACCACGAAATATTAAGATTATTTTAAATATAAAACTAAGTTTAAATTAAATTATAAAATGTTTTACAACACCTTGATATCTAAATTACAATGAAAAAATGTATTATAAATTAACAACAAAGAAAAGAGTGAATAACTTAAAACTGCTTTATATAAAAAAAACAAAAGGTCAATTTCTTTGTTGTAGGGCAAAATTTTATGAAATTCGATAATTATAATAACCTATTAGAATTATTTTTATTTAGATATAAAATTGAAAATAAAGAAGGTATTTTTTTACAATCATTAAAAGAAAAAAAGAAAAGATTTACCTGGAAAGAAACTTACGATTGTATACAAAAATTATCTCACTATATTCAGAAATATATTACACCTAAAGATCGATGTTTATTAATTTCAGAAAATAGGCCTGAATGGTTAATTAGTGATTTAGCAATCATGTTTGCCGAAGGTATAACTGTGCCTGCATACACAACTTATGCCGAGAGAGATTATGAGTATCTTATAAATGATTGCAAACCCTCGGTAATTATAGTTTCTGATATTTCTCAGTTTAAAAAAGTTAAAAATATTATATTGAAAAGTGAATTTATTAAAAAAGTAATATGCTTTGATCATATAGAAGAAAGTAAAATTGAAATAATTAGCTTAGATAAAATTTTTCAAGAAAAAAATTACATAGAAAAAAAATATGAAAATATCAAATTAGCTAGAAAAGATATTTCATGTATAATTTACACCTCAGGCACCCAAGGAAATCCAAAAGGAGTGATGTTAAGTCATGGAGGTATTTTAAATAATTGTGAAGGCTCTACTGAGCTGCTAAGTGAAATAATTAATCTGAAACCAAAGTTTCTTACATGGTTGCCATTATCTCATTCTTATGAGCATACAGTTCAATTTGTCCAAATAGCAGTAGGAGCTAAAGTGTTTTATGCCGAAAGTATAGACAAGTTAGTTAAGAATATGAATGAGTGCAGTCCTGATATTATGACTGCCGTACCGAGATTTTATCAAAATTTGCATCAAAAAATCTCAACTACATTTAATAAGGCCACAGGTATAAAAAAATTTTTAGTTCAACAAACTTTAGATTTAGGAGAAAAAAAATTTTTGAAAAAAAACCTTTCTATATACGAGAAATTAATAAATTTTATGTGTGAAAATTTAGTTAGAAAAAAAATTAAATTACAATTTGGAGGATCTTTAAAAGCATTTATTTCAGGAGGAGGAGCTTTAGATTATAAAGTAGGTGTTTTTTTGAATTCTATTGGTTTACCGACCTTACAGGGGTATGGTCTTACAGAAACGTCCCCTGTGGTGAGCTGTAATTCAATTAATGACATAAGAATTGATACAGTCGGTCTTCCATTTAAGGGCAACAATGTAAAGATAGCGGATGATGGAGAGATTTTAATTAGGGGTGAAAATGTTATGCTTGGTTATTGGAAAAATTCAATTGAAACTGAAAAAGTAATTAAAAATGGATGGTTGTATACGGGGGATATTGGTCATTTTGAAAATGGATTTTTAAAAATAACAGATAGAAAAAAAGATATTTTAATCACACCAGGCGGAGATAATATCTCACCTGTTAAAATAGAAAATGATTTAACAAAAATCCAATTTATTGAACAAGCTCTAGTTTATGGAGATAATAAACCATTTTTAGTGGCTTTATTGGTTATAAGCACTGAAAATAAAAACATTAGTAGAGAAATAATTGAAGTTGAAGTTGAAAAAATAAATAAACAATTAAGTAAAATAGAAAAAATAAAAAAATTTATTGTCACTAATAAACAATTTTCAATTGAAAATGGTTTTATGACACCGACTTTAAAACTTAAAAGATATAAAATAGTTGAAGAATACAAGTATCAATTAGAAAAACTTTACAGTTGAAAATACAAAAAGATGTTATTTAACGCATAAACACTAACTTTTTTAATAAAAATAAAAATTATTTTTTTAAATTAATTTAAAAGATTATTTTTTTTAGTTTTTTTTAATTTAAATTAAAGAATTGACATAACTTGTTTAAAAAAATAAAAATAAGTTATCAACGAATCAATTTGATTCGTTTAACTAAAAAAAGGGAGCTAAAGATGCCTAAAAGAAGAAAAAAAGCGGCAAAGAAAACTAAGAAAAAAGCTAAGAAAAA
>MDTG01186356.1_pt1 | contig 12411 bp, 10 predicted proteins | sample 811421 | NCBI WGS metagenome assembly MDTG01 (sample SAMN05326645, study PRJNA326480) | marine metagenome | isolation source: seawater | place: Pacific Ocean: South East | collected 2011
CCCCGGCGCGCGGGCGGGCCCGGGATCTCGAGGCGCCGCCAGCCCTCGGCGAAGGCCCAGGTCTCGCCCGAGAGCTGGCCCTTGCTGCCCGCCCCGCCGAAGAGCACGACTCGCCCGGCGTCGGGGTCGTAGGCCATGGCGTGGTGCATGCGCGCCGAGGGGCCGCTCCCCTCGTGGCGGCGCCAGCGCCGCCGCTCCAGCAACCAGGTGTCGCCGTGGAGGGTCTTGCGGTCGTAGCCGCCGTGGATCACCAGCTGGCGACGGACGAGGTCGTAGGCCCCCGCGTGGGCGTAACGAGCGGGCGGGAGCTCCTCCTGGGGCATGCGCTGCCACTCGAACCCGTTCCACAGCCAGGTGTCGGCGAGGACGCGGTCGTCCCCGGGCTCCTGGCTCTCGCCGTCGTTCCAGCCGCCGTGGAGCACGCTGCCGAGCTCGGGCACCCACACCATGATGTGCTCGCCGCGCTTGCTCGGGGAGGTGCTGACCTGGCTGCGCTGGCGCGGGTAGGCGAAGGCCAGGTGGTTGGGCTGGTCGAGCTTGGGGTCGAAGGCAGGCGGAGGCGCTAGCCCCAGCCGGCGACGCTCGGCTGCGGGCAGTCGACGCGGCCCCTCGGCCGCCGAGGTCGGCGCGAGGGTGGGCTGGCGGAGCGCTCGCGCGGGGATCGGGGCAGCTGGGCCCCGCGTGAGCGCAGCCGAGGTCGCGACCCCGGCGCCGACGAGGAGCGCGCACGCGATCCCGGCGCCGAGCAGCCGCCGCCCCCCCAGCCTCCGAGCGGGAGGGCCGCTCCGGAGCGCCTCGGCGAAGGCGCTCGCCGAAGGCGGCCGCTGGCTGGGATCCTTGGCGAGCGCGCCGAGGATGACCGCGTCCAGCCAGGCCGGCACCTCGCTCCTGCGCTTGCGCAGGGAGGAGGGCGGGGTCGTGAGGACCAGCTCCAGGAGGCGCAGGGTGGAGCTGCCCGAGAAGGGCGGCGCGCCGGCCAGGAGGGCGTAGAGCGTCGCGGCGAGCCCATACACGTCGCAGCGCGAGTCCAGCGATCCCGGGTCCCCGCACTGCTCGGGCGCCATGTAGGCGGGCGTGCCCAGCACCTCGCCCGTGTGCGTCAGGCGCTGGCCCTCGGCGTCGCGCGCCAAGCCGAAGTCCGTCAGGCGGGCGCGCCCGGCCTCGTCGATCAACACGTTGGCGGGCTTGAGGTCGCGATGCAGGACGCCCACCTGGTGGGCCGCCTCGAGCGCGCTCGCCAGCTCGCAGGTCCAGCGCAGGGCGTCCTCGAGGGGGAGCGGGCCGCTCCGGTTCAGGCGGGCCTGGAGGGACTCCCCCCGCACGAGCTCCATCGCCAGGTAAGGGCCCGCCGGGTCCCGGCCAGCCTCGTGGGCGCGGACGACGTGGGGGTGGTCGAGGCGAGCCAGGAGCTCGGCTTCGCGCTGGAAGCGCAGCGCGAGGTCGGGCTCGGCCTTGGCCAGGAGCAGCTTGAGAGCGACCTCCCGGCCCAGCTCCGGGTCGCGCGCGCGCAGCACGCGCCCCATGCCCCCGCGGCCTAGCTCCTCGAGGACCTCGTAGCGGCCGACCCGCGCGGGGAGGTTCACGCCTTTACCCCTCCCCCGCTTCCTAGGCGTCGAGCTGGGCCTATACTGCCCGCATGGATGAGCTCGAGCGCATGAAGCTGGCCCTCAACCGCGTCGAAGGCGGCAAGATCAAGGCCGTCGCGGACGGTGACAAGGTCTACCTCTTCATTCAGAACGCGCCCGAGGAGCTGCGGCGGCTCGCCGACGCCCTCGAGCAGCTCGACATCACCGATGTCAACGCGCTGGTGGCCTACACCAACAGCAAGAGCCAGCGCCTCGAGACCCTCGAGGCGATCGACGCCGAGCCCAAGCAGGGTTGAGCTCGGGCGGGCGCGCTCACCGATCAAGCGCGTCCTCGAGCTCTGAACTCCCCAGGCCGTCCGGTTGCTCTGGATCCAGCTCCTCTGGATCCAGCTCCTCTGCCTCCACCTCTTCTGGGTCCTGGGCGGCGAGGCGCTCCTCGATTCGCTCGAAGAGCTCGTCGAGGGAGCCCTCCTTGGCCGAGATGAGCAGGGGGTCCGCCGCGAGGGTGTGCATCAGCGGCCGGAGCAGCTCGGGCTCCTCGAGCAGGTCTGCCTTGTTGAACACCAGCAGCTCGGGGATCTCGTTCAGGCCGAGCTCTTCGAGCAGGCGGCGAACCGACTCGATCCGGTTCAGGTTCTCCTCGTCGCTGGCGTCCGCGACGTGGACGAGCAAGCTCGCGTCCGCCAGCTCGTCGAGGGTCGCCGCGAAGGCCGCCAGCAAGTCCTCGGGGAGGTCGCGAATGAAGCCGACCGTGTCCGAGAGGACGACGCGTCGCCCGCTGGGCAAGCGCCGCTGACGCAGCGTCGGGTCCAGCGAGGCGAAGAGCTGGTCCTTGGCCAGCACGTCGGCGCCCGTGATCCGGTTGAAGAGGGTGGACTTGCCCACGTTCGTGTAGCCGACGAGCGCCACGTGAGGGAGCTGGTTCTTGGCGCGCCGGCGCCGACGGAGCTGGCGCTGGTGCCCGAGGCGGGAGAGCTCTCGCTCCATCTGGGCGATCCGATCGCGAATGCGCCGCCGGTCGATCTCGAGCTTCTTCTCGCCGGCGCCCTTGGTCCGACCGAAGCCGGCGCCCTTGCCGCCGCCGATCCGGGTCATGGCGTCGCCGCGCCCGAGCAGGCGAGGGAGCTGGTAGCGCAGCTGCGCGCACTCGACCTGGAGCTTGCCGGCGTGGGTCCGGGCGCGCTGCGCGAAGAGGTCGAGGATCAGCTGGGTACGATCGCGGACGTCGATCCCGAGCAGGTCCTCCAGCGCGACCTGCTGGCGGGGCGCCAGCTCGCAGTCGAACACGACGACCTGCGCGTCGTGGGTCAGGGCCAGCGCGTTGAGGTCCGCCACCTTGCCCCGCCCGAGCAGGGTCTGCGGGTCGAGGCGCTGGCGGCGCTGGACGACCTCTCCCTTGACGTCGAGCCCCGCGCCGAGCGCGAGCTCCCGCAGCTCGCCCAGGCCCCGCTCGAGGACGTGGCGCGGCTCGGTCCCGACCGCGACGAGCAGCGCCGGGGTCAGCCGACGACCGTCCGTGGTTCGCCGCGCGCGGGGGGCGGCGCGCTCGAAGTCTTGCTCGAGCAAGCGGAGGAACTCGAGCAGGTCCCGGCGCACCTCGTGGGGCGGCTGCTGAGGGCCGACCCGGTGCACTCCCCTCCCCTCTTCGTCGACGGGCGCGAGGTGGACCTCCTGAGTCCAGAGCGGCTCGGTCTCCTCGACGCGGATCCGCAGCAAGAGGTCGAGCCGCTGCCGAACCAGGGCGTTGAGCTCGGCGCGAGTCGGGTCGCCGTCGCGGAGGGTCGTCACCAGCCAGCGCAGTCCGCTCAGGCGCCCCCCAGCGCGCGAGGTCTTCAGCTCCGGGAGCTCGATCTTGCTCGCGTCCCCCACGAACACGTGCGTCACCGCCCCCTTGCGATCCAGGAGCACGCCGACCCGCCGGCGCAGCTCCCCGCTGCGCAAGGCGAGCTCACGGACGAGCTCGGGGGTCGCCGCGTGATTTTGGTCCAGGCGGCGCCGATAGAGCCGCTCGAGGGCCGCTCGTTCGCTCGCCTTCAGCCCCTGCGTCGCACCTTCGAGCTTGCCCAGGAATTTGCTCCCTTCCTCAGGGCACGCCGCGCGCACGAGCCGCGCCGCGTTGGTAGACTGGCGCCCAATATACGTGCACGGGCCCAAGGTCATGCCCATCCAGTATCGCTGCGTCGGCTGCAATCACGACAACCTCCTCCCAGACCACCGTGCTGGTCAGCTCTCGGCGTGCGAGAGCTGCGGGTTGAAGTTCTTGGCGCCGGCGCCAAACGTCGCTCACCGCCCGCCTGCGGGTCCGCCGCTCTACCCGGTGGATCCGCCCCGCGGGACGCCGCCGCCCCAACAGCGCCCTCCTCAACCGGCTGCGCCGCCTTCAGGGGGCGGTGGCGGGCTCTTCGGCATGGACGACGACGACGACGACGAAGGACCGGGCGCCCTCTTCGGTGAAGAAGAGGTCGAAGTCGGCGAGCTCTTCGGCGGAATGGGCGGCCACGACGAGCCTGCGGACGCGCCAGCGGCCGGCCATGCCGCGCCCCCGGGCTATCCGCAGCCGGGTTCCCCTCAGCCGGGTTCCCCTCAGCAGGGCTACCAGCAGGGCCAGCAGGGCTATCCCCAGCAGGGCTATCCCCAGCAGGGCTACCCCCAGGGCCAGCAGGGCTACCCCCAGGGCCAGCAGGGTTACCCCCAGCAGGGCTACCCCCAGCAGGGCTATCCCCAGCAGGGCTATCCCCAGCAGGGCTATCCCCAGCAGGGCCAGCAGCCGGGTCAGCAACCGACCTATCCCGCGCCCGGCCAGCAGGGGTATCCGCAGCAGGGCTACCCCCAGCAGGGTCAGCAGGGGTATCCCGGCTACCCGCCGCAGGGTTACCCCGGCTACCCGCATCAGCAGGGATACCCCGGCTACCCGCCTCAACAGGGCTACCCACCCCAGGGTTACCCCGGCTATCCGCCCCAGGGCTACCCCGGCTACCCACCCCAACCGGCCCCCGGTGCACCTGGGAGCGGGACCCATGACCGCCCCGGCTATCCGCCCTCGAGCCCGCCTGGCAGCGGAGCCGACCCCCTGCCGCCCCACGCTGGCGGTCCGCCTCAGGCTGCAGCGCCTCCCTCGGCCGACCCCTCCCCCGAGCTGCTCACGATGGGCGAGCTCTACGACCAGCGCGCCCCCGGCTCCGCTCCGGCGACGGCGTCGCGTGGCAGCGGCTTCCGCCTGGTCTCGATCCAAGGGCTGAGCGACGGCACCGAGTTCACCCTCCCCGGCGGCAAGGTCTACTTGATGGGCCGCGATCGAGAGGCCGACGTCAAGCTGCTCTCCACCTCCGTCTCCCGTCGTCAGGCGCGGATCGACGCGACCGGAGACACCCCCGTCTTGATCGACCTGGGCTCGGCGAACGGGACCAAGGTCAACGGAGACGCCGTCGATCGGCATCCCCTCCGCGAGGGCGACTTGATCAAGATGGGCGAGGTCCTGCTGCGCTTCCAGCAACAGTGAGCTGAGCTTGGCGGTCAAGAAGCTCATCCAGTGCCCGCAGTGCAAGTTCGCCAACCGCTATGGCGAGCCGCGCTGCTTGATGTGCAAGGCCGAGCTGCCGACTCCCCCCAAGGCAGCCGGCGGCCAGAGGCCCCCCGCCAAGCAGCGCCCACCCAGCGGTCGCTCCAAGCTCATGAACGCTCCCGGAGCGCCTCCAGGGCCGGCCCGGACCTTCGCTATGCGCCGCAGCAAGGCGCCGCCGGGCGGCGCGCCGCCCCAGCGCCCTCCCCGCCCGAAGACGCGGCGGGTGCCGCCCCGCCCCAGCCCGCAGAACCTCGAAGAGACCCTCTGCTGGCTCTGCTGCGACCCCCTGCCCCCGATCCCGCTCGGGCCGCAGCCGCAGGTCACCGTCGGTCGCAGCGACAAGTGCGACCTGGTCCTCCCCCACAAGGAGGTCTCGCGGGTCCACGGCCTGATCAAGGTCCGCTTCGGCAGCAACCTCATCGTCTACGAGGACGAGGGCTCCTCCAACGGCTCCTACCTCAACGGCAAGCGCGTCCCGAGCACGATCCTCAAGGTCGGCGACACGCTCACCATCGGTCCCTATGAGCTGGACATTCGCAGCAACGAGACGATGACGGCGCGTCACCCCGCGGACGCTTCGACGACCAACTCCCTCGAGCTGACCTCCGTGGCGAGGGTCCAGCCGAGCGCCGCCATGACGGGCCTCCTCCAGGAGGTCCCCATGACGGAGGTCCTGCAGGGGATCGAGTTCAACAAGAAGACCGGCACCCTGAGCGTGGTCGGCCCCAACAAGGTGTGCGGTGAGCTCGTGTTCGGCGGCGGCCAGCCCCTCTTCGCGACCTTCGGCGAGCTGAGCGACGACGAGGCCGTCCTCGAGATGATCGCGCTCCGCGAGGGTCGCTTTACGCTCAGCGGCGAAGCCGAGCCCGGCCAGCGCACCATGAGCACCACGCTCACGGGGCTCTTGCTCGAGGCCAGCCGGCGAATCGACGAGGCCGGCAACCCCGCGGACGAGCTCGCCGACGAGCCCCTGCTGATCTCCTCGGACGACAACGAGCTCCCCACCGCGACCGAGACCCGTCCGATCGTCGAGGACGACGAGGACGAGAAGGGCGTCGGAGAGCTCCTCGACGACCTCGAGCGCGGAGACGTCGCCTAGCGCAGCTAGGGCTGAGGCCGGGTGTAGACCCACTCCACGTCGCTGCTGAGGTCCGGCCGGTATTCGTAGCCGCCCTCGTCGAAGCCCTGCAGCTCCTCCGCTCGCTGGACCCGCTGCTTGATCATCCAGCGCGCCATGCTGCCGCGCGCCTTCTTGGCGAAGAGCCCGATCACGCGCGCCTTGCCCTGCTTGAGCTCCTTGAAGGTCATGGTGATCCCGCTCGCGGCGAGCCGGCTGGGGTCCACGACCTTGATGTATTCCTTGCTCGCGAGGTTGATCACGCGCCGGTCGGTGTGTCCTGCGGTTCGCTCGTTGACCAGGTCGCTGACTCGATCGCCCCAGTAGTCGTAGAGGCTCTTCCCGCGCGGCGTCGCCAGGCGAGTGCCCATCTCGAGCCGATAGGCCTGCACGTAGTCGAGGGGCCGGAGCAGCCCAAAGAGCCCCGAGAGGATCCCCAGGTGGTCCTGCGCGAAGGCCCAGTCCTGCTCGTCGAAGGTGTGCGCCGCCAAGCCGACGTAGGTGTCCCCCGCGAAGGTCAGCCCCGCCGGCTTGGCGTTGCTGGCCGAGAAGGGGGTCGAGAAGTCCTGGAAGCGCGTGAAGTTGAGCTCCGCGAGCGGCTCGCTGATCTTCATCAGCCGCTGCAGATCCGGGGGGCTCAGCTCCCGGCAGACCTCGACCAGTCCCAGCGCCTGCTCGAGCAGCGCGGGCTGCGTGCAGCGAAGCGTTTCGTCCCAGGGGTCTTCGTTCAGGCGCTTGGCGGGCGAGATCAGCGCGAGCATCGGCGTCCTCCTCAGGGGGCCGACGTTAACGAATCGGGCCAGCGAGGCGGAGAGGCAGGGGAAGGGGCCGGGAGCTAGAAGAGCCGACCCCGCCGCGGACCCAGCTCGTCGGGGCGCTCGGGGCGCTCGGCGCCGAGGAAGGGCGGCACGAGGCGGGCCAGCTCGGCCAGGGCCGCGCGGAAGCTCCGGGTCGCGCGCAGGACCTCGAGCCGCACGTGCAGCGCCGCCGCCCGCGCTTCCTCGCGCGCGTAGTCGAAGCCCGGCTCGTCGCCAGCCACGACCAGGAGGGTCGGGCGGGGGAGGTCGACGGGCAAGGTTTGATCCTCGCCTGCCTCCTCCCAAGGCGGCGCGACCAGCACCAGCCGGTCGATCCGCTCGTCCCTGCGCGCGAGCTCGAGGGCGGCGAAGGCGCCGCTGCCGATCCCGGCGGCGGCGGCGGCCTCGGCGCCGGTCGTCTCGAGCAAGAAGTCGAGCCCCAGGCTCAAGTTGGCCGCGGCGTCGGAGACGTCGCCCGAGGGCTCACCTTCGCTGGCCCCCACCCCGGCGTAGTCGAGGCGCAGGCTGGCGCAGCCGGCGTAGGCCGCCGCGTAGGCCAGCTCGTTCCCGATCGGGCTCGCCATCGAGCCGCCGCTTCCAGGCAGCGGCGAGGCCACCAGGAGCGGCGTGCTCCCCGCGCCGCGCAGGTAGATCCCGTCCAGGCAGATCCCTGCGCTGGGGATCACCACGGGGCGCTCGAGCAGCTGACCCTTGTCGACCATGCGCCGAGGTTACTCGGCGGCCGCGCGCAGCGCGTCGCCGAGCGCGTCCCCTCGGCCGAGCGCCCAGTTGGCGAGCTCGCGGCGGATCTCCTCCTCGACCAGCAGGGACTCGGGACGGGGGCGACCGATCCGGCGCTTCAGCCGCTGCTGCAGGCGCCGGGCGAAGTAGGTCGCGAAGCCGACCTCTCGGATCGGAACGACGTTGGGCAACCCGCGCCCGGCGACGTAGTCGATCTCCTCTCCGCGGAGGACATCCAGGGCGCCCTGGGCAAAGGCGCGCAGGTCGACCGCGGCGTAGCCCAGGATCCGCTCCTCGGCCTCGACGGCCCTCAGGCAGGGCCAGCTCGCGCGCAGCCAGGCGGGCGGGCCCCAGTCCCGCAGGCCGACCATGAAGCCGACGAGGTCCGTCACGTCGGTGCGCTCGGTCGTGCCGAGCGCCTCCTGCGCGGCGCGATCGCCGCAGTAGGCCGCGAGCTCCAGGCGCTCGGGCGAGAGCAGACCGCGGCGCAGGGCCCTCGCCAGGAAGGCGCCCTCTTCCTCGGGGCTCGAGACCCCGCGCCACAGCTCGCGCAGCTCAGCGTCGCTCACGACGCCTCGGATCCTACTCCTTGCCGGGGGGCTGCCTGGGCTGCTTGGGGAGCGGCTTGCGCTGCTCGGCGATCTCGGCCGCGCTGCCCACGAGGACCACACTGCCGGAGCGGATCCAGTCCAGCTTCAAGGGCGCGAGGGCGAGGTCGAGCACCTCTTTCAGGGGCGTCGAGGTCGTCTTGACCGTGACCTTGGGCTCGGCTTGGCCCGCTTTGCGCGGCGTCAGCTCGACGAAGCGGATCCCGGTCTCGGCCCGGAGGAAGCTGAGGAACTCGCTGAGCGGCCGCTCCCGCGAGACCAACGAGAGCTCCTTGGTCTCGAGCAGCTTGGCCACGTCCTCGCCGCTCAGGCGCAGCGCCTTCCCCCCCAGACCGAGCTTCTTGCGCAGCTTGCGGATCTCGCGCGGCGTGTCGACGTAGACGCCCTCCGCCACGACCACGAAGTCGAGCGCGCTGGCCTTGCACACGTCGCTCAGGACCTGCTCGCCGGTCCGGTCAGCGATGTACTTGATCCTGAACTTGCGCTTCTTCAGGGCTCGGCGGGCGGCCTTGCCCAGGCGCACCCGGACCCCGCTCGCCTTCTCGAGCGCCGCGAAGATGTCCTCGACCGGCGCGCGCTGGAACTCGAAGTGGACCACCGTCTTGCGCAGCACGCGCTGGTGCCGCTCCTCAGGCGCCTCCGGGGGCGCCTCCTGGGGTTGGGCCTCCTTCCCCTGCGGGGCCTCCTTTCCCTGCGGGGCCTCCTTCCCCTGCGGATCCGGCTCAGGAGCGGCGAGGGCGCTCCCGCTCAGCGAGAGGAGCAGGCAGAGGACCAGGGGACGAGCGGTCGGGAGCAGAGCTGAGAGCATGGTACAGACCCTACACGTCGGATCCCTCCTGCGGTTCCCGACTCTCCCGGCCCGTGTTCGAGGCTTGCCATCGCTCCGCGAGGGCGTCACAGTGAAGGTGTCCGCGCGCAATCGGACGAAGGACTCGACGTGAGACGCCTCACTCCCCTGCTGCTCCTCGCGGGCCTCCTCTGCGGAGGCGGCACCCCCGCGCAGGCCGACGTGGTCCACCTCAAGGACGGCCGCAAGCTCGAGGGCTCGGTGATCCACGAGGGCAACACCCTGATCGTGCGGCACTCGCTCGGCTCGGCCCACGTCCACATGAGCGACGTGCTGAAGATCGAGGAGACCGCCGATCGCTGGGACGAGCTCGAGCGCCTGCGCAAGCACCTCTCGGCGGGCGACGCGGACGACCGCTATCGCTTCGCGGTGTGGGCGCGCGAGCACGGCTTCCCCCAGGAGGCCAAGCGGGCCTTCCTCTCGGTGCTCCGCCTCGACCTCGATCACCCCGGCGCGCGCGCCGCGCTGGGCTACGTGCTCCACGAGGGCCGCTGGATCACCCGCGCCGACAAGAAGCGCCTCGAGGGCTTCGTCCGGGACGAAGAGGCCGACGAGTGGGTCAAGCCCGAGGAGCTGGCCAAGCGCGAGGCGCAGCGCAAGGCCGAGTCCAAGGCGCGCGCCGCCGCCCGGATCGCGGCCAAGAAGGCCGAGAAGGTGGCCAAGCGCGCCGCCCGCGAGGCCAAGCGCCAGGCGCGCCGCGAGCAGGTCCTCGCGCGCCAGCGCGCGATCGCCCGCGCCCGGGCCTGGGACCGCGCGACCTCGGTCCCCCTCAGCGGCCCCTCGTGGTCGGGCTGGACCCGCTCCGCGCTGATCTACCCCTACGGCTGGGGCGGCACCTGCAACGGCTACCAGCCCTTCGTCAATCGGGGGATCGTGCGCGGCCGCAACGGCTACGGCTACAACCGCCGCGGCGTGACCTACCGTCGTCGTGGGATCGGGACCCAGGTCCAGGGCAACTACAGCGGCAGCAACTGGGGCCTCCGCTGGCGCATCGGCTACTAGGGGCGCACCCATGCCCTCCCCTCCCCTCCCGAGGCGCCTGAGCGGCGCCCTGGCGGCCCTCGCGCTGCCCCTCCTCGGTCTCTGCTTGGCAGCCCTGCCCGCGACCGCCGACGAGGTGATCCTCAAGGACGGCTCCGTCGTGCGCGGCGAGGTGCTGGAGAGCAACGACGACGCTCCCCTGCGCATCCGCGTCGTGCGCGGGCAGAGCCGGGTCGTCGTCGACATTCCCCGCGCCGACATTCGCTGGGTCCGCCCCCTCGACAGCGAGACCGAGCGCACCTTGACCAAGGTCGAGGCGCTCCTGCTCGAGGGTAAGCACGACCCCGCCATCGCGCTCCTGCGCAAGCTCGTCGAGCAGCACCCCCGCGACGCCCGCGCCCAGCGCGAGCTGGGCTTCGCCCTCCTGCTCCGCAACGACTTCAAGGGCGGGATCGAGGTCCTCCAGCGAGCCTGCGCCCTCGATCCCCTCGACCTCGAGAGCCACCTCGCCCTGGCCCGGGCCCAGGAGCAGCTCCGCCAGCTCGACGGCGCGATCGAGACCTATCGCAAGGCCTGCCTGCTCGGCCCGACCCACTCGCGCGTGTTCCGCCGCCTGGGCGAGCTACTGCTCGAGCGCCAGGCCCAGCGCCTGGACGACCCGAACCCGAGCGAGGACGACCTGCGCGCGGCCAAGAAGGACCGCGCCGAGGCGCTGCGCGCCTACGAGCGGGCCGCCCGGATCGATCCCCTCGACGAGGGCATCGCCCTCGAGCGCGCCGCGACCCTCCTCGCCGGGGAGGACGAGCAGGAGCACCAGCGCGCGGTCGAGGTGCTCAAGGCCTTCCTGCGCAAGGCCCCCCAGGCCGCGGGCGCGGTGCGCATGCTGGCTCAGATCGAGGCCGCCCAGGGCGACCCCAAGCTGGCCCTGCTGCGCATCGTCGGCCTGCTCAAGCGCGAGGACCTGCCGGCCCCCCTCCGCCAGCGCCTGGAGGCCGAGGCCGCGCTCTACAGCTGGCTGCAGTCCGGCGCCAAGACCCCCGCGCCGCCGGGCATGGACGCCGGGGACCCCAAGGTCGACCTGGCCCAGGCCCGCCTGCGCCTGGTGTTCCTGCTCGACCTCCTGCCCGAGGACGCCCGCCTCCAGCTGGCCCTGGCCCGGGTCGAGCTGCGGGCCGGCGAGATCGACGAGGCCCGCACCTGGCTGGACCGGGTCGTGCTGAGCGAGCCCAAGGAGGTCCACCCCGACGCCGCGCTGCTCCAGCACGTGTGCCTCGACCTCCTGCGCGCCAAGCTCCTCCCCAACGGGAGCGCGCCCGAGACCTTCTTCGGGGAGGGCGTGGCCTTGCCCAAGGCGCGCCGGCTCGTGCGGCTCGCGCCCTGGCTGACGGCGGCCCACCGGACGATGGGTCAGGCGCTCGAGCGCGAGACCCAGTTCAAGGCCGCGGCCCAGGCCTACGCCGACGGGATCGCCTGGTCGGCGGGGGCCGACAAGGAGTCGCTGATCAAGGCGGCGCAGGCGGCGCTCGAGAAGGCCAAGCGGGCCGAGAAGCACCGGGATCTGTAGGAGGGGCCTGGGGCCGGAGCCGGGACCGGAGCTGGGGCCGGGGGCCGGGGCCGGGGCCGGAGCCAGGGGCCGGAGCCAGGGGCCGGAGCCAGGAGCCGGGGCCGGAGCCAGGGGCGCCGGGGCCGGGGCCAGGGGCCAGGGGCCGGGGCCGGGGCCAGGGGCCGGGGGCCGGGGCCAGGGGCCAGGGGCCAGGGGCCAGGGGCCAGGGGCCAGGGGCCGGGGCCGGGGGCCGGGGCCAGGGGCCAGGGGCCAGGGGCCAGGGGCCGGGGCCGGGGGCCGGGGCCAGGGGCCAGGGGCCAGGGGCCAGGGGGCCAGGGGCCGGGGCCGGGACCGCTCAGCTTCGCTTCGCTCAGCTGCGCGACTGCCGCCTTGCTTCGCTTCGCTCAGCTTTGCGATTGCTGGCGCGCTGGGATTGCGGGCGGGTCGTGGTTGGGGGGGGTCGCACGGCTCGCCGCTCGCCGCCCTCCACCTCCAGCTTAGCCGAGGCAACCAACAACCGAGCCTGTGTGAGTTGTTCGTAGTCGCGTGAGAGCGCCAGGCTCGGTTGTCGGTCACCTCGGCTGCGCCTCCGGTGGAGGCCGGCTCCGCTTCGGTGGTCGGGGTGAGGG
>MDTG01215089.1_pt1 | contig 12411 bp, 10 predicted proteins | sample 811421 | NCBI WGS metagenome assembly MDTG01 (sample SAMN05326645, study PRJNA326480) | marine metagenome | isolation source: seawater | place: Pacific Ocean: South East | collected 2011
TCTCGTCAGGCAGCGCATGTTGAGGAGAACGCATCGATTATTACTCAGCAAGCTGAGGGCGCAAAAGTACCCGTTGTGCATGTTGACCGGGCCGCACGAGAAGATCTTATTCAGCACCTGAAGAGGGCATTGCCGGCGCGTGCAGAAAATATCGAGTGGCTCCTCGATCGATCCTACTGGGGCAAGGCCGCCACTTATGGACAGGCACGCAATGTGGCCTTGCTGCTAAGCGTAGGCAAACGCGCGCTGGTGCTTGATGACGACATTATTCCCCAAGCCATCGCGCCCCCGCTCTCGGCCACCTCGTTGCGCTTTGGCACTGCCAATGACCGCGAGGCCGTGTTTTATGCTTCTAGGGAGGCGCTCATGCAGCACGCGCTGCCCTTGCCCGAGTCGCCACTGACACTGATGTTAGCGTCGCTGGGGCAACCGCTGGCGAAGGTACTACCGCAACACCTTCCAGGACATGAGGCTTTATCAGGTTTTGATGGAGAGCTCTTGGATCGCTGTGGTGCACAGTCATCTGTGAAGTTAAGCCAGTGCGGTACTTGGGGAGACGCGGGAACAGGATCGTCGGGTAACTGGATATTTCATTTACCCCATCAATCACTCAAGAAGCTGATTTCCCACAGCCACAAGCTGCCCAGCATCTTGGATGTTGGCGCCAACTGGATGGGCTACCGCGGACCCACAATCACCTCCTTTGGGGTCATGGCGGCAGTCACTGGAATCGATCACCGAACACTCGTGCCCCCTTACCTGCCCGCAGGGCGCGGCGAAGATGTGCTCTTTGGCATTTTGCTACAGCGCCTGTATCCCGAATCGGCCGTGTGGAATGAGGGGTGGGCCATCCGACATGAACCGGTAGAGGAGAGAAGTGATCGAGGGACGTTAACGCCTCTCTCGGTTAAACCGGGCTCCGCTCTGCTAACCGACTGGCTGGGTCGCGAGCCGGCAGACCAATGGGGCCTTGCCCCGGAGCAAAGACTCGCAGTGGTTGCCAATCAGGTGCAGCGATTGGCCACGATGGAGGCCAACTCACTGGAATCGCTGGTGAGCCAGGAACTGGTGAGCAAGCGGAGTGCTCTGCTTCGCCAATGCATGAGCCATCTATCACGCACCAGTGAGATGACGGATCTTGCGGGTGCGCCCGAGTGGCTAGGTTTTCTGGAGCGCTCTCGCGACCAATTGGTAGCAGAGATTCAGACCCCAGAACCCAACCCCTTGCACGACCGGCTACAAGATAGTGCTATGACAGACATGGCCGCTTTGCGCGACCATGGTCAGCACTTTGCCGATGCCCTAAGCGCCTGGCCAGCAATTTGTAAGGCTGCGGAAAACTTCAGTATCTGACTGTTGGCTTCTGGTATAACGATCCGCTGCCAGAACTCAAAGCCATGACCGATGACTGACTAACTCCCCGACTCAAATAATCGATTAACTATGGGGAATGACAAGAGGGCCTCAATGAGGTCATTTGGCACCTTGGCTCAGCGCCCGTTCCGTGGCCAAGTGGAAGGGTCGTCGGGATCCATGGGTTCACCGATGTTGATCACGTCGGTATTTTCTGGCTGAGACCAAGTTGACGGGTCGTCCGGATCCATCGGCTCACCAATATTAATCACCTCGGTGTTCTCAGGCTGAGGCCAGGTTGACGGATCATCCGGGTCCATCGGTTCACCGATATTAATGACCTCAGTATTCTCATCAACCGGCCATGTGGAGGGATCGTCCGGGTCCATGGGTTCACCGATATTGATTACCTCGGTGTTCTCATCCACCGGCCAGGTCGACGGATCATCGGGGTCCATGGGTTCGCCGATATTGATCACACCATTGTCATCGAGATCCGGCGCAGCCTCCTCGGGGGCCGCTTCCGTGGGTTCGGCAGCGGTGACTGACTCGGCCACCGGGAGCTCGTCTGGCGCCGCCTGCTGCGGCGTCTCCACTTCAGGTACTGTGAGTGCGGAGGCTGGTGCGTCAGGCACGGGCGTTGATTCCTGCATGGAGATCAAAAACCAAACAGCCCCCACCAATACCGCTGCACCCAGTATCCATCTCATGCCTTAACTCCGTGGCATTCGCCCTGATTTGCGCCGTTATAGTCTGCCCTGCGAGCCGACTTCACAATAGGACCCGCCTAGTGAGACGCCATAAAGTCATGCAGCGCGTCTGCTTCGCGCTTAATCAATTCGCGCGCCGTTTGCTTTAAATTCCGAATATTGCCTCGTGACGCGTCGTCCATATCATCGCTTGCATAGTGCAATGGCGTTTGCAGACGCAGGTACTGCTCGCCCAAAAATAGTCGCATTTGATGATCTGCCGCTTTGGCGGCACCATCGAACATACAATCTAACAATGACATCACCCACAACGCGCTACCCCAGGTGTGCGCCTCCTCATAGGGTATCGGCCGCGTCAACTCGCCCGTGCCTAGAGAAAGCATAGCAATGGGCTCCTCCGGAAACAGCTTACGCGCCTCGGCATAGGCCGATACCGCTGGTGAATTCATATAAATACCGCCGTCAATCAGCGTACGCGTCTCATCGGCCCACTGCAGGTTCGCGGGCTCAAAGTAGGTGGGTGCCGCCGAGGTGGCGCGCGCCGCTTCACTGCACAGCAGCGCCTTGTGATCGGCGTGCCAGCTTTTCATAAAGACCGTTCGCCGGTGTTGTATATCGTAACTGGTGACCATTGCGGGGATGCCGCACTCGGACAGCGTTCGATCACCAAAGTAGTGCTGAAGCACCGCCTCGAGGGCCTTGTGGGAGTAGGCTTCCTCAAAGATGCCCCCCACCGTGCGCAGCTTGCGCCACAAAGACTGCTCAAAGATCTCGGCGCCATGGCGCTCATACAGTGCCACCATGCGCTTGGCCGCCAACAGAGGCCGTGCCGCTGCATCCTGCAACGAGAGGCCCAGTGCCAAAATACCGCCGGTAGAAGTGCCCACAATCAGATCAAAGAGCTCACAGGCGGGCTTGCCGGTTTGTCGCTCCAGATACGCAATAACCATTGCCGGGATAATGCCGCGGATGCCACCGCCGTCGATCGACAATACGCGCCTGGTAGGTTGCTCGGGATTACTCATGGTAAGCCCGATACCACGCCACAAAGCGCGATTCGTCGAGGTCGAGACCAGCCACACTTGCACCAATTTCAGAAAAGCAGCAGCCGGTTACGAGCTCTACGTCACCCGCCCCAATAATGGTGACGTTCATTCAGCTCCTCTTATCCGGCAACGCCCAACACTCTACACCACAAAAGTGTACCTTTTTATTGCACGGTTTTATTGCCAGATATAGAGCACTTTAGGGTAAATTGCCTTAGAGCCAGAAAAGATCTTGCAACAAAGCAAACCAGTTAAACTATTGAAAAAGAGCAGGAATGACTGTGGAAAACGCAACGGAAACTATGGCAAGGTTATGGCCCCACCTTAACCATCGGATCGCCATCCATGACCGAGCAGACCCCCATGATTGCGCCAAGGGAACCCTACTACGACAACGAGATTTCGATTTCGGAGTTGCTGATGAAGCTGTGGGCCAAGCGGGGTCTAATTGTCATGTTGCCTCTGGTGCTGGCAGGCTTAACCATCACAGGTTTGTTGCTGACCAAGACATCACAGCAAACGGTGCTCAACTATTACATTGAGCTCAACGGCATTTCAGTGACCGCGGCCGCGCGCGATAGCGATAGCGATAGCGATAGCGATAGCGATAGTAAGATGACCGCCCGCTACCCAAATGGCGTTGTTTTTTCCCCGCAGGATTTAAAGAATCCCTCGGTGCTGCAGCTGCTTGCTACTCAGTATGCGCTGCCAACAGACCAACTGGCTGAGCACATCAACGTCGACTTTGGCACACCCCTCACTAACGGCGTATTGATTGAGTACGAAGCGGCGCTTTCTGCCAACAGTAAAACCTCCCCCGAAACGCTGGCGGGGATCAATGAGCGCTATGAAAGCAGGCTGAGTGCCACTAGCAAAAGAGGCCTCAAGATCTCGGTTAATTATGCTGAGCTCGGGGCCAACAAAGAAGTGGGGCAGCAGCTGGCGGTGGATCTGGCAACCAGCTGGAATACCGTCTTTACGACGCAATTCAAAACACAAATTAGCCCCGAGGCCATTAGTCAACGTGTACCGCTTTACCAGCTTGATGTTGCTTCTACAGTGGGGTTTTTGGCCGCCGAAAACCAGCTTAGACAGATCGAAAAGGGCGCGGCCGTGCTCGCCAGTGATGGTCGTCTGGCGGGGTTGACCACTGAGTTTGGTACCACGGCATCAGATTTGATCGGCTATCTTGACGATTTTCGCACGATTTACTTTGACCCACTTTATGTTAATGCCTTTGCGCAAAACTCCTCCCTCTCAAGCCTCTATCAGCGAGACACACAGCTACAAATTGACGAGATATCCGAGGAAATTTCCGAGCTCAACTCCCGGCTTTCTGATATCCAGGATTTTCAACGCGGGACTGTGGGCACAGGCTCATCGACGCGCGCGATGAGCAACAGCAACGCCCAATACGACGGCTCCGCGCTAACGGAGGTCGTCTCTCTGGCGGAGCGCGCTGCATTATCAGGTTATCTGGAGGAAACCCTCAATCTCCGGAGTGACTTGATCGGCACGCGAGCGCAATTACAGACCAAACTGCGGCGCATTAATAACGCTGAATCTACCAAGGCCGCTGCCATAGCCGATGACTTCCTCCAGTTAGCGGTTACACGATATAAGGGCGTGGTAACCGCCTACGGCCAGCTCATTGAATCGGCCAGAGCAATCCTGATCGCCGAGACGCCCTCTTACTTTTCGCCAATCACCCAACCTGAGACCACCGGCAAGTTACTGGAAAAGCGCGATTTTCTGTTTATCGCGCTGGCACTGGCGCTGGGTGGCATGCTGGCCATTATTGCTGTGCTGATATGGCCACAGCGGCAGTCATAACTGCAGATGAGGTTGGTTCGCTCTCGATGACGCACACCGCCCGGGACTCAACACTGCATCGTCATAAGCCTTTGCGACACATAGCTAACTCTCATTTTATATCGAGGGGCAGCCTTAGCCGCCATGGCTGACGCCCCTGAAAACACGCTCAGCAGCGCTACTGAGCCCGCCAAGGGAATTTGGAAGCCGGCCTTAGAAGCCGCCTGGGCCTTTCTGGCGGCCGCTGTGCTCCTCGTCATCGGTTATGCGGTCGCCTTCAAACACATCCACCCCGAATTCGTGCGCTTTATGGGGCAAGACGCTAAACCCCTGATGACAACGGGCAAGGACTTTATTCCCGTATCAGTGGGGAAAGGTCGAAAAGAAGGCAGCCAGTTCATCATTGAGGATTTCAATGGCGATGAAGCAATCCTCGCCCTGCCCCGGAGGTTTCGGGCCGAGGATTACCCCTTTATCAAGGTGAACCTTTCGGGCTTTACCCGTTACTCCAAGGCAAAAATTCTCTGGCAGCAAGCGGGAAACCCCACTACCCATGCGCTGGAGTTCAATCGCAGTGGGGATGAAGTGACACAAATAGCAATGGTGTATGGCAGCGAAACTTACAAAGGGCAGATTAATTCCATCGCCCTGCTTTTTTATGACGCGCCGGCCTTGGGGTTTGAAAACAATGACGACGTGGATATCGTCATAGAGAGCATCGAATTCAGGCCATTTTCCGTATGGCAGGTCGCAGAGCAGATTGTTGAGGATTGGACCCACCCACCGCTTTGGCAGGGGTATTCCAATAATGTTGTGCGAGGGATTCATACCAACGGCATGGTATTTCCCAATGCGGTGGTCAATTTGCTGGTTGTTACCGGGCTAGCAATTGCGGGGCTCGTGGGATTCATCAGAAAGTGGCGGGCAGTTGCACCACCAGCGCACCGACTCCTCGCCACCGCGCTCTGCCTGTGTCTATATGGATGGGCGTTTAATGACGTGCTGCGGTGGCATTGGCGCATAGAGCAACTGGTCGACACCCATGAGCGATATGCGGGGTCACCGCTCGAGGAGCGGATACGCAATAACGATATCCGGTGCGCGCGGTTCACCGAGGATTGCGCGGCGCATCTGTTGCCTTATTTTTGATAACAAACGTTATGAGGTGCACTTTATGTCCGGGTAAGTAAGGGCTTCTGAAAGCCCACAATTTTCCCAGCACTGCATCGCTTCCAATTGGGGCGATGATACGTGTATGCACCAAAGACCTTGAGGACGAGACTCAGCGCCTCAAAAACATGTGCGCCGAAGAGCGACTCAAGGCGGGAATCCGCAACGAGGCGCTCGCCGGAGAGCTTTAACGTCATGTCAGCGCCGTGAGATGGCGATGGCCGCGAGAGAGCATCATTGTTCCATTTGCGTGCCATAGTTTGGATATCAGCGTAGCAACTTGTGCGCTGCTGCCTGAGTTCGACAATTTACAAAAACGGAAGTACCTACCTCAAAAAATGCTACCCGCGGACTAGTCGGGGGGGGAATACGCGCTATTGTGAGCTACTTAACCCTTGTGCTATCTTACCGCTTCAGAGTTCAGTTATCAGGAGTTGAGCCTTGGTAAACAACAAACTTGCAACATATAGTTTATGTGGATTTCTAAGTCTGTGTTGTTTTTCGTCTAATGTTGCGTTAGCCGGCCAGGAGACGTTAGTAGGAGCCAAAGTAGAGCAAATCGCTGGCTCTGATTCCGAGTACACTGGGTGCGCGGCCAAACTTAGCCTCTCGGTGTCCCTGCCCTCGTGCACCTACCCCAACTATGTTCATTTTGATTGCGATGGGTCCGCTAATTCGACAAAAAAATCGTCCTCCAGTGCGATGTTTAATTTGATACAACTCGCTTATGTGACCGATAAGTCCGTGCTGGTGGTTGTTAACGAGCCAGCAACAGACGGAGTTTGTCGCGCCAGCTATGTGAATGTTTTCTAACTAGCGTCTAGATCGTTGCCCAGTTGTGCTGCGACAAAGTAGAGTACTAATTAAGACTTATTGAACGAACCACAAGCCTTCTTCTTACCGACTCCAGCGAAGCTTCTGGATTGTAGAGGGCGGCCAGAGGCTTTGGTTCACTACTGCCAGTCTCGTCGTCACACCAACTATAACCTGTCGGAGGGCATGTAAGCGCAGTTGCTCTGTTGAATGGATTAATCCTTCAGTAGCCTCCTTAAGCACTGACCTACCGAAACAGTCTAGAGCCGTGGTTGGCTGAAACATTCCGCCAGCAACCTCGAGAGGGCCCTAGTCTCCCCGTAGTGATCGTGAGCATGACCACCCACGAAGAGGTTTACCTCGAGACAGCGCGAATCCTTGTAAGTTTCGAGTGCAAGCTTGATTTGTTCAAGCTTCGAGGGGTATCCATTAACTTCGTGCCCTGCATCATGTGTCCCTATAGACACTATCAAGGGTTTAGGGTGAATGAGGTTGAAGATTCTACCCGATCGAAATACAGCATCGAAGGTGGCATAGTTATAGTCAAAGTTTGGGTAGTTGCTCACTGAGTTGCGATAGAACGAGTAGGGGGAGTTCGAGAAGTCATATCGTGCAGCAGCCCCCGACGAGAGCACCGCGTCCACTAAATCAGAGATAACCGCTGTGTATTCAGCCATGTGGCCACCATTTGAAATGCCGCCAAGAATAATGTTTTGCGCTTCTTGAGGTGCTTCGGTCTTGATTGCAGTCAAAAAATCGATCACCGAAGCAATAGCAACGCCCCTGCCAGAGAGCCCTAACCTTAATATAGGAACATCGGTGTGAGGAAAATTACCAAGGGCGCACACGCTGATATCTAGCTTATTTGAGAAGTGTTGGCCGATTGCATTGGAGTAGTCAGCTTTTTCCGAGAGGCCCATAGTGGCCTTGGCAGTTGTCGCGCGGCCCGGCAAGAGTAAAAGGAAGGCTCGGTTTTCAGATGGCATTTTCCGTAAGCAAACAGCTTTTAAGGTTTGACCATACCTTCCGTTCACAGACACATAGTCATAATCGCCACTTTGATTAACTCTAAAGTTGCTGTACGAAGCAGGAATTATTTCGTGATAACCCAGTAATGCCTTAAAGTATTGAAGGTCAAACTGTGCGTCTTGCAGAATCTTGTCCGCGATAGTCCGTGTTAGATCCGGGTCTGTTTCATTGTTTATCCTGACGACACTCTTTTCGAAATCCTGCGCGTCCGAATTCATTTCGGACCATTGCCTCTCAATGCTCAAATCTTTCAAGGCGATGGGGCTGTTTGAATAGGAGTAGTTTAGCGGCGCGCCAGGTTTATTAATCTGAATGCCGTATTCTATGGCGGTATCTTGGAATTGTTCGCCCACGAGGAATTCTGATTCAGCAAGGGGGGCTGATGTTAGTGCCAATGCACTCAACTTCGTAAACAGGTTTAAAAAATATCTTCTATATAACATCATGGCCTTACTATTTTATTCTGACCTTCGATGTAATCATCAGGCACAGGCGAAATCGATTCAATCTTCTAGGAGATTGCAACGAACGCACCCGAGAAGGCGTCCTTGGGGGCGCGAACACCACTAGTGTAACATTTTGAAGATTTCCTAGACCTCGCTATTTGATAGCTAGGGGTCAATGGCCCATTGATATAGTCGCTGAGTCAATTCCAGTTTCAGGTACATAGCCTTAAAAATAATTTGGAGGTTCTTATGAGACACATGATCATAATTGCATTGCTTTCGCCAATAGCGTTCGCAGATCAGATTACTATACCTTTTCTTCTCACCAACAATACCGTGGCGGATGCGATGGACATTAATGCGAATATAGAAGCGTTATTGACTGAATCTAACGAGAATGACGCAAGAATTACTACCCTCGAAACAATCTTAAAAGTGGACGAGGCTGAACTCAATCTATCAGTAGGGTCGACTTTACCGAATATAAGACCAGATGTCGGTAATGACTTGATAGCGTCCCAGAATACGGCTGTCGGTATCGCCACGCTACATAACACTACGACAGGGTTTAACAATACTGCTACCGGATATAAGTCTCTCTGGAGCAATACAGTCGGTGGCGGAAATTCTAGCTACGGGGTTTACGCTCTGCACAATAACCTCGGTGGTAACGCGAATGTAGCAGTCGGTTATAAAGCCCTATACCTAAATCAAAGCGGGATCGCGAACGTCGCGTCTGGACATGATGCCCTGCATAGCAACTCTGACGGCGACGACAACACTGCCAATGGATACAGAGCTATGCGACAGAACGTGAGCGGTAGCTTCAACACAGCGAGCGGGAGTAAAAGTTTGTTGACCAACATCACTGGAACTTACAACACAGGACTTGGTTATGAAGCAGACGTATCACAGGATGGACTGTCCAACGCGACAGCTATTGGAAATGGAGCAGTTGTTGACGCTAGCAGTAAAGTCCGGATTGGCAATGCAGAAATTACTGTAATTGAGGGCCAGGTAGCGTTTTCGTCTTCTTCAGACGCTCGCCTAAAAGATAGAATCACGCCCCTTAACGAAGGCCTCGCACTAATCAATGACCTCAGTCCCGTCCGTTACCACCGTATCCATAACCCCAGCGCCGACATGGAAATGGGGTTACTAGCGCAGGAGGTAGCGGCCGCTTTAGATAAACACGGGCTCAACGCTAGTGGCATGGTGCACCAGTCTAATGAGAACGCTTATATGTCCTTGCGCTACACCGACTTGCTTGCACCGATTATCAGAGCTATTCAGCAATTGGATGATGCTTCAGATGCGAAAGATGCTCAGATCGCCTCACTGCAGGAGCAACTCCGAACCGAGCAAGATGAGCTTCTTAGCATCGTACAATATCAAGAGGAGCAAATCTTGATTCAACAGGAGCAGATAGCAAAATTGCAAAGAGTTGTTGAACGTCAGTTTGTTGTTAGATGAGGCAGCTATTCAATTTGTAAAAGTCACCCGCTGATGTATACCGGTAACCCCGCCCTCTTTTCTGGTAGGACTGAGAAGCCGACGTTATACGGCCATGGCCAACCCGCTGTTTTGGGGTAACACTTGTCAAGGCCATGTTTGAGCGCCGATCATTGTACGACCAAATCCAACAGGTTGCGACCTTGCGAGCTTCTTCGAGAGAATCAAACACGGACTGGGCCAACCATTCGTATCGAACTGTCCAGTTAAATCGCGCCACGAAAGCATTTTTCTGGGGCTTACCCGGTTGGATGTATTCGATTCTGATGTCTTGGCTTTTAGCCCACTCAATGATTAGGGTACTCAGGTATTGGGGCCGATATCACAACCTATAGCCTTAGGCTTCCCTCGCCATTCAATGATTTGATTGAGGCTTCGGATCACCAACTCGGAGCTCAATGAGAATTCGACCTCGATACCCAAAGCTTCCCGAGTGAGATCATTAATGACGTTGTACAAACAGGCCGTTCTCCCACCATAAAGTTGATCATGCATAAAATCGATTGACCATACTTTGTCGATGGATGTTGGCACGGACGGCGGTTCTGGCTTCGCTCGATTCATACGCTTCTTGGTCTTGATCCGCAGATTCAGCTCCAATTCCCTATAGATCCGATACACCCGTTTGTGGTTGCAGCGGAAACCTTTGACGTTACGCAGATAAAGGAAGCAAAGGCCAAAGCCCCTGTTGCGCTGATTCTCCGTCAACCGCTGCAACCACTCGGCAATCCGAGCATTCTCGGCGTTGACCTGCAGCTGATAACGGTGTCCGCTCTCGCTTAAACCAAATGCCTCTCTCGTCAAACGAATGCTCAGACCTTTCTTTCCGACTGTCCATCTGGCCAACTAGCATCGGCAAGCTGGCCTTACAGTGTTTTTGTGAACAGTGTCTGTGACAATGTCGGTTTGGTCTGTGCTTCGATATAGAGATTCTTGAGGCGACGGTTCCCTTCCTCGAACTTCTTCACCCGCGTCATCAATGACACGTACTTGCAGCACCATTTGTAGAACGTCGCTGTGCTGATCCCATGCTCTCGGCACAGATGCGGTACCGCCGTCCCAGCCTCGGCATTCGTTAGCACCGAAGATCTGACTGTCTGTAATTCTTGAGCGCTTCATATAGATTTTTCACCCACAAGAAAATTCTACTTCTCAGACCTTCACTTCAGTAGGGAAATTACCCCAGCAGAGGTTCGGCAACGACACGCCGATATCGTTCTGCTTCAGGCCCCTCAGAATTTGGCTATCGCTGTATCCGGATTGACGCATAAAAAATTAGTTTAACTTAGAAGAATTTTGTACGAATGATTGTTCTAGTCTCGGGGGGAGATCGGAATGGCACCCAAAATGTGTCGAAAATCGGTTAACCACTAAAGATCATGGCAAGCAGTCCTTTAGTGGAGCATCCATCTAAACCATGATCGATGGAAACCGAATCTAGCGAGAAAAGTTGGTGACCTGAAGTTGACCTGACAAGTACTTTTATCAATACCGGTAACTTTCAAGTCCAGTTTGAATTACTACAAGTTAAGCAATCTTCTGAACGTAGACGACCGAAACTGTATCAGCATGCACACATGCCCTCGCTTGAGGCACAGCGCCCATTCTCAGATAAAACTTGTGCGCACCGATTAATGTTTCACCGACGACTATCTTGAATCCGTGCTTCCTTTGAGAACCCACATACACAACTAAAGCGTCATAAAGGCGCTTTGCCACTCCATTGCGCCGCGCTTCCGGCGCAACAGCGATACTCAGTAGCTCAAAGTCTGGGATTGCAACACCACTGCGATTCTTCTCGCTTTTCGCCCCAGCAACGCTGTGGCGCAAAAGCTCTAAAAGTCTCCATAGTTTAAGAGGACTGAGTAACACTGGTGCCAACGCGATTACCAGCCTAGGGAGCCGAACAACCATCCCCTTATAAATAGGCCACAATCGGCTCGCGCCCGAGACAAATCCAATGACACGCCCGTCATGCTGCTCGGTAATTAGAACCGCATCTGGCGACTTGTCAATAGTCTCATAAAGCAACGTAAGAAATTCCGGTCCAAGTGAGGACAGAAAGCCTTGATCGATGCCTTGATAATGCAGCCCCGCGACCTGCTGATAGAAGCTACGTTCTTGAGCCATTTTCGCTGGGCCAATTAACACTTGCAGCTAGTTCTGGGGGAGGAGTCGGCAAGCCAGAAAAGCAATGCCATACGGCTTGGCTTCTGGGAGACACTAACACCAGCGCAGTTAGCCAAATACATTTTAAATACACAGTAATCGACTGATTGCTCACAAACCACTCCTCCAGTGTGCCCTTGTAAGGCATGATAACTTGATCATAGAGTTGATCAGGACCTGTACTGGCGTGCATCATTTCCTCTTCGCCACGAAATACAACTGAGCCGACTCCCGAGAGCCCGGGTCTTACTTTGGTAATTACCGCCTGTAAGGGCTTGGGAAACGCATCGAAGCAACGTCGCGTCTGAGGTCTGGGTCCGATAATACTCATATCACCAACAAAGATGTTCA
>MDTG01269320.1_pt1 | contig 12411 bp, 10 predicted proteins | sample 811421 | NCBI WGS metagenome assembly MDTG01 (sample SAMN05326645, study PRJNA326480) | marine metagenome | isolation source: seawater | place: Pacific Ocean: South East | collected 2011
ATCAAAAGTTAAAGAAAAAAAACGATTAAAGACTCAAGAAAAAAAAGAAGCAAAACAACCTAAAGCTCAAGTAAAAAAAGAAACAAAACAACCTAAAGCTCAAGTAAAAAAAGAAACAAAACAACCCGAGCTTAGAGTAAAAAAGAATAGCGTTACAGAGGTAATACTTCCAGACCTAAATCTTAAAACTGAAACTGTATTAAATCTTTTTAAGGACGTGAACTATGATTTAAGTCAAGTAAGAAATAAGAAGCTTGTAAAACCTATTTACTTCACACAGTTCCCAAAAGATTTAGATGAGTTACAAAATACGAGATTAAAAAAAGAAACATTCATAAAAATTGTACTGCCGTTGATAGTTGCTGAAAACGAAAGAATTATGGCCGATCGTAAAAAACTTAAAAAAATTTTAAAAAAGAAAAAAACTAGTGATTTAGAAAAACTGTGGCTACGACAAAAGCTTTTGGAGTATAAAGTTAAAAAAGGTAATATGGACGAGTTGTTAATTAGATTAGATATCATACCAACTTCTATCGCCTTAGCTCAAGCTGCTAAAGAAAGTGGATGGGGAACTTCTAGGTTTGCCCTCGAAGGAAACGCAATATTTGGACAGTGGACATGGAGCGGTAATGGAATTGCTCCCTTAGACAGAGAAAGTAATAAAAAACATAAAATATTAAAATTTCCAATATTAAGGGCGTCTGTAAAAGCTTACCAAAACAATCTTAATACACATAAAAGTTATAATAATTTTAGAAATAAAAGATCTGACATGAGAGAAAAAAATAAAGATATTTCTGGTTTAGAATTGACAGAGACATTAAAAAATTATGCCCAGACGGGATCTGAATATATAAAGATTTTAAATCAAATTATTAGACAAAATAGGTTAACAGATTTTGAACCAGTAAAACTTGTTAATTCTGTTAAACAAATTGAACTTAGCTCTTAATTTTTTTCACTGATAACAAACTGAATTCCAAGCCATCTCCAAAATCCACTAGTGTCCCTCAAGGAACAATTTATACGCCCACGTTCTCCAACAAACTTTTCTCTAATAAAAATTTCAAGAACATTACTAGATACAAAAGTTATTTCAGATTTTCTCCATTTATCAGCTTCATTGGAATAACAATTAATCGAATTAAGATTTGTTATATTTTCATAGAATTCTATTTTAACTGTAGGCGGATTTTTAGTATTTAAAAGATATTTTTCTTCAGGCAATATACTTAAGTATTTAAAGGGTAAAGTCTTAGTTAAAGAGGTAAACCTTTTTAATTGACCATATTTTTCATTAATTGGGAACCTAGGCAATTCATAAAAGTTTTTAGTTTCATCTATTACACCTGAATGTTGACCAAAGGCATATTTAAATCCAAGATCTTTAATAATGTTTTTAAAATTTAGACTATATTCTCCAAAAGGATAGGAAAAAAAATTAGAATTTTTTCCTAATTTTTCTTTAAAAATTTTAATCGATCTAAGAATATCTGCTTTAATAATTTCATTATTTTCATCCACTAAATATTCATGTGTATGACTATGGTTCCCTATTTCAACAAAATCTTCTTTACTTATTTCTTTTATTTGACTCCAATTCATATAGTTAAAAGATCCAACTTCCCTTGTACTTATAAATAAAATAAAAGGTATTTTTTTTGTCTTTAAAATTGGCCATGCATTTTCATAAAATGATAAAAAACCATCATCAATCGTTAATAAGACCTTTCTTTGTTTTTTGTTGCTCCTAAGTTCCTCTTCAAAATTTTTTGGATTTATAAATTTTATATTATTTTCTTTGATAATTTCTAGATGTTTTTTGAATTTCGATATTTTTATGTTTGTTGATGGATATTTGTTTTCCTCAAATCGATGATACATTAAGGAAATTATACCAAAATCATCAATATTTTTTGTTTCTATTTTTGAATACAAATTGTTTTGAATCAATAATAAAGTTATAAAGAAATAAATGATTAAAAATTTTTTAATTATAAGTTGCATAGGCAAAAGTGATAAAATTGGTTTAAAAGTTGATAATGATTTTTTTATTCATGATTTTAAAACTAAAACTAAAAATAATGATCAATTAGTTTTGACCATATTAAATATAGTAAAAAAACACAAAGTAAATTTTAATTCTGACTTTTCAATACTTGTTAATTCTGGGCCTGGGAGTTTTTCATCAACACGAATTTCTTTGTCTGTGGCAAAAGGAATAAGATTATCAAAAAAAATTAAACTTTTTGGCTTCAAAAATTCTGATCTTGGTCAATTTAACCTTGCTAATATTGAACTTTTAATTAAAAAAGAATTAATGCAAAAAAATTTGATTAAACCCTTATACTTAAGTTAAATTATTCAAATGAATTCAATTGAAGAAAAATGCAAAAGCAAAGGTGTTAGATTAACAGATCAGAGAAAAGTAATAGCACAAGTTATGGCTGAGTCTACAGATCATCCGGACGTGGACGAATTACATAAAAGAATTAGTGAAGTAGACAAAAAAATAAGTATTGCTACAGTTTATAGAACTGTAAAACTTTTTGAAGAAGCTGGAATATTAGATAAGCATGACTTTAAAGGTGGTAAAGCAAGATATGAACAATCACCAGATGAACATCATGACCACTTAATTGATATTAATAGCGGAGCAATAATCGAATTTGTAGATAAAGATATTGAAAAGCTTCAAAATGAGGTAGCCAAAAAATTAGGATATAAATTAGTAGATCATAAACTAGAACTTTATGGTTCAAAAATAAAAAAATAGTTTGTACAAAAAAATTTTTATTAAAACATTAGGTTGTCAAATGAATGAATACGATAGTAATCGTATTTTAGATTTAACAAAAAAAATTGATTATTCACAAACTAAAAAATTAAGTGAAGCTAATTGTTATGTGTTAAACACCTGTCACATAAGAGAAAAGGCCACTGATAAAGTTTACCATGATATTGGTAGGCTTAAGAAAGAATTTAGAAATAAAAAAAAACCTATTGTTTTAATAGCTGGATGCGTAGCTCAAGCAGAAGGAGAATTATTATTAAAAAAAGAAAATTATATTGACGCAGTAATTGGACCCCAATCATACCATCGAATCAATAATATGATTTTAAATTTAGAAAAAAATTCAAAGTCAATTAATTCAACAGAATTTGATGTAATAGAAAAGTTTGACACTTTAAATACAGTAAAAAATTCAGAAAGTAAGATATCATCATTTTTAACTATTCAAGAAGGATGTGATAAATTTTGTAAATTTTGTGTTGTTCCATATACTAGAGGAGCAGAATTTTCCAGATCTATCAATGAATTGGTTGCAGAGGCAAAACAATTAGCTGACAACGGATCAAAAGAAATAACTCTTCTAGGTCAGAACGTAAATGCGTACAATTATAGAGAAAAAAAACTCTCAGATTTAATTTTTGAAATTTCGCAAATTAAACAACTAAAAAGAATTAGATATACAACATCGCATCCTAAAGATTTTACAGATGATTTAATTCAAGCGCATAAAGAGTGTGATAATTTAATGCCTTTGGTACACCTTCCAGTTCAAAGTGGATCAAATGAAATATTAAAAAACATGAACAGAAAACACACAATCGAAGAATACTTGGAAATTATTAAAAAATTAAAAGAAGTTAAAAATAATATAGAATTTTCAAGTGACTTTATTATAGGTTATCCTGGAGAAACTCAAGATGATTTTGAACAAACAATAAATTTGATGAATACAGTTAAATTTATTAATTCATACTCATTTATTTTTAGTGCCAGGCCAGGTACACCATCTTATTCTTTAAAAGAAATTGATAAAAATATTTCAAAAGAAAGATTAACTAAGTTTCAAAAAATATCTAATGATATAAAAACTAACTATAGAAAAACACTTTTAGCAAAAACCATAAAGGTACTATTTGAAAACAAAACGAAAGAGGGCAAAAAATACTTTGGTAGAGATGAACATTTTAACTCTGTTATTGTAAGTAGCGATGAAAACTTAATAGGAAAAATTAAAAATATTAAACTTACAAAAATAAGCCAAAATACATTATTTGGTGAAATTAGTTCAAAACTAACTCGAGAGGATTTCGCAGCCTAATCTCATATTATGTCAGAAATTAGTAAAGTTGAACAAAATTTAATTATTAGAAAAATTGATGATGAAACCACAAATATACAAGTAAACAATAATGAAATGTTAATTTCAATTGCTGGTCAATTCGACCAAAATTTAAAATATTTATCAAAATTAACAGACACTACAGTATTCTTTAGAGGCAATTCGATTACTTGCAAGGGTAACTCTGAAAAAATCTCCATATTTTGTGAAGCAATAAAATTTTTAATTAATAAATATTTTTTGACGAATATAATTGAAAAAGAAGATATAATATTATCTGTGAAAAAAAATACAGAATTAAAAAAAGATTCTAATGTTAAATCATTTAAACAGTTAATTAAAACTCCAAGAAAATCTGTGATTGCTAGATCTGAAAGGCAGTCAGATTATATTAAAGCTCTTAAAGAAAATGATATTGTTATGTCTCTTGGACCAGCGGGAACTGGTAAAAGTTTTTTAGCTGTATCAGTCGCAATTACACTATTAATGGAAAAAAAAATTGAAAGAGTAATTCTATCAAGACCCGCAGTTGAAGCAGGTGAAAAACTTGGGTTTCTACCAGGTGATATGAAAGAAAAAGTGGATCCTTACTTGAGACCTTTATACGATGCTTTGTACGAACTTTTTGGAGCCGATAAAATAGATAAAAAAATAGAAACAGGAGAGATTGAAATCGCACCTCTAGCTTTTATGCGAGGAAGAACTTTAAAAAATTGTTTTGCTATACTAGACGAAGCTCAAAATGCAACCGAAACACAAATTAAAATGTTCTTAACTAGAATTGGTGAAAACTCTAAGTTAGTTGTAAATGGAGATCCTACTCAAATAGATTTACTTAATAAATCTCATTCAGGATTAATTAAATCAAAAAATATCCTGAAAGATTTAAAAGAAATCAAAATCATTGAATTTGATCATAACGACGTTGTTAGACATCCCTTAGTATCTAAAATTATTAGCGCTTATCAAACTAAAAGCTCTGATGATAAAATTTAATGTAATTACCAATAATAATAGATGGTTCTATTTCATTAAAGACCCACGTGAATATATTGATAGAAAAATTAAAAAATTAAACCTAAAAAATAAAAAGTTTAGAAAAATTGCTATTTTTTGTACGTTGTTATTATCTGGAAATCTAGAAATTAAAAATTTAAATAAAAAATTCAGAAAAAAAAATAAAACAACAGATGTTTTGTCATTTCCATTTCATGACAAAAAAAATCTTAAAAAAGAATTGAAAAAGGAAAAAGAAGTATATTTGGGTGACATAATTATAAATATAAATAAATGTAGTACTGAAAAAGATAAGAGGTCTTTTAAAAAAAAATTTGACAAATTATGGATACATGGGTTTGTGCATCTATTTGGATACGATCATAAAAAAGAAAAAGATTTTAAAAAAATGCACCAAATAGAAACAAATTATCTAAAATTAATAAAATAATGTTAAATAAGTTTCTCAACAACCGTTTTCTTGTCTTGTACTTTACTCCACTTTTTATTGGTTCACTTTCAGTATTATCTTTTCAGCCATTCAATTTTACTGCTATCAATTTTTTAATTCTACCTATATTTCTTTATCTAATTATTTTTATAAATAAAAAATCTAAAAGTACATTTAGAAAAAAACCTCACAAGAAAAATTTATTTATATTTGGATGTTTTTTTGGCTTTGGTTTCTATCTAAGCGGCATTTCATGGATTGTGTATTCATTGACTTTTGATAAAAATTTTGAAATTTTAATACCTATAGCATTAATATTAATACCATTATTTTTGAGTTTATTTTCAGGTTTTACCACTTTAATTGTAGGGCCTTATTTAAATTATAATTTTTCCTCAATTTTTATTTTTTCAGGCGCAATTGGATTTTCAGATTTCCTAAGAAGTAAAATTTTGACGGGATTTCCCTGGAATTTATGGGCGTATAGTTTATCTCCATTTACAGAAATAATTCAAATTTTAAATTTGATAGGTCTATTTGCATTTAACTTAATAACTATTACAATTTTTACACTTCCGATATTCTTGCTCTATAAAATTGGCACAATTAAAAAAGTATTTATTTTGATAATAAGTTCAATTTTAGTTTTAAGCTTCTATATTTATGGAAGTTACGAATTAAATAAAAATAAAAATTTTCTCAAGACCATTGAGAATAAAATCAATATAAAAATAATTTCTCCAAATTTTAATTTAGAGTATGGATTAAATATTAATCAAATTGAAAATAAATTAAAAAAATTAATTAGATATAGCGAACCAAATATTAATAAAAAAACTATTTTTATTTGGCCTGAGGGAGTTTTTAGTGGATATAGTTTTGATGAAATTGTGATTTTTAAAAAACTGATTAAAAAAAACTTTAGAAAAAATCACTATATTATTTTTGGCATAAATAACTTAGATAAAGATACTGGATTATTTCATAATAGTTTACTTCTAGTAAATAATGAATTTGAAATTTTAGAGAAATATAACAAGCAAAAGCTTGTCCCATTTGGAGAATTTTTACCTTTTGAAAAATTATTGAGTAAACTTGGATTAAAGAAGATTACAGAAGGACACGGTTCTTTTCAAAAAGGAAAAAAACAAACGAATATTCGACTAGATCAAATGAGCATCCTGCCTTTAATTTGCTATGAAGTAATATTTACTAGTCTTATACAAAAATCTAGTATGGATACAAATTTAATTGTAAATATTTCAGAAGACGCTTGGTTTGGAAATACGATAGGGCCTGATCAACATTTTGTTAAAGCAATTTTTAGGTCTGTCGAAAGTGGAACTTTTTTGCTGAGATCTGCCAATAAAGGAATTAGTGCGATTATAGACAATAAAGGTGTAATATTAAAACAATTAAATAGAAATGAAGCAGGCAATATTGAACTTGCGGTGCCGTTGATAAAATCTAAAAATAATAAAAATGATTTGATCTTTATTATTCTTTTAATTACATATTTGTTCATCTTTTACTTTTATAAAATTAAAGAATATGAAAAATAATAAATTTTTATTTACAAGCGAGTCGGTGTCTGAAGGTCATCCAGATAAAGTTTGTGATAGAATTTCAGATATGGTTGTTGATTCCTATTTGTCAAAAGATCCAGTTTCAAGAGTAGCTTGCGAAACATTAACAACAACAAATAAAGTAATACTAGCTGGTGAAACAAGAGGTCCCAAAATAAATAAAGACGAACTTATTAATAAAGTAAGAGATTGCATTAAAGATATAGGCTACGATCAAGATGGATTTAGTTGGAAGACAGCAAATATAGAAACTTTTTTACACGAACAATCTTCTGATATTGCTATGGGCGTTGATTCAAAAGATAATAAAGATGAAGGTGCAGGAGACCAGGGTATTATGTTTGGTTATGCATGCAATGAAACAAAAGATTTAATGCCAGCGCCAATACATTATTCTCACAATATCTTAAGATTGATGGCTAAAGATAGAAAGAGTGGAGATTTAAAGGGCATAGAACCAGATTCAAAAAGTCAAGTATCAATGTTATATGAAAATGATAAGCCGGTTAAAGTTACTTCTGTTGTAATTTCTACCCAACATTCAAAAGATTTAAATCAAGAAAAAGTTAGAGATTTAATAATACCATATATTAAAAAATCTATACCAGAAAATTTTTTGACAGATCTTGATCCAAAAGAAATATATATAAATCCAACCGGACAATTTATAATTGGAGGTCCAGATGGAGACACAGGTTTAACAGGAAGAAAAATCATAGTGGATACATACGGAGGGGCTGCACCACATGGTGGTGGAGCTTTTTCTGGCAAAGATCCGACCAAAGTAGACCGATCAGCAGCCTATGTGTCAAGATACTTAGCTAAAAACATAGTTGCATCTGGTGCTTCAGATAAGTGTTTAATCCAATTAGCATATGCAATCGGTGTGTCAAAACCATTATCAATTTATATTAAGTTAGCAAATGGAGATGGGGCAAAAGTAGAAAAAATTAAAAAAATTATTGAAGAAAATTTTAACTTATCACCGCGTGGAATTAGAGAAATGCTAGAATTAAACAACCCAATATATGAAGTAACCTCTGCTTACGGCCACTTTGGGAGAAAACCAACAAATAATGGGGAATTTACATGGGAAAAAACCGACAAAGCTGATTTATTTAAACTGTAATCTTGAAATAACCATAATTTTCTTTTAAAAATAGTTATACATAATGAATTTACAAAATGGGCACCAGCCCATTTTTTTTTAGGAGTAATAAAAATGTTAAATAGAGGTTTAGATAAATTAGAACTATTAAGAATAGTAGAAGCTGTAGCTAATGAAAAATCTATTGATAAAGAACTAGTGATAGGTTCGATGGAGAGCGCAATCCAAAAAGCAGCACTTACAAAATTTGGAAACGATAATAATATTGAGGTTATTATTGATAGAGAAAGCGGAGATATAAAGATTCAAAAAGTTTTAGACATAGTTGAAAAAGTTGAAGACCCTGCAAGAGAAATTACTTTAGATATTGCGAAAAAAAATAACCCTCACAACAAAGAACTAAAAGTAGGGGAAAAAATTTTTGAAGAATTACCGCAAATTGATTTTGGACGAATTGCAGCTCAAAGTGCAAAACAAGTAATTAGTAGCAGAGTAAGAGAAGCAGAAAAAAATAGACAATATGAGGATTTTATAGATAAACAAGGGCAAATCTTAAGCGGAATTATAAAGAGATTAGAATATGGCAATGTGATTCTAGATCTTGGTAAAGCTGAAGGAGTTATTAAAAAAGATGAACTTATTCCAAGAGAAATTTTAAAAACAGGAGATCGTGCAAAAGCCTACTGCTATGAAGTTAAAAAAGAATTAAAGGGTCATCAAATATTTTTATCTAGAGCTCACCCTCAATTTTTAGCAAAATTATTCTTTCAAGAAGTTCCAGAAATATATGAAGGAACTATAGAAATCAAAGCTGTTGCAAGAGATCCAGGTAGCAGGGCAAAAATATGTGTACATTCTCAAGATTCTTCCATAGATCCAGTTGGAGCATGTGTTGGTATGAGAGGTAGTAGGGTTCAAACAATAGTTAATGAACTGCACGGAGAAAAGATTGACATTATTAAGTGGACAGAAGATCTTCCAACTTTAATCTCAGAGTCTTTATCCCCTGCTGAAATACAAAGAGTCTTAATTGATCAAGATAATAAAAGAATAGATATTATATTAACTGAAGAAAATTTAAGTAAAGCGATTGGAAGAAGAGGCCAAAATGTTAGACTGGCTTCTAAACTGACTAACTACGAAATCGATATTTTAACTGACCAAGAGGATTCTGAAAGAAGACAAGCTGAATTTAAAGAAAGAACTGAAACTTTAATAAAGAATTTAGAGGTAGATGAAACATTGGGCCAACTTTTAGTTTCTGAAGGGTTTCCTAGTATAGAGGACATTTCTCAATCTTCACCTGAAGATATTGCAAAAATTGAAGCAATAGATGAAGAAACAGCTAGTGAACTGATTAACAGATCTAAGGAAACTTTAATTAAAGAAAAGGAAGCGGTAGCGACTAAGCTCAAAGAGCTAGGAGTGGAAGAAGAGTTAATAACCCTCAAAGGAATGACTCAAGGCATGCTAGTTATACTTGGCCAGAAAAGCATTAAGAAATTAAGTGATTTTGCAGACCTATCTTCAGATGAGTTAATAGGTGGTTTTGACGAAAAAAAAGGAAAAAAAATTAGAATAGATGGATATTTGGAAGAATTTTCTTTATCGAGGAAAGAAGCTGATGAATTAATTATGTCAGCTAGAGAGATTGCCTACAAGTAATGTTATGGAAAAAGACAATAAAAAAAAGACTCTTACAATTTCGTCTGATTTAAAAAAAAAAATTGATACTACATCAATAAATCCCGACGGAAAAAAATCCTTCTCAGTAAAAAAAAAAGAACCTTTTAGAGGAAATAAAAATATCAATAGAGCAAACACAAGCCATGTTCAAATAAAAAATCCGGACATAAAAAAGAAAAACTTTGCAAGAAAGTTTGTTGAGCAGCAAGCTACGAAAGCATTTATAAAAAAAGATGATAAGCCAACGGGAAAAAGCAAATTAAAACTTAAAGGACCCGTCGATAAAAGGGATTTCAAATTAACCGTTTCTAGAGCTTTAAATGTTGAGGAAATTGAAATTAAACAAAGAAGTTTAGCTTCAGTTAAAAGAGCTAGATTAAAAGAAAAAAAAACAAGTTTGGACGGAGAAAAAAAAGAATTCAAAAAAGTTTTGAGAGACGTAAAAATTCCAGAACAAATAACTATCCAAGAGCTTTCTAACAGAATGGCTGAAAAGTCTAATGATGTAATCAAATTTCTATTTAATATGAAGGTTGTAGCAACAATCAACCATGTAATAGATAAAGATACAGCAGAATATATAGTTAAAGAATTTGGTCACAAGCCTGTTTTTGAAGATAAACCAAATTTAGAGATAGAAAAAAAACAAGAAAAATTAGAGGGAGATATTCAAACAAGACCGCCAGTTGTAACTATAATGGGTCATGTAGATCATGGAAAAACATCTTTGTTAGATGCTTTAAGAGATACCAACGTTGTTTCAGGCGAACATGGAGGCATAACACAGCACATTGGAGCCTACCAGGTTAAAACTAATGATAACAAATTAATTACATTCATAGACACACCAGGTCACGCCGCATTTACAGAAATGCGTGCTCGTGGTTCTAAAATTACTGATATAGTTATTTTAGTCGTAGCTGCTGATGATGGAATAAAACCTCAAACGGTTGAAGCCATTAAACATGCTAAAGCAGCAAACGTACCCATCATTGTTGCTATAAATAAATGTGATTTGCCTGAAAAAAATATTAGCAAAATAAAAAATGAAATGATGCAACATGAACTAATTGCAGAGGATTTAAGTGGTGATACTCTTTTTGTTGAAGTATCAGCTGTCAAGAAAACTAATTTAGATAAATTGAAAGAAAGTATTCTTCTTCAATCAGAAATACTCGATCTAAAAGCATCTTTTTCAGATCTAGCTAGAGGAGTTGTAATAGAGTCTAAAATTGACAAAGGCAAGGGTCCTGTTTCTACGATTCTAGTAAGCAATGGTAAGTTAAAAAGAGGTGATTATTTTATTTGTGGTGAGACCTGGGGAAGAATTAGAGCAATGATAGATTATGATGGAAAAACAATAAATGAAGCATTTCCATCAATGCCTGTTGAGATTTTAGGAATGAATAGCTCAGCATATGCAGGAGCGGAATTTTTAGTTACAAACAGTGAGAGCGAAGCAAAAAAAATGGCTGAGTTTAAACAGATGAATTCTGATAAGACAAAAGTATTAGTAAAAGATAAAGCTACACTATTTGAAGATACAAAAAATAAGGATGAACTTAATATTATTATAAAGTCAGATGTTCAAGGTTCAAGTGAAGCATTAAAAATGGCAATTAATAAAATTGAACATGACGAAGTAGAAGCAAAAATTATACTTTCAGATATAGGAATGATAAATGAAACAGACGTCTCTTTGGCAAAAGCCTCTAACGCAATATTAATAGGATTCAATGTGAAACCAAATAGAGAAGCAAAAAAATTAGCTGAAGAACAAAAAATAGACATTAAATATTTTAACATTATTTATGAAGCACTTGATTACGTTTCAAAATCATTATCAGGTCTTTTGGAACCAGATATTAAAGAAACAGTTTTAGGTAGCGCAGAAATTCAAAAAGTATTCGCAGTTTCAAATGCCGGGAAAATTGCAGGATCTAAAGTTATTAATGGAGAAATTAAAAGCAAATCTAAAGCGAGAATTATAAGGGACGGTGTGGTTGTTTATACTGGAGAGATAGTCACAATTTTTAGAGAAAAAAACCAAGTTAAAGAAGTCGGAACAGGCTTTGAATGTGGAATAAGCATTAAAGATTTTATAGACTTTAAAGAAAAGGATGTAATAGAATCTTTTCAAGCAGAAGAAGTGCAAAGGACTATTTAATGGGAAGCCAAACATCACAAAGGCCCCTTAGCCAAAGGCAATTAAGGGTCGGAGAACTTGTTAAGCAAAATTTGGGTGAATTATTAATCAGAAACGAAGCCAAAATACCTTCTATAAACTCAAAATTGATTACCGTAACAGAAGTAAGAATGACACCAGATCTAAAAACAGCTAGGGTATATGTTATTCCTCTGGGTGGGGCTGATACAAAGGAAACAGTTAAAATCTTGACGGAATACTCACATCTTGTTAGAAAAGCCCTGTCTAAAAGGCTAGATATTAAG
>MDTG01071492.1_pt1 | contig 12410 bp, 10 predicted proteins | sample 811421 | NCBI WGS metagenome assembly MDTG01 (sample SAMN05326645, study PRJNA326480) | marine metagenome | isolation source: seawater | place: Pacific Ocean: South East | collected 2011
ACAGTAGAGTTAAAAAAAGCAGACTATACTGCAAGTGAATTAAAAAATAAAGGATTTACTGCAAAAGAGTTAAAAGAAGCAGGATTTACTTTACAAGAGATAAAAAAAGCTGGATATAAGGCATGGCGATTAAAAGAATTAACTAATAACAGTGGTAAAAAAATGCTATTTTTAGAAAACGATTTGATAAATGCGGGCTATTCTAAAGAAGAAATAAATGAAGATGTATCTATTGCAAAACAAAGAATTAAAGATGAAATAGAAAAGTTAGAAATGTCGATTCCAAGCTTGGTAGAAATGCTAATTGAAGAAGGGTTCACTTTAAATGAAATAAATCCATCAGGAAATGAAATAAGTTCCATCCCATCAGGAAAAAGAATTAAATATCAATTAAAACATACCATTTCTAGATACTCTTTAAAAGACCATAGAGAAGCAGGATTTACCGCAACACAATTAAAAGAATCAGAAGGAACATCTTTTCCATATAATCCAAGTGCTATAAACTTAAAAGAAGCAGGATTTACTTTAGAGCAATTAAAAGAAGCTGGATTTGATTTAGATAAATTAATGGAAGCAGGATTTACTGCAAAACAGTTTAAAGAAGCAAAATATACCGCAAAAGAGTTAAAAGATGGAGGATTACCAGGATTTACTTTAAAAGAGTTAATAGAAGCAGAGTATTCTTTAATAGAGCTATATAAAGCAGATTTTCACGTAGAAGAGCTAAAAGAAGAAGGAATTAATGCAAAAGGGTTAAGAAATGAAGGATTTGATTTAAATAAATTAGCAGGATTTACTGCAAAACAGTTAAAAAAAGCAGAATATACCGCAAGTGAGCTAAAAGAATTAGGATTTGATTTAGTTGACCCTAAAATATTATATGATGATGGAAATGGTTATCCACTAAAAGATTTAGTTGATAATAACTTTAAATTTGGAACTTCTACAAAAGAAGAATTTAATAATTTTAATATGTTTATAGAATTAGAAGGTGTTTCTGCTAATTTGCCACAAAGATCCGTTCAAAAAATAATAAAAATAATAAACTTAGGATTTAAGCCATGGCAATTTTTCCATAAATATAGATTAACCCATATACTTGAGGCAAGAAACCAATTGATTAATGAAAACAGCTTATTGAAAAAATATGAATTAAAGGATTTTATTAGAGATGAATCAGATTTACGTAAAATTTTTATATCAAAAATTAATGAAATTAAAGAAGATTTAAAAAAAAATGAAAGATTTAGTGCAATTGATTATAATGAAGAGGAATTTTTAAAAATCTTTAAATATTTTTTACCTAAAGATATAATAGAATTTTTTGAACTAAATGAAATAGTTAAAATTTGGGATAACTTTGGTCAATTTGAACGGACAGGATTTAGCTTAAAATTACTTAGAGATAAATTTAATTTAATGGATATTATTAATAGTGGATTTTTTTACATAAATACAAATATAGATCTGTTAAAAGAAGCAGGATATACTTTAGAAGATTTTATAGATGCAGGTTATAGTGCAAAAGAGTTAAAAAAAGCAGGATTTACACGAGTAGAATTAGAAAAAAAAAAGAGAGAAAATAAATGCATAGAATATAAACCAACAGGATATTTTGGTAGTCGTCATAGAAAATTTTATAAAGAAAATGGAGATTTATATTATAATTATGAAGGTATAAAATTTAAATTAAAAAAAAAAAATATTAGGGACTTAAATAATACTTTTGATATAAATTATTCTAAAGAAAATAACCCAGATGTATTTGAAATTAAAGATGTTTGTATGTTATATAATGGACACATATATGATAAACAAGGTAAAAGTATCATGCAAGGGAAAAACAAATCTATACTTCTATATTTATTGAGAAACGATATTTTAGAAAAATTAATGACCAAAGATCAAAATAAAAATATTTTAGATAAATTTGCTAACGAATATAATAATGAGGATACTTTAAAAAAGAATCTTAAAGACATAGAAGATAAAAAAGACATAGAAGATAAATTAATTAGTTTTTTCCCAGAAAAAGAAAGAAAAGATCTTAAATCATATTTTACTATTAAATTTAAATAGTACCTCTAGAATAGATAAAATTGTATTTAATTAATATACTTATTTTTTATTTATTAAATTCAAATGTTTATTATTTAACCAGTTTTACAATATATTTTGATTACTTTTTCTCTAATAAATATGAACTAAATGGACTATATAAGGTATAAACATGACAATGTTTTATTTAATAAACAACAAAATATGGATTCAATAAATTTTCTTTATTGTATTGCACTTCATTTTCTGTCCCAAATTGTAACACTTTTCCACCAGCATATTTAACAACTGCATGGGCAGCACATGTATCCCATTCACTAGTAGGTGCAATTCTAGGATATAAATCTGCTTTACCTTCTGCAATGTATAATAATTTTATACTACTACCGACATTTACAATTTCAGGCTCAACAAAATTATCTATATATTTTGTTGTTTCTTCATTCATATGAGAAGATGACGCAACTATCTTCAAATGTTTTGATTTTAAATTTTTTTCATATATTTTTAATTTAGTTTTGACATCACCTTCCATTTTAAAACTGCCAATACCTTCTATTCCATAATAAATTTCTCCTGAAACTGGTATACTTACTATTCCAAAAACAGGTATACCAAATCTACACAAACCAATGTTAACTGTAAATTGTCCGTTTTTTTTTACAAATTCTTTTGTTCCATCAATTGGATCTACTAACCAACACCATTCTGCATTTTTTCTATTTTTATATGAGTCATTTTTATTTTCTTCGCTAATTATTATTGAGTTTGTAAAAGAGCTCAAAAACTTACAAATATGCTCATTTGACTTTTGATCTGCCAGTGTTAGAGGTGAATTGTCATCTTTGTTAACAACATCAAAATCTGTACTATATATATCTAATATAATCTTATTACATTCACGTACTAGATTAATCATATTATATAGAAATTCATTATCTTGATAAAACATATTATTATACTAATTAGAAATATTTTTTTATATATTTTTAATTTAGCAAATAAATAGAGTCAAAACTTACTATATCACGTAAAATTAGTGATTCAATGTTTTCCATTTTTTCTATTAATTCAGATTTACCAACCATTTCACAAACATTTACAATCTCATTACAAATATTTAAAATTTTCATAATATTTTTAACGAAATTACCTTCATACATTTCAATAGAATTTTTTTCATATATTTCTTTAAAGTCTATTCCTTTTGCCCACATATATGCCGGAACTACAAATGTTAATGTTAAATAAGCATTATAGTTTAACCTATAATTTAATGCTATTTCATCTATTTTAATATTTAAATCACCTATCTCTCTTATTCTAACTTTCATTGTATCTGTAATATCCAAATCTGATATAATAATTTCTTCTTCCATTTTATCTGTCAAAAATACCGCTAGTAAACCAAATATTTCACAAATATTTAAGTCATCAAAATATCCTTGATCAATCATTTCTACTAACAATATTTCATTACATTCATTTACTTCAGTAGCCATAAAACCTTTTTTAGATAGGTCTTCTTTAGACAAATCAATAATTTCTTTTGTAGATTTATTAATAAAACCCAAATCTATTAAAAATCTTTTAGATAAATTTAACTCAAGTAATAAAGTATTTCTATTTATTAACTGATCTAATTCATTTAATCTATCTAATTTACTTAAATAACTTTTTTTTATATTTAATGAACTAGCTATTTTATTATCTTTTAATATGCCCTTAATTTGACCCTCTATTTTACGTTTTCTATTTGCTCTTGCTCCCTTTAATTCTTTTTCTAATCTAATAACTTTATTTACATCTTCAATATTATTAAGTTTATCAATTTGCATACTATCTATATTATCTTTTAATTTTATATATTCATCTTTTAACGAACTCATATTATCTACATTTTCATTACCTAATAACGATTTATTTACGAAGTCATTTACACTAAATTCCGTGGATTGAATAACTTTCAATAAAAATTGTGTATTTAATTTTAATCTTGACTTGATTTTTGTTGAATTTCCTGTTAATATTTTTTTCAAATCAGTACAAATTGGAGGTTCTTTCATTGGAAGATAGATAACTGTTCCCTCACTATCTTTACCACGTCTACCTGCCCTTCCTGCCATTTGTAAGTATTCAGATGTATTTAAATATCGGAAGTCATTTTTTATACCATCATATTTTGTTAATTCTGTAAATACAACAGAACGAGTTGGCATATTTACTCCAACTGAAAATGTTTCTGTAGCAAATAATATTTTTATTAAACCTTTGGAAAATAATATTTCTTGAATTTCTTTTAATGGATGTACTAACCCAGAATGATGATAGCCAATACCTTTAGACAAAACTTTTAACAACTGTTGGGTTTGTACCAATCTTTCATAATTTTTAAAAATTCCTTTTAAATATTTATTAATTATATTTGTAATATCTCGAACTTCTTCATGATTTACCAAAACTTTATTTATCATATTTGCATAAGTTTCACACTTTTTACGCGAATAACAAAAAAATATACAAGGAAAATATTCATTTTCTTGTAACTTTAACACCATTTCATTAATTAATGAATGTGGCGATATATATTTTTTGTAATATTTATTTAGATCTGTTTGCATACTTGAATATAATTTTGAGTTAAAATTTTTATCATTACCCATTATATTAACAATCTTATTATCAAAATAAATATTATGGGATAAAGGAACTGGTCTAAATTTAGTACCAACTAAATCAACATTCTTATTTTTTAACAATAACCAATCAGCGAATTTTTCAGGATTTTCTATTGTAGCTGATAACATAACTAATATTATTTTTTTTGGCAACATAAGTATTGTTTCTTCCCATACATGACCTCTATCAATATCATTTATATAATGAACTTCGTCAAATATCACACAAAATAGCTCATCAATTAATTCATTAGATCTGAATAACATATTTCTTAATATTTCAGTTGTCATTACTAATATATCTGCGTCAGGGTTTTGCTTTATATCCCCTGTTAAAATACCAACTGAATCATACATTTTACAAAAGTCACAATATTTTTGATTTGATAATGTTTTTATAGGACTAGTATAAATTACTTTTTTATTTAATGATAATGCTTTTGCAATTGCATATTCTGCAACAGTAGATTTTCCAGCAGATGTATGCGCTGTTACTAACACATTATTATTTTCTTCTATTGAATTAATTGCGTTTTTTTGAAAAATATCTAAATTATAAGGAAAGGTAATAGGAGGACTATTATTGATTAATTCTGTATTTTCTAATTTTATTCTTAAAGTCATTGTAATAATTTTAATAGATATTTTCTTATATAGTAATATTTTAATTTACACTTTGTATTTTAAGTATTTCTTTTTCGTAAGCTTCATCACTTATTTTATTATCATCATTTAATTGATTCAGACTTCTAGTATAAAAATCACCATTTATTTTTCCTGTATCAAATAAACTTTGTAAATTTGTAAAAGATCTAGAAACTTTAAAACTATCTTTAACAACAGGTTTGCTACTAGACATTACAGTCTTTTGCGAACTTTTAGGAGCACTGCGAATATTGCTTTGAGATTTATTTTCATAATTTTTAAACTTAAAAATACACTTATTATATGAATCTTGGTCAGAATAGTCAAAAGTTATTTCATAAATTGTAGTTTTATTATCTAAAGAATCAATACATTTAAATTCATATGGAGCAGATTTTGTCTGTTCGCAAATATAGTCAGCAATATTCTTTGCTATTGGCAAAATAATTTTGTTATTACTATCATTCATTCTAAAACGTAGAAAATTAATAAAATTACCAGATGAATTTAAATCAAATTCTGCCTTTATATTTTCTACAATTAAACCAACAAACTTGTATCTCATATCTTTGACATTTCCAAATTTTATATTTTTATTAAACACTTTGTTAGAAGACATTGATTTTATTATATCATCATATAATTCCTTGCTAAGCACTGACTCAACAAACACTTCTTCAGGAAAACTATTATTACCAGATACAGATGATATATCTCCAATATTTGATTGATTATCGCTTCCAGCATTTGAATCATCTGGACTTTTTTCAGACAGATTTTCCTTATTTTGCTTACCAGAGTCGATTTCCTCTGCATCTAATTTATTAGAAGAATTAATATTGTCATTGAAAGTTTTTTCGTCAATATCTGATTCAAATATCATTTTTAAATTTTTTTCTTCAATTGTAGAATATTTAAATAACCTTTCGTCTTTTGAAAGTTCAATCAAAGTATTAGCCTCTATATTTGTAATAGCACAATTAGTTGTTTTTTCATCATTGTCACAAGATAATTTAAAAATATTTTCATAAGAAGTTTTCTTAAGTTTGGAAGAATGCATATTATTTCCAGCAAAGTATGTCGTAAATATTTGTTTTATATCGCCAAAGTTTTCATCTATTTTCTTAATATTTTTTATCTCTTCATAGATAATTTTTCCAGTTTTTGTATTATCTAATTTAGAGTAAATTAACAAATGTTTCATATTAGGTTTTTCTTCAGCAGCCATTTTTGAATATATTCAAATTTATACATATGGATTTAAAAAGCAATATAACAAAATTTCAATTTTTTATGTAATAACTTGTAAAGGAAAATAATTTCTCTATATAGGTGCAAAAAAGAAAGTCTGAAATAATCTAGAATTTTCAATTTTATCTCCAAATCCTCCTTGACTACAATGAAAATGCCTACCATTAAATATTAAGGCTCTATTATATTTATTTTCAATTTCAAAAGTTTTCTCCCACCTATTGAATTTTGGCTTTTCACCTTCCTTCCATAATGATTTTTTTTTTTCCAAATTTATTTTATCAATTTGACTTTTATTATATTTATTTTCAGCTTCATCTATTGACATAGCTTTTGATATTTTTAATTTTTTATTTTTGTAAAAGTTTGTGCCTGAGTTTTTTTCAGGATTTGGATTTAAAAATATTATTACTCCCCAATGCCTATCATAATGAATAACTGGATTTGCATTTTTTGTTATAAATTGAAAATATCCATTAGATTCTTTTAAAATATCATAATTCCAAATCGCTTTGCTAATTTTTTGTTTAGATATATTTTTAAAATATTTAATCAAGCTATAAGAGGCATCATAATTTAACATTGGATTATATACATTTGATTTATATAATGGAAATATTGTTTTAAATTTATTTTTATTATCAAAACAATACTTTCTTATTTTATCTGGATTTGAATAAAAATTATCAACAATAATAAGTGATTCATTTATTTTTGTTACTTTCCTATTATTAGACATTCTAAATAAGTCATATTTATTCCAATCAACATCACTTAAATTTCTAATTTTAAACATTTCATACAAATTATCTGATTTAAAACAAATAAATAATATTATAACTACCAAAATAATATATTTTATATACATATATATATATAATGTATATAAATTATAAATTTGAAATTTAAGTAAATAATCTTAACAATTTTTTATTGCAAATTGTTATTATTAAATTATACCAAATAGATAAGCGTTTGCTAAAGTATTATTATATTCTTCTTTATTTACACCCTCTGGTATCTCTTCTGTGTCAGGCTTAAAAATACCTATAGGTCTATCTCCTACAAGAAATTGAACATAATTTTTGGACATCTTATTTTCTCCTATATTTATTTCATGAACTTTTATTGGTAATAATTTTTCATTATATTCAGTTTTACAATTTATATTACCCATATAATTATATATAAATTAATATTGAAAAAATAAATTTATAAAATTCACATTATTCAGTACAAATTAATATTTTTAAGTATGTGTTAATTTATAATATTTTTTATTATCATATGATAGGATATTTATTACTAAAATGTTATAAAAAAAATAAAATAACAGAAAATATAAATACTTATTATTTTGACAAAGAATGGATATGTCCAATATGTCATACAGATTCATATGCAAAAATAAATGTTTGTTCACCCTTTCAATGTAAGCATATTTATTGTTACGAATGTTTAAAATTGTTATGTAAATGGAATCAATTTCCTAAATGTCCTATGTGTGAGTCAAAATTTAAAAATTCATGGATATATAAAAATATAGAAACAAAACGTTATAATTCTCAAAATACATATTTTTATTTTTCATATTAAGTAAATAAATTATAATCGTTCTGTAAAGGTTCTTCGTACCAATTCGAAAAATCATTAAAATAATGCTGTGTCTCCATTCTATGCGATCTTATATTTAAGATTGTCATATAATTTGAAGGATGATAACTATTCATAGAATCGTCATCTATTTTAAATTTTGTATCATTTGCCAATAGATTTAAAATATGTCCAGAATTTTCTTTTAAACAAAACCATTTAAATATGGAATTTATAGCCTTGTGATCGTTTGTTAATAATGGTACTGAAAATAATATATATTTAAATTGTGTATCTATCTCACAAAATAACAAAAAGTCTATTATACTTGCATATTTATTATCTGTATTTTTTATAAATTGACTTTCTTTATATAACATATTTAAATATTCATATGATGTCATATTTTCTTTTTTTTTTTTTTTTTATTAATAAAATAAAAAAAAAAATTTATATTTCAATTTTTTTTGTAGGATTTATCTATCGTGTATATTGAATAATTTTAATTAATGTTAACTTTTGTAATCTATGAATTTATTGCATAATAATAGTTATTACTTATATATAATTGATATTACAATAGGTCAATATTACTTCTGATAATATGTTTTTTATTTTTGCTTAGATATTTTTTTGAGTGTAATAAGTGCCAATGTTTTTAAAGTTATCGTTATTTTCGTCAAATAATAGCTTTAGTTCTTCCTCACAGTCTTTAGAAGAATCACTACAATGTATTATATTTCCTAATGGTGGAAAAAATTTAATATATTTTTGTCTAATTTTTTTTTTTAAATTATTTGGATTTTTATTATCTGGATTGTTAGTTATAATTGCTAAACATTGATTATCGTTAACTTTATCGATATCTTCCTTATGCTTATCATAACTTTCATAGAAATTACTATAAAATTTCTTTTTATTATTAATATTTACAACAATTTTATCTAATATATCATATTCTTTTTCTATTTCTTTTATTACATATTCTATTATATCCTTTATCATTCCTTTCTTTCTTATAATAAATAGATTCAGCTTTTGCATTGGCTTAGTTATTTTATTAAATTGTTTTGTTTCTATATATTCTAATATATTTTGTTCTTTTGTAAAGCATAAATTAGCAATCTTATTAAAATCAAATTTGTCAACTGTTGACATTAAATCATTTATCCTATTAATATGTTTTCTTTTCCAATTACCTCTTTTATCATATAAATTTCTGTAAATAAGTAGAATTATTTCTGATATGGAATTTGGTATAAAGTAATTATTAACCTTTATTAGATTATCGAACATATACTTTTTAAATAGTTGATTGCAAACTTTAGCATTTTTACCTTTACCTTCACCGTCTTTATAAAAAAACAAGTCACTATATGTATCGAAACGATAATAATTTCCAGGTAAATGACATCCTTCCTTAAAATGTTTTTCTGTAAATATTGGGGTATAGTAATAATTATTATTATTACTATTATATTTCACAGGTTTTTGAACTCTAATAAGATTATCTTCTTTCATTTTAGAATATATTTCAATAAATTTATTATATGAATCTGGATGTATTATTATATCTAAATCTGTATCTGGTTTTAAAGGCAAATACTTAAATCCTCTTATTATAACAAATTTAATTTTATTTGAATTTAAATTATTTAGAACGTAATTAAAACATTCCTTATGAGTTTTGATATTTTTACTAGGTTTTATAGCTTTTGTCATAAATAATATAATAAAATTAATTGATATTGTATTATTTATTTTAGGTAGTATTTATATATTCTAATTGATTATTTTTAATGTGTCATAATATTTTTTATGCAAATTTTAGGATTTGAATCGTACTCCCATATAAATTTTGATTGATTAAAATCATCTGCAACATGCATCATAATATCTTTTACATAATTTTTAATATTTGATTTGTATTTCCTACGAATATTTTCTTTTAATTTTATTGCTTGTCTACAAATATTACTTCTAGTAAAGTAAGGATTATCAATTTTAAATTTTACAATTAAATGCTTAGTATCATACTCTTTCAGCTTTTTAATTTTAGGAGGTAATACTCTATTATGACTACAACGAACGTCATACTTATAAATATCAAAGATATAATCGTGAAGTTTATCTTTTGGAATTTCTATATATTTTTTATCTATAATATTTGGAATTTCTTTTAATATTTTATCCGACTGAAATAGAGTTGGATTCCATAAAATTAGTGTAAAATAATTATTGTTATTTATATCATTTTTTTTTGAAATAAGTTTATTAATTGTATCTAATAATTTGTCAAATCTATCATTACAATTTCTGATTTTACAATTACCATTGTTAATTTTAAATGGATATGTATAAAAGCCTTCTAAATCAACATTATAAATTATATTAGTGTCTAAACAATATATCAAATTATGTAATCCCCAATCTCCACTTAATGTTTTTTTTTGTACATAATCATTTAAATTTCTTTTCATATCTAAAATAGATTTTTTTAAATTTTCTAATGTAGCTTTATCTGTATTATATTTAAGATTTATGTCATATAATCTTACGCCATTTTTAATATATGATGAATAATAACTACCATCGTCTTCTATATATGTTTTTTCAAGCTCAAAAATAAATTTTCCTAATATTTTGTCATTTTTAAGATTATATATAATATTTTTATAATTTTTTATGTCTTTTATGCTTTTTTTTATCTTTTTATAAACTATATTATTATTTTTATTTAAAAATATATTAAATAAACCTCCACCTATTGGAGATTTTAGTTCACTATTTTCAAATTTTAACTTTTTATATCTAAATAATATTGAATTTTGAGCTAAGTCTTTTTTTAAAGAAACATTCATAGAATATGGCAATAAATTGTAAATTTCATAGTTAATTTCAGAATATTTACTCATTGGTCTATAACAATGATAATCAGAATATTTTCCATCGGTAATATTCTTTCTAATTTTTTGATCATTAATATCAAACCTTTTCCTATTAAGTCTTTTAAAATTATCTTCTTTATTACGAATAAAATTATTTGTTTTTTTATTCCATTTTATTACTTTATCATATAAAAACTTTTGATCAATTGACCACATTGATTTTCTACCTTTGGTATCATTAAATATAAATTTTAACTTTTCTTTAATATCCTCTATTGTACTAATTCTAAAAATATCATTCCATATTCTTGGGGTAGCAACATTATAACACATTGCTATTTCGTTATTCTTTGAACATACATTTCCCCTATAATATATAAATTTATCACTGCCATATGATTTAATACTTTCAGTATAATAAGTTCTATTCATAGGAAGCATGTCCATATCTGTTATTAATACTCCATTCTCATAATTTAATAAACATGGATATAATAATCTTATAAACTGAGCTGTGAAACTTGTTAATATATTTTCAATAGGCTTAAATAATATAATATTTTCTTTATGACATAATAAATTATCTGGAATATTTTTGGCAACTAATATAATTTTTACATCTACATCTGGATATAATTTATTCCAAGTTTTTATAAAAATTGGTATAAAATCTAAGTATAACTTATTTTCATTTGATGCGGTTAATACGCAATCTAACTTCATTTTATAAATAAATATAAAATTTAATATTAACGTGTGATATTTTTTCACCGTTTTAATAATTAATCTATCCAATCTATTATTACACCACTGTAATAACAATTCTAAATAATAGCTATATATATAAAATTGAAAAATTTAATAAGTCATATTAAAAATCCAATATTTCAAATGTATCCTTTAAAATCAACAGAACCTACTGTAAGACCCGCGTGGGATGATAAATTATTTGAGCATATATGTAATTTCAGAGGACAAAAATATGAACAGATAATTAAAAGAGTAAAAAAAAAACTTTAGTTTCACTATGATATTGAAATAACAATCTTTAAAACTGATATAGGATATGAAATAAGTCAAAAAAATCTAAAAAGAAAATTACCATTAGAATTCATAGAATCTTGCTTTAAAAATTAGACAAAATATAACACAGAATTGTGAAGCTTAAAGGCACTAAACAAAATTATAAGCATAAAAAAAAATATATTTTATTTATATATATATGGATATTTATGAATTAGGAATTATATATTCTTCAATTATGATAACATATTTTACAATAAATTTTCATAAA
>MDTG01445961.1_pt1 | contig 12410 bp, 10 predicted proteins | sample 811421 | NCBI WGS metagenome assembly MDTG01 (sample SAMN05326645, study PRJNA326480) | marine metagenome | isolation source: seawater | place: Pacific Ocean: South East | collected 2011
CAATTTCTTCGTTACTGCTGAAACCTCCGCTACTCACTTGCAGCTCTAGCAAGCTCCGATGCTCAGTTTCAGCGTGCCTCGAACTTAAACGTTTGTTAAAGTCTATCATCTTGTTAACAATCTGAGAACTACTAAAAACTAGTAGTTCTCTTTTTATAAGAGGAGTATAATTAATTAAAGACATTATAAATATGGGGGGATTTAAATGAGAGATATCCTTATTCGATATATGAAACGCTTCACTGACCTTAGCGAAGCAGAGCTAGAGGTCATCGCAGCAGATGTACCCATTGAAGAATTTAAAAAAGGAACCATCCTTCTGTATCAAGGAGAGGTTCCCGAAAAGTGTTATTTTGTATTAAAGGGATGTGTTAGGCAGTTTGCAGTGGATGAAGATGGTAGAGAAACTACTTTTAATTTTTTCACAGAAGAACAAGGGGTGACCATCTTCAATCAGCATACTCTAGATAAGGCATCAAAATACTCCTTAAGCTGTCTAGAAGACTGCGTGCTCGTCGTGGGTGACTTATCCATTGAGCAACAGATGTATGACAACCATTCAGAGCTTGAAACCATGACACGCAAGATGATTGAAGAGAATTTAGGTGAAATTCACGATGACTTTGCAACCTTTATCGCATCTAGCCCAGAAGAACGTTATAAGGCACTTCTTGAGAAACGGCCTGATTTGATCGAGCGCGTGCCACAGCATCAATTGGCAAGTTTTTTAGGGATAACACCTGAGTCACTTAGCCGTATAAAACGGAGGTTGAATTCCTCGCATCTGAAAGTAGTGGACTAATCCTGAAGAGGTGCTTTACCACCTTTAATCAAGAGCCATATGCCAAAACCTAGTTCCCCGGCAATCATTGGAATACTCAAAATCATTTCTAACGTTGATGTTATGCTTTCTAGATTTGGGATAAATCCATGTAACAGATGTATAAGCATATAACTAGCACCGGCTATGCAAAGTAAAGTGCTGATAATTTTTGGTATTGTTCTGGTTTTCGATGCTACAAGGCCTATTACCAAGAGATGTAGGCCAAACACGATTAAACCTAAGGACCAAACAGATTCAAATGTCTGTACTGATATCATGATTTGTGAAGCAAGAGCATCAGTGGACTTACTAAATAGCTCGCTGCTATGATTAACCAAAACACCTACTTGAATAAGTTTTGATACGGCAATTGCCAGTATGGCAGTATAAATCAGTCTAAGCCATCCAGCCAGCAATGAAAATCCTTGATGTATGGGTTTAAGGTAAATATAAAATGCCCATGAAACCAGAATATCCGTTACTAAAATTACGAGCCATCCAAGTACCTCTGCGTTGAATAAACCGATAGAACCTTGGAGATTATTTAAGGTTGCAATGGGGTTGCCACTTATGATTAATGAACTATGAACGTAGCCATATGAGAAAAAGGCAGCTATTGTCATGATTAGCAAGGATATTCCTGCAATTATTGCTGAGTGACGAAGTTGATCTGCGTTTTGATTTAATGTTTTCATATTACTTCCTCCTAATCTTTTTATTATATTGTAATTTAAAAATAGATATGGCGCATTGACTTAAGTCAATAATTCAACTAGGAAAACAGTTTGATTATGTATTTGTAGGAGAAAATGAAAAAGAAGAATATTTAGTAATTCAATAAATAGGCAAATTAACAAAGGCCGTTTTGCTACCAATTTATAACCCCCTCAGAAAATTCTATTTTTCTAAGGGGGTTAGTTATATTAGACTATTATAGTTGTTCCATCAAATTTAGTAAGAGTAAATCCATTAAAGTATTCATTGTAGGTATTTTTGAAGTCTTGAAGGATTTGGATAGCCACTGTTTCACCCAATTTTAATCCTTCACTGGAGTCAGAACGCCAATGTACGCCTGCTAGATCTCGACCAATGGATATATTAGTAGCGTATTTGTTTAATTCTCCTCCTACGGTAAGGTCTTCTCCAGAATAAGGCATTAGGGAAAGTCCATCTGCACTGGCTACTACTGGATCAGGGATTATAAAGGACTCGTTGAAAAATGCCTTCAGCATAGTCGCACAAGCTCCAGCAACAGTAGCATGACCAGCTGGATACGATGTATGGGTAGGCGAGCCTTCTGGATAAGCCATAGGTAACAAATAGGTACCATACTTATCAAATACCAAAGGAAGCGCTGTAGAATCAAATAATTCTGGATTGATCGGATAGTTGGTTGCTCCCATTAAATTGTTTTGAACACATCCACCAAAGGCTTCTGGTCTGAGTATACGCTGAACTAAAAACTTCTGGTACCAAGCAGCTTCTAATGCTACTCGTGCAGCTTTAGCAACAAAGTCTAAAAATTGTGCTGCTCCAAAGGTGATAAAGCCACTTTGAGTTCTAGAATTTAGGTATGGATTATTTGGGTCTAAGGCTCTTGGTCCAAAGTTTAGGAGAATTAAGCAAGCATTTAACATACCTTGATAAGTAAAATCTACATGAACCCATTGCCCTAAATCACGGCCATTTCGAATATAGCGTGGTAGCGGCAAGAAAGTTATTGATCTATCTGGAAGTTCTCCATTTTGGATAGCTAGCCATTCATCATAGTCTACCATAAAATCCTCTCCAGCCACTGGACTGTCATATCTTTGAATTACGGTTCTGTTGCCATATGGAATATCTTTATAAAAAAATTGTGAAACATACGGTCCAACTAAGTTACCAGGTGAATTTCCCCTAAATAAAGTTTGTGTAGTGACAACTCCATCTTCTTTAGGCCCTCTAAAATCTGAAAGCTTTGATATATCATCAGCAGCTTCAATAGTAAGTCGGTTAGTATCATAATCTATAAAAGGCACATCCCTAGTTAGAGCAGCCCAATAGTCTTCAACCATTTCACCTGCACGCCAAGCACTGGCAAAGGTTGGTGGGACTATCATAGTCAAATGATGAGAATCGGGTCCAATCAAGTCATAGGTATAAGAAGCTTGTGGATTTGCAAGCCTTACAACACCGCCCAAAGGGATAGCTTCAAAAATTTCTGGATTACCAGTGGTTAAAGCTTGGATATATACGTTATATGCGTTAATATCTACTTCACCTAGTCTATTATGGGGTAAAGTCTTAGAGAAGTTACCGATTTTATTTGGGTACCGATCTTCATCCCCATTGCATGGATGATTTGGAAGGGGAATGTCCCTCTGAAACTCTGCTGCGTCTTCTCGAATGTCAAAAGCCTCTTGGCGGCGCTGTATAGGAGTTAATGGTCCAATTGCACCGCATTTTCCTAGATTTAAGTTCATATTTGTATTCTTTTTAGTATTTACCTTCTTTTTAACAGGTTGCTTTTTTTCTTTTTTCTCTTGTTGAACATTTTTCTCAATTTTGGCTTTATCTGTCTCGCAACGTTTATTCAATGATTCCTGTTTACTTTTTTCTTTCATATATTCCTTCACCTCTCACAAAGTCTATTTTGTACTTCTTCTTTATCTTCCTATATTTGAATAAGAAAGGCTTTTAAAGGCTTTTCCACTATCTATATATGTAGTTAGTTTAAAAAAGTTACAAATCCATATAATATTCTTAGATAGTTCAGAGATATAGTAGAATAAAGAATACTTAGAAGAGGTAGGAGGGTTTTTATAGAAAACAGGACTTTCTTGGTCTTCGTAAATAATTTACGTATGAGGTAATAATACAAAAACAAAACCCTGACAATTAAACAAAAATTATAAAAATTATAATTATTATGTAAATTCTAAATTGTAGAACTTAAAGTGGTGGAAAGTTGATTATAACAACGTTTTCATTGGCGTGATAGCATCTGGAAATATAAAATTCTTGTAATAAAACAGGAATTATGGTAAACTTTCAGTGCTGTCTGAATTTTAACTATTCACTTTGATGAAGGTTGAGTACATTTGGATTTAGCTAAAATAAATAATGGGGGAAGAAAAAGATGACAAAGTTATTGAAGCAATGGAATCAGTTGAGTTTGGTCAAACGAATTATCATAGGACTAATCGTCGGTATTGTTTTGGCTGTTACAGTTCCTAATGTAGCAAAAGCAATCGGCATTTTTGGTGCATTGTTTGTAGGCGGTTTAAAGGCTGTTGCACCTATACTTGTATTCTTCTTAGTAATGTCTGCTATTTCTCAGCATAAGAGTGGTCAAAAGACTAATATGAAATCAATCGTTATGCTTTATCTTTTAGGAACATTTTTAGCAGGACTTGTTGCCGTTGTGGCAAGTTTCATTTTCCCAGTATCACTAACACTTGGTGCAGGTGCTGAAAACGTATCCCCACCAGGAGGAGTTGTTGAAGTATTAAAGACATTACTAATGAATGTTGTTTCTAATCCAGTAACAGCCCTTTCTAATGCTAACTATATTGGTATTTTGGCTTGGGCAGTACTTCTTGGACTTGCACTGAAAAATGCACCTGAAACTACGAAAACGATGATTAGCAATTTTTCAGATGCATTATCTCAGGTCGTAAGATGGGTAATCAGCTTTGCACCACTTGGAATTATGGGCCTAGTAGCTGATACAATTGCAACAAATGGTATTGAGTCTTTACTAAACTATGGACAACTACTTCTTTTATTAGTTGGTTGTATGTTCTTTATGGCACTTGTAGTAAATCCAATTATTACGTTTGTTAATATTCGCCAAAATCCATATCCACTTGTACTAAAGTGTTTAAAGGATAGTGGTATTACAGCATTCTTTACACGTAGTTCAGCAGCAAATATCCCAGTTAATATGAACCTGTGTGAAAAACTAGGGCTGGACAAGGATACTTATTCAGTATCAATTCCACTTGGAGCTACTGTAAATATGGCGGGTGCAGCTATTACAATATCTGTATTAACGCTTGCAGCAGTTAACACACTAGGAATTCAAGTAGATATTGGTACAGCATTGATCCTTAGCTTACTTTCAGCAGTAAGTGCTTGTGGAGCTTCTGGAGTAGCTGGTGGTTCATTACTATTGATTCCACTTGCGTGTAGTTTATTTGGTATCCCAAATGACGTGGCAATGCAAGTCGTTGGTGTAGGTTTCGTTGTAGGGGTTATTCAAGACTCTTGTGAAACTGCACTTAACTCGTCAACTGACGTGCTTTTAACTGCGGTTTCTGAATTTGCACAGTGGAGAAAAGAAGGAAAGAAAATAGTTATTCCTAAAAATTAATAATGGACCTAGTATATAGGTCAATACGAAAATATATTATGCATTATATAAGAAAGAACCTTGATAAAAATCAAGGTTCTTTTTTGCTAGTTATTTTTCAGAACTTTTGACCTCAATCTGTAAACTGAAATACATCTTGTTTAGAGCGAAATCTGAATACTTTATTTTTTCAATTATGATTAAATTACCTATAGGAGAAAGATTATTTTCTCGTATATAATCGTAAAACTTAGATATTTCAATATCGATTTCCGTATAATCTCCAATAAATATATCGTGATTTAAATAGAGACCTTCCTTAAGGGTGACTTTATCAAAGCTTTCAAAGCCTCTCATGCCAGGGGTACTAAGTAAACAAAGGCTAAATATATCATTATCAAAAGGAATCATATAGCTATCTTGGTATGTATCTATATAATCAATATTTTTAGATTTCATTAGCTCATATGTTTCTTTGATAGTATATTCAAAAATTTTCCCTGTATGAAGGCAGTAGAGTATTCTTTCGGGCATGTGAATAATACGGTAATGTCTCTTTGCTTTTTTAAAGCTTTCTACATAATTTAATTTTTTAATGATATAGTTTCTCTTATTCTGCAGCTCGTCTATCTTGGTATCTATAGATTTAAGTGAGGAATTTAATATCTCTACGTAATCGACAATTGAATAGTTTTTCATCAAAATCTTCAGCTGTTTTAATGGAACATCCAGCTTCCTCAGTAATAAAATAGTTTCCATCCTATATATTTCATCGAAATCATAGAGTCTATACCCATTATCATCAACCTTGCAGGGGGACAGTAAACCTTCCTTTTCATAGTATCGAATACTCGATGTTGAAACCTTCATTATATCAGCAAATTCCCCAATAGTTAAATATTTACGCAACATGTAGAACCTCCCTATGGATATTCGTTTTTTAAATTTAACATTTTTAGAGAAAAAATGTAGATACGTTCATTATTTTCTCTAAAAAAAATATTAAGGTTCAAAAGCGATTATCTATATTGACATTAAACCTACTTTAAGGTTTATTATATAAAAATGTAAAGACTATTACAAATTATAAAATAGCCGAGTTAGGTAAAATAATTGGAAAGGACGTAAATCTAAATGAAACTATCAAAAAATACAAATATTGACTTAGGGAATGATAAAATACCTAAGATTTTTTGGATGTATGCTGTTCCATCTATACTAGCAATGTTGGCACAGAGTACAGCGGGATTTATTGATTCGGTATTTATTGGACGATATATTGGGTCCGATGGACTATCGGCAATTACTCTTATAATGCCTATTATAATGCTGCTTGGGGGAGTAGCTACAATGGTGGCAATTGGAGGAACTACACTGGCAGGTATTCATAAGGGAAAAGAGGAGCTTGAAAAGAGTAATAACTATTTTAATGTCACAATAGTACTGCTGAGTATTGTAGCAGTTATAGCCACAATTTTCTTGATTGCACTGAGTGGAAACTTTGCCAATTTACTAGGCGCTAAAGGGGAAGTAGCAGAATTTATGATGGAATATACAAAGACACTCGCTCTGTTTTTTCTACCATTTCTATTAACCTTTGCATTTTCATTTTTTTTGAAATTGGATGGAAAACCTGCTACGGTGGTTGTGGTTATACTAAGCGGTACAGTGATAAATATAATACTAGATTATTTGTTAGTTGGAGTCCTAGGACTAAGCATGAAAGGGGCTGCCTTGGCAACGGGGATTTCACAACTGATTCCTTGTATGCTAATGGTATATTTCATAAAATTCAAATCTTCATGGAAGTTTTCATTCCCTGTTTTTAGGAAAAAAGAGATATGGGCAATGTTATTCAATGGATCATCAGAATTACTCAGCATGGCAGCAGCATCTATTGCTGGGCTCATATATAACATGATAATAATAAAAAGAATTGGAATACATGGTGTAGCAGCATATGCAGTAGCCATACAGATAACAACAATCTCAACATCGGTATTCTATGGATTTGCAGAGGCTGTCCAATCTGCTGTGAGCTTTAATCTAGGTGCCGATAAACTTAACCGAGTTAAGGAATTAAGAAATATCTCCATACAAGCAAATTTAGCTTCTGGAATAATTCTATGCGTGGTTTCCCTTATCTTTGGTGAAGGTATAGCCAGCATTTTTATTAAGGATCAAGGAACAATTGAGATGGCCGCATATATATTAGATTTTTATGCAGTTGCATTCGTACTGAGTGGGGTAAATATAACTTTAGCCACTTATTATACAGCTGTAAATTCTCCAGTTTTATCTGGAATGCTGGCGGTCTCACGAAGTCTTATAGCACTGGGCCTAGGTCTAATAATTCTACCACTGATATTTGGTAATCAAGGGGTTTGGATGGCAGTAATATTTGCTGAAATCGCTACAGTTATTGTTGGTGTTGTCTGTATGAGAAGGTATGCATTTGGAAATTTAAAAGTAGAAAAGGAAAGAAGGAATATCCTAATAAAAAAAACCCCACTTTTTAAATAACGTATCAAGATTAATTTAAATTAGACTGTCATATTTTAAAAATAGAAGGTAAGTAAACAAAGGTGTAAGGAAAGGGTCTGCTAAAAAACTGGGTTAACATAGTATACTAATCCAATTTTTAAAGCTTGGCCTTTTTTTGTGACAAACTTGACTTGAAATTTGAGAAATGCTAAAATATTAAACGATAATGATAATCGTTATCGATTTATTCGAATATATATATGTGGAGGTAAGATATGAAGAGATTTTTGAGCATTTTAATTGCTGTGTTATTGGTTTCAGGATTAATAGGTTGTGCTAAAGAAGAGCCTATACAGGCTTCTAAGGAGGAAGCACAAGAGAAAGAGCAAATGCAAGAAGAGGTAAAAGAAGAGCCCTCTAGCAAGACGATTGAGTTTTCTTTAGTGGATGAAAAGCGTGAAGTGACTATTCCAAACGATCCTAAAAGAATCGTAGTTATAGGATTTGATTTATTAGATATTGTGGATGCTTTAGGTTATGGAGATCGTGTGGTTGGAACCGTTGATCCTAAAGGTGCGCTGTTTCCGGAATACATAAAGGGATATGAAGAGGTAACCTCAGTAGGAAGCCTTAGAGGAGATGACCTTGAGACTATAGCTGGACTAAAGCCAGATTTGATTCTTGCTGGTGCAAGGACCTTCAAGGCTTATGAGAGCTTAAATGAGATTGCTCCAACCATTTGGTATTCCATTCCTGGTATGGGGAATTCATTCGAAGAAACACTTTACAAGAATATTACTTCTGTTGCAAATATCTTTAACGATGAAGACAAGGCTAAATCAATCATTGGTGAGTTAAAAGGAAGCTTTGAAGAAATACGTAGTTTTACAGGTGAATTAGAAGATTCTTCAGCATTATTCCTAATGGTGACGGGAAAGACCCTTGCACTATATAGTGATGATAAGGAATCAAGATATGGATTTGTTTTCAATGAGTTTGGATTTACTTCACCAGCTTCTTTAGAGGAAATTGAAAATGCAGCAGCAACACATGGAAACTCCATTTCCTTTGAATTTATTAGTGCTAAAAATCCCAACTATTTAATTGTAATAGATAGAGGAGTAACAACTGGTGAAACGGATATTAAAGCCAGTGATACCCTAGATAATGAATTGGTGGCAGCAACTAAGGCCCACCAAAAGAATCAAATCATATACTTAGATGGTACCGCGTGGTATTTAGGTACTGGCGGTGTTCAAGCTACAAAGATTATGATTGAAAACATTATGAGTGAAATTTCTCAATAGGTTAGGGTTACTTTTATCTTTGGCAGGCAATAGGAACATATTGTCTGCCTTTTTAAATAAGGAGTTTTTAAGACTATGAATATATCTATTAGGAATGGAAATAAACGTAGATCAGTTAAAGTTATTCTAACTTTGACAGTTATCCTATTGTCATTGGTTTCTTTAACAATTGGTGCTGAGAAAATAATATGGTCAGAAGCTCTCAAGACTGGAACTTTTTCTAATGTACTCCTTTTCAAGAGCCGCATTCCGAGGACTATAAGCTTATTAATATCTGGTTTTGGTATGAGTATTATTGGATTGATTTTCCAACAAATCAGCCGCAATAAATTTGTTTCACCCACTACTTCAGGGGCTGTTAGTGGTGCACAGCTTGGCGTTGCAATAGCACTGGTCTTTTTTTCAAAGGTATCAACTTTTCAAATGATGTTATTTGGATTTTTATCCTCCTTAGTTGTTACAGGTATATTCATGTTTATATTAGGGAGGCTGAAATTTAAGGAAGTAGTATATGTACCGCTTCTTGGACTTATGCTTGGAAGTGTAATAAGTTCAATCACTTCTTTTCTAGCTTATAAATACAACTTCTTACAGGTTCTACATGGATGGTTTTATGGTAGTTTTTCTTTGGTGATTTCTGGACGGTATGAGCTATTATACTTAATTATTCCTACATTATTCGTAAGCTTTTTTTATGCCAAGGCCTTCACCATTGCTGGGATGGGTGAAAATTTCTCTACTAATCTTGGATTAAACTATAGAGCTGTTGTTAATATTGGACTGGTGCTAATATCGGTAGTTAGTGCGGCAACGGTTATTGTGGTAGGAAATATACCCTTTCTAGGGTTGGTTGTACCAAATATGGTATCCATCTATGGTGGAGATAATCTTGAAAAGAACATTTCCATTGTAGGGCTTATAGGAATGACCTTTATACTGTGCTGTGATCTCATTTGCCGAAGAATTATTTATCCATATGAATTACCGATTGCATTGGTTGTAGGGGTTATAGGCTGTGGATTATTCTTGATGATGATTTTTAGGAAGGAGGCCGGGAGACATGCGACGTAAATTGATTTTAATGGGGATGGCAGCTTTAGGTGCAGCCGTATTTTTACTCCTATGGCATGTAAATATAGATATACTCGGATACGTCCTTTCTAAGCGTAGTATTAAAGTTTTAGCTATATTGCTTTCGGCTTGGTCTATTGGATCAGCTACCTTGGTATTTCAAACAATAACAGGTAACCGGATACTGTCTCCATCTATACTCGGCTTGGATTCAATCTATATATTATTTCAATTACTAGCCGTAATGCTTATAGGACGGTTTACTGTCTTGGCTACAAATCCATATATCAATTATATAGTGACAACAACCTTGATGTGCCTTTTTTCCAGTGTTTTATATCAGAAGGTATTTTCAAAAAAGAAGTCTATATTTAGTATCGTTCTTGTAGGTGTGGTTATGGGAACCTTCTTTTCAAGTATAACCGGAATGTTGCAGATGATGATGGATCCGGATGCCTATACTATGGCACTTGATAGGCTGTTCGCAAGTTTTAACGATGTTGAAGAGGACCTTCTGCTATTATCTAGTATAATCGTAACGGTGGTACTAATTCAGTTTTATAGAAGACATCACCTTCTAGACGTAATTGCTTTGGGTAAAAATTATGCAATAAATCTTGGTGTAAATTATGACAAAGAAGTAAAGGCGCTTTTAGTGATGACCTTCGTTTTGATTTCGGTATCTACGGCTTTAGTGGGTCCAATCACCTTCTTAGGCTTCTTTGCGGTGAATATTACAAAGACTTATTTAAAAACCCATCGACATCAAATACTTATTTGGGGAACGGTCTTTATGTCAACCATAACGCTATTGATCGGACAAATCTTTGTAGAGCACGTTTTTGGATTTGCTCTGCCCATTAGTATATTGATTAGTATTCTTGGAGGTACTTATTTTATCGGTTTATTATTGAAGGAGAGTGTAGCATGATAAAAATTGATCAACTAGAAAAACAATATAGCACAAAGACGGTAATCGATCAGATTTCTCTGGAAATACCTAAAGGTAAAATTACTTCTATTATTGGGCCAAATGGGGCTGGAAAAAGTACTCTGCTTGGAATGATAAGCCGTACTATCGAAAGAAATGGAGGACGTGTCTTAATCGATGAAATCGATGTTAAGGATTGGGAGAGCAATGATCTGGCCAAGCATTTAGGGATTTTGAAGCAATCGGATTCTGTCAATGCCCGTATCACAATTGAAGATTTAGTAGGCTTTGGTCGCTATCCCTATAGTAAGGGAAGATTGACGGAGGAAGACCGAAGAATTATGAATCAAGCGATAGGATATATGGACTTAGAATCAATTCGTCTTTCCTATCTTGACGAACTCTCCGGAGGACAGAGACAAAGAGCCTATATTGCCTCGATTTTAGCTCAGGACACGGATTATATATTATTGGATGAGCCACTTAATAACCTAGATATGAAGTATGCATCTGAATTCTTAAAAATTCTTAGACGTCTAGTTGACGACTTAGAAAAGACCATTGTCATCGTTATACATGATATAAATTTCGCCTCCTGCTATTCTGATTATATTGTCTTGCTCAAGGAGGGCAAGCTTGCTAAAAAGGGAACTGTTAGGGAGATTATGGATGCAAAGGTTCTAGAAGAAATTTACGATATGCCCTTTAATGTTCTAGAGGTCGATGGAAAATTGATTTGTGCTTATTATTAAGTAAAGCTTATAAGGATAAAGTATTAAGATTAAAGAACTATTTTGAGATAAGTAGTTCTTTTTTTGTTTTAGGAACTTTTATAAGCTGAAATTCTATGTTATAGATATAAAGGGTAAAGGTAAAAAGATTATTGTAAAATTTGGATGGAAAGAAACCAATGAATACTGTAAAAAGAAATGGGTAGAAAATGATTGAGGTGAAGTTACATGAAGGATTTACTCTATAAAGCAACAAAGATAGCAGTAGGGGTTGTACTATCCATATTTATATCTAATTTTATTGGACTAAAATACAGTACCACAGCCGGTATTATATGTATGATTAGTATCCTTGATACAAGAATGCAGACATATGTGGTGGGAGTAAAACGGCTTATAACATCTGTGATTGCAATAATCGTAGCTACTGCTTTATTTCAGGTTGGAGGACATGGTTTAATTCTTTTAGGTGTGTTTTTAATGCTGTTTATACCAGTACTAACAATCTTAAAGCTCACAGAAGGGATGGTAGTTAGTACAGTTTTAGTAAGCCATATTTATAATCTTGAGGTTCTAAGTATAGACATTATGCTAAATGAGATAGGATTATTACTAATTGGAATGTCAGTAGCATGGGGTATGAATCTTCATATACCTAATAAAGAAGAAGAAATAAGAGATATACAATTGGAAGCTGAGGAACTGATAAAAAGCATACTAAGCAATA
>MDTG01438650.1_pt1 | contig 12409 bp, 7 predicted proteins | sample 811421 | NCBI WGS metagenome assembly MDTG01 (sample SAMN05326645, study PRJNA326480) | marine metagenome | isolation source: seawater | place: Pacific Ocean: South East | collected 2011
CCCAGGCCGAACACGTCGGTCGCGGGCCCCGTGTCGTCCGCGCCGCCCGCCTGCTCGGGCGCCCAATAGCCGGGGGTGCCCAAGAACGCGCCGGTCTGGGTCAGGCTTTGGCGCTCCCCCTCACCGGACAGGTCCTTGGCGAGGCCGAAGTCGCACAGGAGCGGCTCCCCCCGCTCGTCGAAGAGGACGTTGTCCGGCTTGAGGTCGCGGTGCAGGATCCCCGCTGCGTGCGCGGCCGCGAGCCCCCGGGCGAGCGCCAGACCGATCCGGGCGGCCTCCTCGGCCGCGAGGGGGTCCTCGCGGACCCGCTCGCTCAGGGACCCGCCCGAGTGCAGCGCCACGGCGAGGAAGGGAAGGCCGTCTTCCTCTCCGGCGCTGAACACGCGCAGCACGTTGGGGTGTCGCAGCTTGGCGAGGGCCAGCGCCTCGCGGCGGAAGCGCTCGCGCTGATAGGAGGTGGCCCAGACCCCTTGCGGGAGGACCTTGACGGCGAGCTCGCGACCCGTGGCCTCGTCCAGGCAGCGAAAGACGGCGCCCATGCCGCCGCTCCCCAGCCGCCCCAGGACGCGATAGCCGCCGATCGATTGCACCGCTCTGCTCCCGGCCCGAAGGCCCGCTAGAGCAAGAGCGTTACATCCGGGCGGGCGTCGCGGAAGGCGCGCCGGCCGCGGAGCTTGATCCCGTCGCAGAACTCGACCTGGAGGCGGCGCAGGCTCGGCAGCTGGGCCAGGAGGTCCAGGCTCTTGTCCGTCACGCCGCTGCACCAGGACACGTCGAGGTGCTCGAGCTCCAGCTCCTGGAGCGCGGCGCAGGCGGCGTCGGTGAAGCCCTCGCAGTGGCGCACGACCAGCTTGCGCAGGCTGGTCAGCCGGCGCAGGTGCTGGAAGCCGGCGGGGCTGAGCCGCTGGCAGCCCTCGAGGCTCAGCTCCTCCAGCTGGCTCAAGTCGCCCAGCCAGGCCAGGCCGGCGTCGCCGACGCGGGTGCAGTGGGGCAGCTTGAGCTGGCGCAGGCTGCGGATGCGGCTGACGTGGCGCAGGCCCTCGTCGGTCAGCCGGAGCGAGGGGCCGAGGTGCAGGTCCTCGAGCTCCTGGACGCCGCTCAAGCAGGCCAGCCCGTCGTCGGTGATCTGCTGGCAAGCCTGGAGCTTGAGCTGGCGCAGGGCGGGCAGCTCGGCGAGGTGGACCAGGCCTGGGTCGCGAATCCGCTTGCACCAGGCCAGGCTGAGGCGCTCCAGCCGACGCCCGCGGATCGAGGCCAGCGAGGCGTCGGTGATCCCGCAGCGCTCGAGGCTGAGCTCCTCGAGCTGCTCGAGGCCGCGCAGCTGGGCCACGCCCTCGTCGCTGATCGGGCTGCCCGAGAGCGCGAGGTGGGTCAGCCGATCGAGCTCGCCCAGGTAGCTCAGGCCGACGTCCGTCACGCGGGCGGCGTTCTTGAGGGCCAGCCGGCTGAGGTCCGGGGCGCGGGTCAGGATCGCCAGCCCCGCGTCCTCCACGTGCTCGCAGTCGTTCAGCTCGAGCCGGTAGAGGCGCTCGAGCTCGAGCAAGTGCTTCAGCCCGTGCTCGGTCAGGCGCTCGCAGGCGCCGAAGTCGAGGTGGCTGAGGGAGGGGCAGCTGGCGAGCTTGCCCAGGACTCCGTCGGTGATCGCGAGCCGGCGCGTGCGCAGACCCGGGACCGAGTGGCGGCGCAGCTCCTGGGCCAGGCTGTCCACGCCGCTGAAGTCGCGCACCCCGAGGGGGGTCGAGGTCTCGGGCTGGATCCACCAGGCGTTGTGCGGGGGGATCGTGACGCCCATTCCCCCGCGCGGGGTCCGGCCGACCTCGATCGCGCGGCCGTCGGGGAGCCAGGCTCCGACCCGCAGCGAGAGGACCGAGTCGAACTCGCGTCCAGGAAAGCGCCGCGCAGCGAGCAGGCGTCCGGGGACGCCGATCCCGGCGCGCCGTCGACCGGCGATCGCCGCCTCGAGGGCGTCGAGATCACCCGGATTGGCTTCCCACTCACGTTCCCAGCGGCGCCAGCCAGCGTCACTCACGGCTGAAGCTCCTGTCCAGCCCCCCGCCACGACCTTAGCAGCCCCCTGGCGCTCGCGCCCGGGATCCTTGGGTCGTGTCCCTGCTGGGCCACTCGCCATGCGGGATCCAGCTCGGCTCCCCTCCGGAATCAGCGCGGCGCTCGGCCACCCCGTGAGCGCTCCAGGGAGGAGAGCGAGCGCAAGAGCACGACGCTGGGGGGGCTCCTCCGAGCCAGCGCTAGCCAATCGCCCCCCGGCTGAGCCCGGAGCCGTGAGAACGCTCCCTCGCGCGGACAGAGCTCCCAGCCGAGCCGCTCGCCGCTCTCGAGCCTCCAGATCGAGAGGGTCGAGCCGTCCTCTTCCCGGCGCGAGTCGCGCGGGTCGTCGTTGCGATCGGTGGAGATCAGGCGTCCACCCGCGAAGCAGAGCGCGCGCACGCTCCCGAGGTGCGCCAGCTCGAGCAGCGCCACCGGGCCCCGCTCGGCGTGCCTGGCGCTGAGCAAGCGGAGCAAGCGCGCGGTGTTCGCGTCGCGCAGCTCGACGGAGCCGTTGGCGTAGCCGCAGGCCAACACCTGGCCCGCCTCGTCGCGGGCGAAGCAGAGCGGTCCCGCGTCGTGGCGGGAGCGGACCGCTCCGCTCTGGCGATCCCAGCTGACGAGGGCTCCCTTGCTGGCGCAGTAGACCCGAGTGGGAGTGATCTCGAGATCGCGCGGGTCCTGGCTGGGGACCAGCGCGCGCCAGGCCTCTCGCAGCCCCCAGCCGCCCGAGGGAGTCTGAACCAGGCTGCGCAGCACGACCTCGCCCGCCTCGCGCCACGCCACGCTCCGTCCGTCCGCGGAGACCCTCAGGTCGTAGAGCGGCAGGGCGCGTCGGGCGAGCAGCTGCGGCTCGGCGTCGCGGGCGTGCAGCAGGTGCAGCTCGCGGCGCTCGCGCTGGAGCAGCACGCTCCCGGAGGGCAGCACCGCGCAGGCGCGGAAGCTCCCCGGCCAGCTCCGGCGCAGCGCTCCGCTGGCAGGGTCGAAGAGGTGCAGGCCGCGCTCAGCGGCCACGAGCAGCTCCCCGCTCCACCAGGCGAGGTCGTGCGGGTGCTCGACGGGCAGCCGAAGCGTGACCCGAGTCGGGGGGCGGGCGGGTGAAGCGACGCTGACCCCCGCCGGACGCCGGGGGCTGCTGGAGGGAGAGGCCTTCGCGGTCGCAGCCTCTCCGGACCGCTCTCTCGCGAGGGCGCCGGCCAGGAGCCCGAGCGCGCCCAGGAAGATCGCCAGCGCGATCGCCAACCAGGGCCTGGGCGAGGTCTCCCCTGCGCCCCGCGCCGCGCGCAGGCGGGTCGAGAACTCGCTCGCGTCAGCCGGCCGCGCGCCGGGGTCGCGCTGCAGGCCCGCCAGGATCAGGGCGCGCAAGGGCCCCTCGACGGCGCCTCGCGGGACGCTCGGGGTCGCCTGCGCGATCTGCGCCGAGAGCTCGAGCAGGCTCGAGCCATGAAAGGGCGGCTGCCCCGAGAGGAGCTCGCACAGGATCACGCTCAGGCTCCACACGTCGCTCGCGGGGCCGATCTGGTCGCGCTCTCCCGCCAGCTGCTCGGGGGACATGTAGGTCGGGCTGCCGACCATGGCGCCGGTCCGCGTCAGGCGGTCGGCTGCCCGATCCAGGGCGACCCCGAAGTCCGCCACGCGCGCCCGCCCCGCCGCGTCGATCAGCACGTTGCTGGGCTTGAGGTCGCGGTGCACGATCCCCTCCGCGTGGGCTGCGCCGACGGCGTCCGCGACCTGCTCGAGCAGGTCCAGCCGCTCGGCGGGGGGGCGGTCCCGCCACTCCTCCTCCAGGGTGCGCCCGCCCTCGACCAGCTCGTAGACCAGGTAGGGCTGGCCGGCGTGCTCGCCCGCCGCGTGGATCCGCACGATCCCGGGATGGCGCAGGCGCGCGGTCAGCTCGGCTTCCCGCTGGAAGCGCTCGCGCGCCACGGGTCGCTGGTCTCCGCTCAGCAGCTTGAGCGCGACCTCGCGGCCCGCGTCGCGGTCGAAGGCGCGCCACACGCTGCCCATGGCGCCCCGGCCCAGCCCGGCCCGGAGCTCGTAGCGTCCGCCGATCAGCTCGCATGGACCGGACACGGGCTAGCGGGAGAAGAGGATCAAGGCCGCGATCCCCGCCCCCGCCGCGATCAGGGCCGCCAGGGCCCACACCCAGCCCGCCGAGCTCGCGCGTCGCGCGCGCTTGCCGCGGCGGACCCCCGAGGCGCGCACGGTGTGGCTGCCCGAGCTGAGCCCGCGGCGAGAGGCCGAGCCGAGCGCGCGGCGGGAGGCCGTGCTGCGCGCTCGCCCCGAGCGTCGCCGCCGAGCCGGCGCGGGGCGCGCGTGGATCGAGTCGGCCAGCTCCTCGGCGAAGGCCGCGCCGTCCTCGGGGCGCTGGTCGGGGTCCTTCGCCAGAGCCCTCGTGATGAAGTCCACGACCCCGCGCGGCACGTCGGCTTCGAGCAGGGGCGCGGGGTCGAGCTCGGCCTCGACCTGCTTGCGCAGCAGGAGGCGCGGCTCGGGCGCGTTGAAGGGCCAGCGGTTGCAGAGCAGCTCGAAGAGCAGCACGCCGAGCGAGTAGAGGTCGCTCCGCCCGTCGAGGCTCTGGCCGCGAGCGGCCTCGGGGGACATGTAGGCCGGGGTCCCCAGCACCGTGGCCTGGTCGCGATCGCCGGCCTGGAAGGCCAGGCCGAAGTCGACCAGCTTGGGGCGGCCGTCCCGGTCGAAGAGCACGTTCTCGGGCTTCACGTCGCGGTGGACGAGCCCCGCGGCGTGCACCTCCCCCAGGCCCTCGGCCAGATGGCGGGTCCAGTCGATGGTCTCGTCGAAGCTCGGGGTCCGCTCGCGCAGCAGACCGCGCAGGGAGGGGCCCTCCAGGCGCTCGAGCACCAGGTAGGCGACCTGCTGCTCCTCGCCCGCGTTGAGGACCCGGACCACCGCTGGATGGTTGAGCTTGGCCAGGGAGCGGCCCTCCGCGAGGAAGCCCTCGCGCAGGGCCTGGTTCCCCCAGCCCCTCTTGGGGTCGAGCAGCTTGACCACGACGGGCACGTCGAGGGCCTCGTGGTGCGCGGCCCACGTCAGCCCGGTCGCCCCCTGGCCGAGCGGGGCCTCGAGGCGGCACCCGCCGAGCACACTGCCCGCGCGCAGCTGCACGCCTTAGCCGAGCTGAGCCGCCAGCTCGTCGCGCGCGCCGCCGATCGCGGCGTCGATCCCGGCCACCTTGGGGCCGCCGGCCTGCGCCATGTCGGGGCGCCCGCCGCCCTTGCCGTCGACGTGGCTGGCCAGGCTGCCGACCAGCTTGCCGGCGTGGACCTGCTTGGTCAGGTCCTTGGTCACCGCCACCAGCAGGCGGGCCTTGCCCTCGTCCTCGCCCGCGAGCACGACCACGCCCGAGCCGATCCGCTGGCGGAGGGTGTCGGCCGCCTGACGGAGGACCTTGGGCTCGGCCGCCGGGACCCGCTTGGCGAGCAGCTTGACGCCCTTGACCTCGACGATCTCGTCCTCCTCGCCGCTAGACGAGCCGCCCGCGGCGAGCTTGCCTTTGAGCTGCTCGACCTCGCGCCGGCTCGCCTTGAGCTGCTCCTGCAGCTTGCCCAGCTTGCTCAGCACGTCGCCCGGGTCCTTGGCCTTGAGGCTCTCCGCCGCCCGGCCGACGGTCTCGGCCAGCTCGTGGAAGTGGCCGATCGCGCCGTAGCCCGTGACCGCCTCGATCCGGCGCACCCCGGCCGCGACGCCGGTCTCGCTCGTGATCGCGAACAGGCCGATGTCGCCCGAGGCGCCCACGTGGGTGCCGCCGCAGAGCTCGACCGAGTCGGAGCCGATCTCGACCACCCGCACTCGCTCGCCGTATTTCTCGCCGAAGAGGCCGATCGCGCCCGCCTCCTGCGCCTCGTCGAGGGACATCTCGCGGGTCCGCGAGCCGACGTTCTGGAGCACGTGCGCGTTGACGTGCCGCTCGATCGCCTGGCGCTGCTCGGGGCTGAGCGGCTTGCCGTGGCTGAAGTCGAAGCGCAGCCGGTCGGGCTCGACCAGCGAGCCCTTCTGGATCACGTGCTCGCCGAGGATCTCGCGCAGGGCGTGGTGGAGCAGGTGCGTCGCGCTGTGGTTGCGTCGGATCGCGTCCCGGCGCGCCACGTCGACCTCGAGCTCGTAGCTGCGCCCGACCACGACCTTGCCGCTCACGACCCTGCCCTTGTGGAAGTGCGCGCCGCCCGTCGGCTTGTGGCAGTCGCTGACCTCGATCTCGATCCCCTGGCCGAGGATCCGGCCCGTGTCGCCGGTCTGACCGCCGGACTCGGCGTAGAAGGGCGTCGAGTCGAACACCAGCTCGACCTCGGCGCCCTCGCCCGCCTCGGTCACCGAGACGCCGTCCGCGCGCAGGATCGCGCGCAGGGTGCAGCCCTTGGCCGAGGTCGTCTCCCAGCCGAGGAAGTCGCCCTGGTCGGGGAGCGCGTTCACGATCTCGTAGTAGGCGTCGCCGATCTTCTCGCCCGCGCCGCCGACGCCGCCCTTGCCGGGCGCGTCGTGGACCTCCGCGATCCACTGCTTGACCGCCTCCTCGTCGAGGGTCAGGCCGTGCTCGCGCGCCATGACGCCGGTCAGGTCGACCGGGAAGCCGTGGGTGTCCTTGAGCTTGCCGGCCTCGGCGACGGGGAACTCCTTGCTCCCCTCGGGCAGCTCGTCGAGCGCCTTCTGGAACTCGCGCAGGCCCTTGCTCAGCGTCTTGCGGAAGGCGGTCTCCTCGTTTCGGACCACCTCCTCGATCACCGCCCGCGCCTTGGCGAGGCCCGGGTAGGCCTCCTGGAAGCGGTCGACGACCTCGAGGCACACCTCGTGAAAGAACAGGTCCTCGAGCCCGACCTGCGCGCCGAAGCGGATCGCGCGGCGCATGATCCGGCGCAGGACGTAGTTGCGCCCGTTGTTGTCGGGGAACACGTTGTCCGCGATCAGGAAGCTGGTCGCGCGCGCGTGGTCCGCGATCACCTGATACGCGCTCTCGCTCTCGCCCTGGGGGCCGCGGACCTTGGCCAGCTCCTTGGCCTTGTCGACCAGGGGCTTGAGCAGCTCCGTCTCGTAGTTGCTCTCGACGCCCGCGAGCACACAAGCCAGGCGCTCGAGGCCCGCGCCGGTGTCGACGCAGGGCGCGGGGAGCGGGACCAGGTCGCCGCTCTCCTGCTTGTCGTACTGCATGAACACGAGGTTCCAGAGCTCGGTGTACTTCGTGTCCTCGAACTCGGGGCCCTTGCCGGGGGTCAGCGCGTCGCCGGGCGCGTCCCCCTCGCGGTAGATGTGGATCTCGGTGCAGGGCCCGCAGGGACCCGTGTCGCCCATCTGCCAGAAGTTCTCCTTGGCGGGGCACTTGTAGATCCGCTCGACGGGCAGGCCCTGGTCCTGCCAGAGCTGGTAGGCCTCCTCGTCGAAGGGGGCCGCCTCGCCCTCGCCGCTGTAGACCGAGACGCAGAGGCGCTCCGCGGGGATCCGCAGGTCGTGCGTCAGGAAGGTCCAGGCGAACTCGATCGCGTCGCGCTTGAAGTAGTCCCCGAAGCTGAAGTTGCCCAGCATCTCGAACATGGTCTGGTGGCGCGGCGTGAACCCGACGTTGTCGAGGTCGTTGTGCTTGCCGCCCGCGCGCAGGCAGCGCTGGGCGGTGGTCGCGCGCGTGTAGGGCCGCTCGTCGCGGCCCAGGAACACGTCCTTGAACTGGACCATGCCCGCGTTGGTGAAGAGCAGGGTCGGGTCGTTGGCGGGGACCAGCGAGGAGCTGTCCACGCGGGTGTGACCCTGCTCCTCGAAGTACTTCAGGAAGCGCTCGCGGATCTCGTGCGCGCCCATGCGGGGCTCGGTCATGTGTTTCCTCCAGGGCCTGGGACGGGAGGCCTCGGTGGGGCTTTCGCTTTGGGCGCTCGATCGGGCACGGGCACGGGCACGGGCACGAGGGGCCCTTGACTGGGGCTGAGGGTGGCTCGGCTAGCCGAAGGTGATGCCCTGGGCGAGGGGCAGGTCGCTCGAGTAGTTGATCGTGCAGGTCTGGCGGCGCATGTAGGCCTTCCAGGCGTCGGAGCCCGCCTCCCGGCCGCCGCCGGTCTCCTTCTCGCCGCCGAAGGCGCCGCCGATCTCGGCGCCGCTGGTGCCGATGTTGACGTTGGCGATCCCGCAGTCGCTGCCGGCCGCGGTCAGGAAGCGCTCGGCCTCCTGCAGGTCGCGCGTGAAGATCGCCGAGCTGAGGCCCTGGGGCACGTCGTTCTGGATCCGGATCGCCTCTTCGAGGTCGGCGACCTCGACCAGGTAGAGCAGGGGCGCGAAGGTCTCCTCCTGCATGATCGGCATCCCGGGCTTGGCCCGGACCAGGGTCGGCTGGACGAAGTTGCCCTTGGCGCAGGCGCCCTCGCTGTAGCGGCCGCCGCCGGCCAGGACCTCGCCGCCCTGCTCCTTGGCCGCCGCGACGGCCTTCTCCATGGCCTCGACGGCGCCGGGCGTGATCAAGGGACCGACCAGGGTCCCGTCCGCGAGGGGGTGGCCGATCTTGACCTGGCCGTAGGCCTTGGCGAGGCGCTCGCTCAGCTCGCCCATGGTGTCGGGGTGGGCCAGCACGCGCCGGGTCGTGGTGCAGCGCTGGCCGGCGGTGCCGACGGCGCCGAACAGCGTCCCGCGCACGACGAGCTCCATGTCCGCGCTGGGGCGCACGATGATCGCGTTGTTGCCGCCGAGCTCGAGCAGGCTGCGGCCGAGGCGCGCCGAGACGACCTGGCTGACCTGCTTGCCCATCCGGCAGGAGCCGGTGGCCGAGATCAGCGGGATCCGCTGGTCGGCGACCAGGGGCTTGCCGACCTCCTCCAGCTCACCGATCAGGAGGCCCGAGAGGCCCTCGGGGACGTCGTTGCGGTCGAAGACCTCCTGGACCAGCTTCTGGACCGCGACCGCCGTCAGCGGGGTCAGCTCGCTCGGCTTCCAGACGACGCTGTCGCCGCACACGAAGGCGATCATGGCGTTCCAGGCCCACACCGCGACGGGGAAGTTGAAGGCCGTAATGCAGCCCACGGTGCCCAGGGGGTGCCACTGCTCGTACATCCGGTGCCCGGGGCGCTCGGAGTGCATCGAGAGGCCGTAGAGCTGGCGCGAGAGGCCGACCGCGAAGTCGCAGATGTCGATCATCTCCTGCACCTCGCCCAGGCCCTCGGGCAGGATCTTGCCCATCTCGAGGGTCACCAGCTTGCCGAGGGCGTCCTTCTTCTCGCGCAGGGCCTCGCCGACCTGGCGCACGACCTCGCCCCGCTTGGGGGCCGGCCACAGGCGCCACTCCTCGAAGGCCGCCTGCGCCTTGCTGACGACCTCCTCGTAGTCCTTGCTCGTCGCCTGGCGAACGCTCGCGATGGGCTCGTTGGTGGCGGGGTCGAGCGAGACGAGCTCGGGCCCTTGGGGGTCGAGGAAGCGGCCGGCCGCCGCGCCGGGGTTGCTCGACTCGATCCCGAGGGTCTGGAGGAAGTCGTGGGTCATGGTTGGCGCTCCTTCAGGAAGGCGCGCACCTTAACCGCCGGAGGGTCCTACTTGGAGCCCCAGAGACGTCCGAGCAGGCCCTTGAAGCCCCACTCCTTCTTCTCGCCCTTGGGGGCGCCGGGGAGGACCTGGGTCCGCTGAATGACCATCTCCTCCTGCTTGACCTGGAGGGTGGTGATCTTCTGGGCCAGGCCGGCGTCGAGCTCGGCCAGGATCGAGGCCGCGCTCTCGGGGCGCTCGTCGCGCGACTTCCCGAGCAGCCGGTCGAGCAGGTCTTGCAGCTCGTCGGGCCACTCGTAGTCGTCGCAGCCCTCCTCGAGGGTCTTGGGCGGGCAGATCAGGTGCTGGGTCAAGTAGCCCTGGCTGGTCTCGGAGTCGAGGGGCAGCACGCCGGTCAGCATCTCGTAGAGCATCACGCCCAGCGAGTAGAGGTCGGTCCGCCCGTCGATCGGGTCGCAGCTGATGCTCTCGGGCGCGATATAGGCCGGGCTGCCCGAGACCTCGGTCGTCTGGGTGCGGAACATGTCGGGCGCGTGCAGCTCGCCCTCGTCGGCCGGCTTGGCCAGGCCGAAGTCCATCAGCTTGATGTCGTGCAGGCCGCCGGCGAGCACGAACACGTTCTCGGGCTTGAGGTCGCGGTGAACCACGCCCGCCTCGTGGACGGCCTTCAGGCCGAGCAGCATTTGGCGGAGGATCGTGAGCACCAGGGGCGGCGCCAGCCCGTTGCCGGGCGAGAGGTCGATCAGGTCCCGCAGCTCCTTGCCGGCCAGCGCGGGGACGACCATGAAGGTCAGCCCCTGCTTGGTCGTGCCCGACTCGATCACGTGCAGGACGTTGTCGTGGTTGATCCGCTCGGCGAGCTGGATCTCGCGCGTGAAGCGGCCGCGCTCCTCGTCGCTGGCCAGGGCCCCGAGCAGGACCTTGATCGCGACGAACTCGCCGACGCCCTCCTTCTGGCCCAGGAACACCGCGCCCATGCCGCCCACGCCGAGGACCTCGACGATGTCGTAGTCGTGGATCCGCTTCAGGCCCTCGACGTCCTCGAGGGTCCGCAGCTCCAGCGTGCCCTTCTTGGGCTTCTTGGGCTTCTTGGGCGACTCTGGGGGGGGCTTGGTGCCGAGGTCGTGGACGCCGCTGCCGGCCTGGAGGGCCGCGGCCTCCTCCGAGCTCGCGTCGTAGTTGATCGTCGGGATCTCGTCCTCGCCGGCCTGCGTGGGCGGCGGCGTGCTGCCGAGCATGTCGATCTCGCCCGAGCCCGAGGGGGGGCGCCCCGTCTCGAGCCGCCGGGCGGCCTCCATGGCCATCAGGGCCTTGGTCTGGGCCACGCTCCCGGGCGGGAGCTTGGTCGTCTCGACCATGTCCGCCTCGCCCGGCGATCCCTGGAGGGGGTCGTCGAGGACCATGGTCGAATCGCTGCCGCCGTCGAGCGCCGCCGCGGCTTCGGCGCGCAGCAGCTCGAGCTCGGCCTTGTTGACGAGCGCGCGGGTCTCTTTGCTCCGGAACAGGGTCGAGATCTTGAACTCGTGCGGCTCGAGGCGCGAGTTGGGGATCAGGGGCTTGCTCACGCCGCCGAAGTCCGTCTTGCGGTAGCGGGACAGGATTCGCTCGTCGTCCTGCTGGACCAGCCGCCGCTGCTTGCCCACGATCTTCTGGTCGTAGGCCGGCTTGAGGTTGCCGCGTTCGACGAGGATGTCCCCCAGCCGCCGGCGGAAGGCGCTCCGCTCGAGCTCGGCCAGGAGCTTGGCGACGGTCTCCTTCTTGACGGTCGTGCCCCGCTCGAGCAGGCGCACGTAGACGGCCTCCCAGCGGACGTGCTCGTAGAGCGCGACCCGGTGGCGGAGGAACTCGATCGCGCCGGGATCGAGCTGCCGCTGGTCGTGGAGGCGGTTGATCAGGTCGCGCGGGTCTGTGGTCTCGCGGTCCATGGCCCGCAGCGTGTCGCGCACGGCGTCCACGTTGCTGAGGCCCATTTGGACGCAGATCTTGCCGGCGATCACGTCTCGCGTTTTGAGCATGACGCCCCAAGTCTGCCCGAAGGGTGGGACTCAAACCACCCGATCCGTGGACCAAACAGACGTTAACCCCGCTGCGTAAGTTAACGGTGGGACGCAAGTTCTGTCGCCAACGCACCCTGGGAGGACCCATGAAGGCCCGCCTCGTCATCGCCCTCGCGCTCTTCGCCTGCGCTCCGAGCGCGGCAGCTCATGCGCAGGGCATGCCGCAAGGCTTCGGCCAGGCCAAGCAGGACCTGACCAACCTGTCCTTGATCGGCGCGCGCGGCGAGGCGAGCGGCGCGACGATCTCCGTGCGCGAGGTCAGCGAAGGAGGGCCCGCGGCGCGCGCCGGCCTGCGCGTGGGCGACGAGCTGGTCGGCGTGAACGGTCGCGCCTTCCAGGCCGGCGGGGCGGGGCCCGTCGCGCAGCTCTGGGCGGGGATCGACGCGCACGAGTGCGCGCGCAAGAAGGGTCCGCTCTCGCTGAGCGTCCGCCGCGGCGGCGAGGAGAGCGAGCTGAAGCTCAAGATCGCCCAATACGGCAAGAAGGGCCGCGGGATCGGCGGGAAGAAGACCAAGCGCACCAGCGCCATGATCAAGGCCGGCTTGGGCCTGCGACGGCTCCTTCGCGCCGACGCCGACCCAGGAGAGCCGCTCGATGCGCAACAACACCGACCTCACGGTCGGGCCCCGCTGGACGACGGCGACCTATGTGCTGATCCTGACCCTCGAGGAGGACAGGCTCCCGCTCCTGCTGGGCGGCAAGGGCGGCGAGCGAGTGCGGACGGGGCGCTCCTCCCAGGATGATCCGCTAGCCCGGGTTCTGCTCCGCCGAGGAACGAGGCGGTGCAGAATCCGGGCTCCTATGAACACCGCCGTGTCAACACGTGATCTCAAGTCAGAGGC
>MDTG01238846.1_pt1 | contig 12408 bp, 8 predicted proteins | sample 811421 | NCBI WGS metagenome assembly MDTG01 (sample SAMN05326645, study PRJNA326480) | marine metagenome | isolation source: seawater | place: Pacific Ocean: South East | collected 2011
TAATCTAAACAACAATTATAAAAATCAATAAACATTTCATAAGTAGTAATATCAGTGGTCTTGAATCGATAATCAAGATCTGTTGCCCATTTTATTGTTTTTTTATCATAATAATGTGCTGGTAATCGTCTATTAAGATTGTCTGTATTGATTAAATTACCATCAAAATTTTCTCCATTTTTTTTATACATTTTTAAAAAATGCATTTTTAATTTTTCCAAACTCGCAGTTTCACTTATAATAGATTTTAATTCTTCTGTTTTAATTTTAAAATTATTAAAATTTTCTACAGCCTCTATCAGAGTTTTATGAGCATTTTCATAATCCGAAAACGTCATTGAGTTTTTATTATCTAAATATTCTCTACCACCACCTCTTAAATCTTCTTTCACAACTACTGGAACACCACATAACAATGCCTCATTAATTACTTTAGCCACTCCCTCCTCTTGAGAAAAAAGAGTAAAAACTTTAGATTGATTATAAATATGAGATAAAAATGTATAAGAAAATCCTTGAAATCCGGTATCAGGATCGGTTTTAATTATAGTAAAATTTTCTCTTTCAAACGATGTAAAATTTGAAAAATAGTTTTCAAAAATATCGTCAAATTTTTTATTTTTGTCATTATTTTTGCTGCTAGCAATTATAAAAATTACTTTATATTTATATCCAAGATCATAAATCTTTCGAATTGAGCTCATAAGTTTTGGATAATTTTTAAAGGTCGCATTTCTTGCAACACATACAATATCCCAATACTTATCTATTTTTTTTGGCCTCATCACATCTGGTGTAAAATTTGCTGATTGAAGTGGAATTATATATTTATCTTCTATTAATGGTGTAGTGCTAGGTTTTGTAAGGTGAAAATTAACCCAATCTGCGTAAGGAGGGTTTTCATAAAATCCGCCCCAATGAATACCTATATAGTATTTAGAAGACAAGGAGTTTATTTTAGAAATAATTTTATAATATTCAAAATTATTTTTTATATTTAAAAAAATATTGAAATTGATTGATCTTAAATATCTCAAGATATCTATGATTCCTAAATTATTTTTTTTTAATAAGTTTTTAATTTTGAAATTAATTTTTTTTTTAAATATCCATAAAAATTCTTTATGTGTAAAAACTATAATACCTTTATTATTTTTTTTAGGGTATTTAAAAATGTGTGCCATAAAATTGAATTAACACTATTGAGAATTAAGTACAATAGAAATTGTTTTTATAATTCTTTACTTAACCTAATATCGCTTCAAGTGATATTATTTCTTTTTAATGCTTTCATTGAAGAATACATTTTTATTATCTAACCAGTATTTTAATTCCAAAAGTTCATTTTTAGTACCTATATGAATATAGCTATCCAGAGGAAAATTAAATACTCTATAACCAATATCAATATATTTTTTAATTACGTCATCAGCTAAAACTTCTCTAGAGAAATTAGACAAGTCTATTTTTTCTACAACTGAATTAAATGTATCTCCACATTTTACCCAAAAAAAACCTGCCAACCCAAGATCATTTTTAGTTTTTTTTGATTTTATAAAAATTTTTTTAATTAAATCTCTTTTGCAAGCAACATGAGTATGTTGATTAGAAAATTTAGATTGTGTCAATGAGGGAGAAAAAGTAAAAACTATAACATCTGCTTTTTTACTATATACAAATTTAAAAAAATTTTTTTTGTTAAATAAACCGAAAGCATCACAAGATAAAAGAAAAAAGTTTTTTTTTCCTTTAAAAATATTTTTTGACAATTTGATTGTTTCAAATTGAGATTTAGTTTTTTTAGCTAAAGTATAAAATACATTTTGATTAAAATTTTTAATTTGGTTCTTAATAGAATTAGAAATAATTATATATTTTTTTTTAACTGGAAAAAACTTACAAACATATTGATACATAGCTAATTTATTTACTTTAATTAATGCTTTAGGTTTTTCAGACAATCCTTGCATTCTGCTACCTGAACCAGCCATTGTAATCACGGTATCAAATTTTTTTTTGAAAAGAATCTTCTTACTCAAGTGTTTTATTTTATTTTGCCAATTTAAAAAATCATGAAGTTGTTCTGGAACACCCCAATGAATAAAAGCATCAACTTTCTCAAGACTGATAGATCTTTTATCTTTAGTAAGTTCGTTAAAAATTAAAGATGGAAAAAATTCATTATTAGTTTTTAAATTTTTTGATATTTGTCTATTTAATGCTGAAATCATATTATAACCTGATTTCACATAAAAAACTCCTATAGATAAATCCTCTTCTAAATGATTGTTTGTAAATGACCCTTTTTCTTTTATTTTAATTAATTTGTTACTTAAACTTTTCTTGCAGAATGCTGAATAATTATTCTTAATTAAATGAGGGTGAAAACCTCTATTTACAAATACAATTCCATCTTCTTTTAAAAGTGAAATTATTTTTTTCCAGTTCCATTTCCAGGCAATATCAGCATAGGAAATAAAAAAAGATTCTTCTAATGGTAGTTTATCTTTGGCTAAATAAATGGAATATGATGGTCCTTTAGTGTGACGCTCTATATATATAATGTTACAATTTTTACTCCTAAGATGTTTTTTTTGAGTTTTGCTAATTAAATTTTCACATGTTACTACATGTTTTTTTACATATTTTGGAAAAGCATCTAATACATAGTCGATCATATATTTTCCATTTATTTTAATAAATGGCTTATATGTATCATAACCAGCTAGCTTAAAACGCTTTCCAACTCCAGCCATTGGAATAATTAAATTTTTTTTAGTTTTCAATTTTTTAGTAAGTAATTTATTTTTTTTAAATTGTTTGAAATTTTGTTTTTATCATCATCTTTAATCAAAGACCATCCGGCAAATATTTGAGCACCCATATTTTTGCATAATCTAATATTTTCATAATTTAGACCACCATCAACTTCAATTAGTATTTTATGATTATTTTTTTTACTCCAATTAAATAAAACAGACATTTTTGGAAGTATATTAATATCAAATATTTGTCCTCCAAAACCAATCTGAACACCCATAAAAACAACCCATTTTATATTATATTTAGTTAGCTCATTAAAAAGTTTTTGATCAATAATATCTGTTGTCTCTATAATATAACCAGGTTCAGAATTATTTTTTCTTATTTGAGCAATAGCTTTTTCTAACTCTTTTAAATTTTTAAAAGCCCTCCTGTGAATTGCAATTTTATCAGAACCCTTTTTTGCATATTCTTGAATATATGAAAATCCATTTTCTTCACGAAGATGAGGACTTTTCACCATTAAATGCACATGAATTTTTATATTTTTATATTTTTTTTTAATAAATTTAATTTTTTCTAAACCTGAAAATTTCCTACTAATGAATTTTCCATCTCCTACATCAACGTGAAAATATTTAGTTTTGTTATTGGCCACTAAATGCTTAACTATTTCTTTAAATTTTTCTCCATAAGGTACTTCAATCATAGAAGGTGACATTTGCCTTCCAATTTTAGGAAAAATTAATTCAGGTTTACTTTGGTTTAATTTACTGATTTTTTTTTGTTTTAATTCATTAATAATAGTTTCAATTTCAGTTTTAGAAAATTTATAAAATGAATATTTAAAATATTGTTTATCCCTTTCAGTTAATTTTGGGGAATTAATATCACTCATTAAAGATTTTGAATAATCAGCGATTTTTTTTTTTATCAATATCTTTTCCTGTTTAGATAAATTGTTAAGATCACTTCTAATAAGATAGAATAATTTTTTTACATCCTCATCAGTTTTGTATAAAACTTCTCTTAATCTTTTTGGTAAGGCTTTGGTAAAGATTTGTAAAAAGTCACCAGCAACATTAATTTTTTTACAGCCCACATTTGATGATTTTACTATCTTACGTTTAGTATTAGTTGTTCCGTGTAAAACTGCTGATATAAAATTATATTTTTTAACAGTATTGACCCATTCTCTCGAGATCTCTGAATTAATTTTTTCTGTATCACTTGAATGATGTGTGGTTCCTAAATTACCAATAAATAAAACTGGACGAGTGTTGCAGGCTGCTTGATTGCTTTTTCTTATAGCCGCTCTGTAAACTCTTGCAAAAGATAACACCTCCTCTTTGGATGGGATCCACGCTTTTTTGCCACCTATATAATTAAGCTCACTTATACATAGTTCTTTATCATAAATATATGCTCTAGAATTGTTATGCAGTAAATGCATGATGTAATTACTCATCTTTTGAAATGATCTCTCAATCTCGACTGGTTCTCTACTAGTAGGTTTAAATAAACCTTCGGCATCAAGGACGTAATAAGTAACCATCTCACTTTCCATTGCTTTTTTTGCAAATCTAACTGCCCTTCCTTTAGGCCTGTCTCCATTAAGATTTATATGATCTAAACCGATTCCAAAAAGTGGAGGTTTTAAACCAGAGTTAATCATGTTTCTTGATTCATTAATTACAGCTCTTGAAAAACTATTAGTACTATCTTCAAGCTTTAGGTAGCCCCAACTTCCTTTTTCTTTTTGACCTATTGCATTTAGCGAAGATTGTATAATTATTGGTGTATTTAATTTAGATGCTTGATCAAGATGTGCTGCTGCATCAATAGAATTTTCCCTTATATCATAAATATTACTTCCCAAAATAGCTGAGTTTTCATCTCTCAATGTTATCCACATAAAAATTTCAGCCATCAACGTGGGATAGGTTGAGGACAGATCATCTATCGAGATATATTTATCTTCTTTGATATTTAAATGAGGCCATAAATTTTTGTTTAATACTTTAAATTCTGGAAAGTTTATTTTAATATATTCAAAAACTCTTTTTCTTAATAGCCTATTCTTAGAATATATCATCTTTGAAATTTGATGAATAATCTGCTCCCATTTTTCATCTAAATAAGAAACACTACAATATAAATAACTATCCAAGATTTTAAAATCTGGGCAGTTTTTTTTCACAAACTTATAAATAAATTTTTGATCATCTTCTATTTTTTTATCATAAGAATTTTCATCAATTCGATTTAATTTTTTTTCGCTTAAGCTAGAAGACCATTGATCTTTAAATTTTTTAAATCTATTGATCAAAAGATAATCATTAGATTTTAGACAAAAAAGATAGTAACCAACTTTTAAAGTATAATATCCTATTTGAGATAATATATACTCAAAATAACGTACTGTACTATGTTTGGGGAATCTATGTATCCAGACACATTCGTTTAGTGAAGAAATATTCAATATTATTTGAGAAGCAGTAATATTATTTTCCTCTGGTCCTGTATAAACTTTTGTGAATTTTTTTACTTTAGCAAGAAATTCTGGGATAGTGAAATTTGTTGGAGAGTAAATTATAAAGTCTAATTTTTTTGACTTTTCTTCTATTAAAGAATAAATATTAAGTTGTTTCTTTTTTTCTAAAGACCCCAATTCTCTTACAAGCTTAAATTTTTTATATCCACCATTCCAAAATATTTGAAATATTTGCGAATCATAATTTACCTCAGAAATTATGCTTACCTCTAAGTTTTTACATTTAATCTTTATACCGAAGGATATCGGTAGCTTTCTAAAATAAACGTTATGAAAGGCGTTAGAATATTCTAATTTAATTGAGTTTCCTTTGGGTAAAAGTTTATTTATGGAAATAATTTTTTTATTTATTATAAAATTCAAATCATTTTTAATGTTATCTATACTAAGTCTTAAAAAATTTCCGATTAATTTATCACATTCTTGTAAACCTAAAATTCCCTGACTAATAATTTTTTTATCATTTTTAGTTACTAGTAAGGATTCACCAAATAACCTGTCTACCAATAAATTTACTCTTGATATATCCTCCCTAAAATTTAAAATTTTCAGTGGGTTAGATTGAAACCATTTAAAAATAAATTCATATTTCTTAAATTTTGGACGATTAAAGTTTGTATTGTCAATTATTATATTAGCGTTTGAACCAAATCTTTTAAGATGGTGTTTAATAGATGGTAGGTCTATTCTCCAATAATAATCTATAGCTTCATCTGTATTTCGATAACCTCTGACACGGTCAACTTTTCTTTTAATTAATTCCTTTGAATTAGCCAATAAAAGTATATTTTGATCTATCAAATTATCCAATTCCGAACGCAAAGAATAATGCCCTTCAATTATTATAATTAAACCTGGCTCAATTCGACATTTCTCACTTTTTGAACATTTCCCATTATTTTCTCTAGAATACAATTTATCTAAATTAATTGTTAATGGGTTAGTTTGAATTGAATTATCAATATTCTCATTATACTCCTTTATATCCAAGAGGAATTTTTGAGCTTTTTCAAGCTGCATATGAAGCTCAGCCTCAAGTTCAAAAGCAATTTTTTTATTTCTAAGATTTTTTAAATCTTTAATTCTTTCTGTACGTTTTTTAAGAGTCCAATCTAGCCTATAATTCCAGACTTTAAATTTTTGCTTTTTTAATTTTTGACTTAGGTTATCTGCAAGAATTGTTTTACCACATGCCGTTGGGCCATCTATTCCAATTACAAATACTCTATCACGGTTATTTTTAATGTGCCGCATTAATCCTTTTTCGAGAATTTTATCTGCTAATAATTTATTAGTTTTATTTTTATCTTTCATGTTAATTAGTTCCATCTATTTAAATACTTAGTGCAAATAGCATCAAAATAAAATTTATTTAATTTTAATTTCCTTTTATATTTTTCCAATAATTTAACTCTTTGTAAGCTTATTAACTCGGGGGAAACAAGACATAATTTAAAACCGTGTTTTTTTAATTCAACATAATCTTTTTTCTTAATTGGTAATTTTGTAAAAGTATCAACCCATACCCAATCTACTAATCCTGATAATTTTTTTACTGTTTCAATAGACTCAAACTCGGAATAACGTATGGCAACTCTTTTTTCTCCATTAAAACAAGTTTTTAATAAAAATGGGAATGATTGATCTAGAAGAAAAAAATCTTTTATTTTAAATTTAGCCATCAAATTTAAAATTTTTTTTTCAATTCCTTCCTCTTTAATATTTAAAATTAAAAAAGTATGCTTATAATTTTTTAGCCACGCCTCAAGCTCATCCCCAATTACAAAAGGGTCATGAGATAAAATTAATTTTTTTTTCCAGCTTCGGATATCTATCTCAACACCGTATTTTGTATCTATTTTTTTTAAATCTCTAATAGTGTTTATTCTATGCTTTATAAGTATTGTCATTTTTTATTTATTAAATTTAGTAAATCATTCAAATTAACATATATATCATCATTTTTTTTTTGTTTTTTTGAAGAAGGATCTTTGCATATCATTCTTTGGTAGCTATTTTTTACTAACTTGCTTATGTTATAGTACATAATTCGATATAGCACTCTATTAGGAAATATTTCTATTATTTTGCATTTTTCGGAAAATAGACTGTGAGCTAAACCAGATCCATGCGTGGCAACAATTATTTTTGCTTTAGAGAAAAGTTTAATTTTTTCATAAAAGTTCATTTTTGATAGCTGATATGTTTTAAATCCATTCTTCTTTAGAGAATTAATTACACTGGTTTCATTTATAATTCTTTTATTCTTTGCATCTGATCGCGAAATATAAATTTTCTCAGTTTTTCTTAATATTTTTTTATGTTTTTTTATATTTTTTAACATCTTCATTCTTAACCAAAATAATCCATTTTTGTTAATTATTGTGTGACCAATTCCATAATGAAGTGGAGAACAGCAAATTAGTTTTGAATAATGCATACCTTTTACATCGTGATGTAAAAAGTTTTTTGGATATGAATAACCTAGTAATCTCAAAGTATCTATTTTCCATTGCGGCACATCCGAGTCAATGAGAATTTTTATATTTCTATAATGCGGTTTTATGTGCTTCTCAAAATATTTAAGTTTTGGGAGTTCCTCTAATATCCAATGAGCATATCCTCTACTATCTTTACTTACCAATGAGAAAACAGGTATATTGATGCGTTTACTAACAGGTTTAAATTGCCTGAGAAGAGACCTAATTACAGACTTAATTTTTTCATATTTAAAATTTTCTGATAATTTTTTACCAAAGTATATATTTTTAAATTCTTTTTCTGAAACAGCAAATGATGTCTCGTAGGATAAGTATGGAAAAAAGCTTTTTCTTAATTTTATAAAAAGATAACCCATTGTTACATTGTTTAAAACATAGAGCTTGGTATCTGGAAAATTAAATTCTAAATTTTTCTTTTTTGTTTGTTTTCTATATTTAGATTTAGGAATAGAAATTTTATATCCATCTTGGCATTTAATTACCTCGTCTGAAATATCTTTTAAAGATTTACTATTATTTATAATATAACCGTATAATAAATTTAAAATAAAACTAAACATTAATTTTATAAAAATCTTTATACCATTTTATAAAATTGGATATTCCCTGATTAACATTTGTTAAAGGTTTATAATCAAATTTTTTTTTTAATATATCGACATTGGCATGTGTATCTAGTATGTCACCATCTTGCATAGGTAAAAATTTTATTTTAGCCTTTATTCCTAATGCTTTTTCTAAAGCCATAATATAATCCATTAAGTTTATAGGTTGACTATTTCCAATATTATAAATTCTCCAAGGTGCTTTGCTAGAAGCGGGATGTGGTTGATCGCTATTCCAATTAAAATCAATAGAAGCAGGATTATCTATAATTTTAATTAATCCATCAACAATATCATCAATATAAGTAAAATCTCTAGTGTGTTTTCCGCTATTAAATACCTCTATTGGTTTTTGCTCTAAAATATTTTTGGTAAATTTAAACAATGACATATCGGGTCTTCCCCAAGGACCATAAACAGTAAAAAATCTTAAACCTGTAGTTGGTAATTGATAAAGATAACTATAAGTATGTGCCATTAGTTCATTAGACTTTTTAGATGCTGCATAAACAGATAAGGGATGATTTGTATTGTCATCCTCCGAAAAAGGCATTTTGGTATTAGCTCCATAAACACTTGAAGTGCTAGCATAAATTAAATGCTGCACATTATAATTTCGACAATTTTCTAAAATATGTGCAAACCCAACTATATTACTATTTATATATGCAAGAGGATTTTTTAAAGAATAACGCACACCTGCTTGTCCTGCTAAATTTACTACATTTTTAATTTTATATTTTTTAAAAATATCACTTACACCCTCTTGATTAGAAAGATCAAGTTTATAATGTTTGTAATTCGAATACTTGTCTAATCTTTCAAGTCTTGCATTCTTGAGAGTTGGATCATAATAATCGTTATGATTATCAATACCAATAACACTATCACCTCTTTCCAAAAGATTTATGCAAAGTGAATAACCAATGAAACCAGCAGCACCTGTTACTAAAGTTTTCATTTATTTTTAGCCATCAAAATCATTCCCAGTTTCTTCTTATATCACTAAATTGATCAATTATTTTTAAAACACCCTCTGAGAAGTTTGAAGCTTTCCAAGATATAGCTCTTTCAAATCCTTTTTCTACAAGTTCATTTCTTAATTTTTCATTACTAAATAATTCAAATATTTTATCTGCTATGTCTTCTGGATTAGTTGGATTACAAAATAAAACTGAATGACCAAGTTGTTCTTCGCTACCTTGAATTTTTGATGCTACAACAGGGCATTTTATCAAAAAAGCCTCCAAAGGTGGGAGGTTTTCAGGGCCACATAAGCTAACAAAAGCTAGCATGGAAGAACTTTTGTAAAAAGCAGCCATTTCATCTTTTGGAACAAATCCCAAAATATAGACTTGTTTAGATAAATCTAGTTCATTTATAATTTTTTTAACATAACTTAAATTTCCTTTATCCGAACCAGTTAGTACAAGATTTAATTTCAAATTATATTTTTTTTGAATCGTTTTTAATGCAAAAAGCAAGTTTATATGATTTTTATGAGGCCAAAATTGAGCTGGATAAAAAACAAAATTTTCTGGTAAATTGTATTTATTTTTTATAAATGCACTATTTTTATTATCACTATCCAGAATATATGATGGAGTTGGATGGGGTAATTTATGAATTCTAAATTTTGGTATTTGATAAAACAACTGAATTTCCTCTCTGCCTATTTCAGTGCCTATAATTACATATGAAGCTCTTGATAAAAAATATCTATAATTAAGCTCTCTTCTTGCCCATTCACCATTATTATTGATTTCTGGTAACCAAGGTTGAGTTCTATGTTGTAAATCAAATACTGTTGCTATGTAAGGTATGTCCATAGCTTCATAGTAATATCCGCTTACAAACCAAATTATATCTAGTTTATTTTTATTAGCCAATCTCTCAATTGGCCCTTTTATGTTAGAAAAAAATGGTGATCCAATAAAATATCTTTTTAAATTTTCACTTATCTTATCAAAAAAATTATTTTTAGGAGCATATAAAAACTTAAATTTTTTTGAATTTTCAACTTTATTCTCATCAAGGTTTTTTTCTCTGTGAATAATATAAAACTCATGATCTTTAATATCTGAAACTTTTTTTAAGAAGTCTGTTATTATATCATTTTCAAATATATGTCCGCCGCCAACTTCGGGATGAGGATTACTAATAAAAATTCCTATACGCATTATTTAACTATTTTTTTTAATTTTTTTAATTTTTTTTGATATAAATTCTATCGTTTTGTCACTTAATGTATGTGATGATGGCAAATAAAGTCCTGTTTTCCATATTCTTGATGCAATAGGGGTTTTTATCTTCTTAAATCCTTTTATTTTTTTTAAACATGGCTGATCGCTCATAGAACAAAAAAAGGTTCTAGTCTCAATGCCTTCATTTTTTAACTTTTTCATCAATTCATCTCTATTAATTCCAAAAGAAGGATTTATATTTACTGCATAAACCCAATATACATTTTTATAATACTTATTTTCTACTGGAAGTTGAAGTCCTTCTATATCTCTCAAATGTTTATTATAAGATCGAGCAACTCTTCTTTTATCTTTAATTATTTTATCTAGTTTTCTTGTTTGGGCTAAACCCATAGCTGCTTGATAACCAGTCATTCTAAAATTAAAGCCTAAATATTTATGCTTAAATCTTGGTTGTTCAAAAGCTAAATTTCTTAGGAGTTTTAGTTTTCTGTACAAAGACTTATTATTAGTTACAACCATTCCTCCCTCACCTGTTGTAATAATTTTATTTGCATAAAAACTATAACAACCCATATCACCAAAACTACCAGTCATTTTTTTTTTATAAGATGCGCCATGCGACTCTGCACAATCTTCAATTACTTTTAATTTATACTTCTTTGCAATTTTCATTAATGCTCTCATGTCAACTGGATGACCAAATAAATGTACTGGAATAATTGCTTTTGTTTTTTTTGTAATTAAATTTTCTAGTAGACTCACATCTAAATTCCAAGTTTCTTCTTCACAATCAACCGGCACAGGTATTCCACCATTATGAACAATACTTAAAGCTGTTGCAATATTTGTGCTAGAACTTAATAGAACTTCATCGCCTTTTTTTATTCCTGCTGCTGAAACTGCAAGATGTAATGCTGTTGTTCCGCTGCTTACAGCTACTCCATACTTGCACCCAGAATAATTTGCAAATTCTTTTTCAAAATTTTCTATATACTTTCCAAAAGTACCTGAAAGCTCGCCACTTTTCACTGCGTTTAAAACGAATTTTATTTCTTCTTTTCCAATTGCAGGCTCATATACATTAATCATTTTTTTACCTTGATATCTACTTTGTCAAAACTATCTCCAAGGAATGGTCCCTGCTTTACACTAATGCACTGCATATCTTCAATAACTCTAATTGCATGTGCGCCGTGAATTAAGACAATTGCATCACCTGCATTTAAAATAACTTCTTTTAATAATCTTCCATTATCATCAAATAATTGTACAGCAACAACACCTTTCTGTACTACAAACATTTGTTGCAAATCGTTCACTTTTCTCTCAAATTCTTGATGATAATGTGGTGGCTCCTGATAACCAGCTTCATGTGCTAGTAGACCAAATTGAAAAGAGGATTCAGGAGGAGAAAAAAATTTAGTTTTTTCTACTCTTATGTCTGATCTGATTACTTCAGCGTATCTAGTTCCTAAATGTTCAATTATCTCGATCATGTATTAATTTATATATATATTTAAAAATATTAAATTTACTATTTATTAATTATATTAACAACTAACTACCTTTAATTCTTTTGTATATAATACCTTTATAATGTGCTTTTAATTTACCAAATCCTAATATGCCTTCTAAAGAATCAAAAGTTACAACTTCCTCATATTTTTTTTTGAAATTTGTTTTAAACTCTATTTCATTAAAAAGCCAAATTGGGTAGCTAGAATGTATAATTGTTTTTGGTATCTTCTGAATAGTAATTTTTGATTTACCTTTTATAA
>MDTG01241833.1_pt1 | contig 12408 bp, 11 predicted proteins | sample 811421 | NCBI WGS metagenome assembly MDTG01 (sample SAMN05326645, study PRJNA326480) | marine metagenome | isolation source: seawater | place: Pacific Ocean: South East | collected 2011
AAGAATAGAAGCTGATTTGATAATTTCGATTTCATTTTCCAAATTTATTTTTGAGGATGAAAATAAATCTTCTGCAGAAGGCATTTCAAGATTATTCTGCTTTTTGTCAAGTATTTGTATTTTAGCTTGAGTTTTAAAGATTTTTGGAGTATATCTATTAATCATTAAAGCAAGAAATAGGAACATTAATAGTGATACTAAAAAATATTTCCAAAAAAAGAAATATTTAAAAAATTCGCTGATAAAGTCAAAAGAATCTTCATCATTTTGGAAGTTATTGAAACTTGAATTATCTTTTCTCATTTTCAGTTATTATTAATTATTAATAACGTTACACTTAAAACCAAAGATGATATTGATGCAATTGATGCAGGGCTTCCAATAAAACCAGCACTCTTGATCTTACTGTAATTCGGGGAAACAATAATAACATCATTACTTTTTATATAGTAATAAGGCTTGTCTAAAATATCTCTGTTGTTTAAAGAAAATTCATAAGTTTTTCTTAAACCATTTTCTTCTCTTATTAATTTAATTTTTTTTCTTTTTGCTGTTATTAATAAATCACCTGCAAATCCAAGAGCTTGGAAAATATTTAAATGATTTTCATAATTAAAATATGTTCCTGGATTTCTCACCTCACCTAAAACCGTAAATTTAGAATTAACTTTATTTATTTTGATATGAGGATTTCTAAGTTGTCCATCATTGATCAACATATATCTTAATTTATATTCTAATTCATTAGTTGTGAGGCCTACTACATTTATTTCACCTAATAATGGATAATTAATTGTTGAATCCATTCTTACTCTATACCCATCTAAAATCAGTTTATTTATATCATAATTATTGTTAAATTTTTCAAGATTGTTGTATGGTGCGGATGCCTCAGCTATAACAGTTCTAATATCAATATTTAGAACATCTCCAATTTCTATATAATTTTTGGTGTTAGATTTAACTTTATATAAATCACCTTTGACAGTATCATTTAAGTATACTATTTGTTTTTTATGAGAACAAGAGAAGAATAAAAAAGTAATAAGAAAAAAAACAATAAATCTTCTCATAAAATTATAGATTTAAGCAAAGATAAATTAAAAAACTATATAAATAATTAATACATAAAAAAATTGCAAGTTAGTATCAGCTAATCAAAAAAATAAAAAAACGATATATTATATGCATATAAATTTATTAACATATTTCTTTACTAATCATAAGAATTGTTTTAATTTAGAAGTGTTTTTTCTTATCAAAGTTAGAAAATTACCAACCTTATTTTTTTTAATAGCAATATAATCCTCTCTAGTTTTTAATATGATATTCTTTAAATTATTATTCGAAATACCACCTAATCTCATTTTAGTTATTATTTTAGGAAGGTAGCCAAATCTTAATTCAAAGTCATTAAAAACTCGTAGAATAAAATCGTAGTCAGCTGAAATTTTAAAATCTAAATCAAAAAGACCATGCTTTTTGTATACTTCCTTTTTTAAAAATAAAGTAGGATGAGCGGGCATCCAGCCTTCTTTTAACAAACCATGAGTAAATTCAGAGCTTATCCAATTTCTTAAAACTTTTTGAGTGTTGCTAGCTTCAACATACTGTAAATCTCCGTAAACACCATCAAAATTTTCATTTTTTATCATTGAAACAATATCACCTATTATATTTTTTGAATTTAAAAAATCATCGGAATGAATAAAGCCAATTATATCTCCAGTTGCAAGTTTAATTCCTTTATTTAGTGCATCATATATCCCTTTGTCTTTTTCAGAAATAATTTTAATTTCTTTGAAATTATTGGCTAAATTGTTTATTATAGTTAAAGTTTTGTCGTGAGATTTTCCGTCAATAATTAAATACTCTAAATCGTTATAATTTTGATTTAAAACTGAATCTAAGCATGATCGAATTGACTCTGCACTATTGAATGTAGCTGTAATAATACTAACTTTCATGTTTCGATTTAAGAGCCTTAAATTTTAAATCTATCATTGTTTCATACATTTTTCTCAATTTACAAAATTGATAACCCGATCTACCATCCAAAAAACCTCTTTTCAAAAAATAAAAAGCGAAAAAAACAAAATGAGGCCTAAAAGGAATATGATAACTCAATCTTTTTTGAACTTGTCTTCTCAAAATAGGTGAGGAACTAAATAAATTTGATATTTTAATTTTTTCATTAATTTCTGTTAACATTAATTGAGCTTCCATATCAGAATATTTATTATGCTTACTAATCCACCAATTAAGACCTTTGTTAAAGGGATAATGTATTAAATGACCATTTAAATTAGCAGTATCTCCTTTGCAAATATACTCCTCATTAATTTCACGTTTGACTGTAACTTCTCCATTTCTAAACAATCTGGGAAACCAAGTTGGATAACCACTACTATATCTAAGCCATTTATCATTATAAATATCTTTTCTTCTAAACATATAAAGTGAGATATCATTTTCAATTTTAGTTACATCAGAGATTTCTTGTTTTAAATCTTCGCTAATGATCTCATCTGCATCAATCATTAGTATCCATTTGGAATCTGAATTAACTGATTTTAATGCTGCATTTCGCTGTGATGAAAAGTTATCAAATTTTCGTTGAATGATTTTAGCATTAAAAGATCTTGCTATTTCAATTGTATTATCTGTACTATAAGAATCAAAAACAATGACTTCATCAACAAAATTTAATGATTCTAATGATTTTTCAAGAATATTTTCTTCGTTGAAAGTTAGTATTAACCCTGTTATATGATTATTTTTCATTAATTGTTATTTTTTTATAAACTTCTAGAGTCTCGTTAGCACATTTTTGCCAACTAAATGAACTTGAACGATCTAATCCAATTGAAATAGCTTTAGTTCTCATCTTATCATCGAACATTTTATTGAAGGCATTTAATGCATCACCCCAAATTTCTGGCGAAAATGAAAAAGGGTATTCTGAGCCAATTAACTCAATAACAGAGGAACTATTAGTAGACCAAATTGGGCAACCCGCTTTCATTGCTTCAACAGCAGGAATCCCAAAACCCTCATAAATTGAAGGAAATAACAAACAAAAAGCATTATTGTAGAGAATATTTAAATCATTAACTGAACAATTTTGAATAAAATTAATCATATGTGAAATATTTAATTTGTTTAAGAGCTTCATCTCCTTTTTTGAAGGTTTTCCACCTCCGACACAAATTAATCTAAAATCTGTAATTTCTCTAGGTAAATTGGTTAAAAGTTTAATTACAAAATCAAAATTTTTACAATAGCCACGATTGCCAACATAAAGTAAATATTTATTATTAAATAATTTCAAATTTTGAATTTTAAATTGTTCACTTTTGATGATTGGGCTAAAAACAGAATCAACACCATTATGAACAACAAAAATTTTATTAATATCAAAATTAGGATAGTATTTTAAAAAATCACTTTTTGTATTATTTGAAACACATATGACTGCATCTGCCTGTTTAAGAGCTCTATTTTTTAAAAAAACATGCAGTTTTCTAGCTAAAATTGAGCTATATTTTTCATAAATGAAATCGTGAATTGTTAATACAACTTTTGTTTTACTATTTCTAATTAGTGAAATTGGCCTAAAAAAGCTTGAATGATAAATATCACTTTCATTATTTTTTACTGAAATGAATCTTCTGATAGTTAATGGGAAGGATCTATCTTTCAAAATATTTTTATTTTTTATTTCAAGCTTTTGACGAAATAGATTATTAACGTTGGAGCCTTCAATAAAAAATAAATTTAACTTTGTGTTTGAAAGTAAATGCTTGCTTATGTTGTACCAAACATTGCTTATACCTCCTGCATATTGAAGTTCAAAAATTATATTATCAAATAAAACTTTCATTCTGATTCAAAATTATTAATTAAATAAAATGATAAATTAAAATCTGTTGCCAAATAAAAAATTAGGCCTAATAAAAAATCTTCGTACTCAAATCTATTATCAATTTCATTATCATAAAAACTAATCAAGTCCTTATAATTTTTTTGTTTGAGCCTATTTTTTATTAAATTATCACTATTATTTCCAAGTACAATACCAAGATAATCTGTGATAATTGGAGCATCGAATCGTGACTTTTCCCAATCAATAAGAATAAATCTGTCTTCTATAAAGAAAACATTTTCTGAACCTAAATCTCCATGACACCAGCACAACTTATATTCAACTTTATTTTTCAAAATAGAATCGCAGTAATTTAAAAATCCATCAATTCCTTTAAGAGATTTAAAAATAACCCACCAATCTGTTTTATTTAATGATGACAAATTAACTAAACGAATTAAGTCATTCTTAAGATTTATTTCACATAAATAATCATAGATTAAAAATGGTTTAATCTTAAGTAATTTAGCTTTTTTAGGCAATAAAGAATATTCAACTATTAAGTATTTATCAAGCCTATTAATTTTATTAGCAAGAATAAAGTCAAAGTTGTTGACATCTTTTAATATTGAATAGCATAGCTTTTCGTTACGAACATTATTCTGTTCTTTTCCCCAAATAATTTTGATAAAATTTACTTTGTTTTTTTTATCTTTCTTTAAAACATAAAGTCTTTTTCTAGTGCGTAAATCTTGGCTGAATATTAAATAATTGTTTTCCTTTTCAACATAGGATCTAATTAAGTTTATTAAGCTTTTATCATTTATTTTTGATGAATATTTATATGTGCAAAGCTGTACATTGATTTTTATAAAAGTTTTTATAAGTTTTTTCTTAAATGTTGATGATGGCAAATTATTTGAAAGTTCTAATAATGAAAGCTTATCAATGTTTTGGTCACACAGATAAATATAATTTTTGAGAAAAGGAATCAAATTAAACATTTAAACTATTTATTTTTAAAATTCTATAAATTAAATATGTGAATATAAATGAGTAAATCCAGCCAGGACTTAAATCTCTAATTGATTGACAAAGAAATGCCAAAAAACAAAAGTTTAAGAAAATCTCAAATAAACTATTACTATTGTTAATGTAGATTGTAATTTTTTTTAATACAAAGCCAATAAAAAATGATATATAGAATATGCCTATAAAACCATAGAGCATATAAAATCTTCCAAAAATTGTTGGGGTAATGTTAAAGCCTTCATCAAAGCCTGAGTTACCTATTCTTAATTGATTAAATTCAGCAAAACTTGGATCTAAATATTTGTTTTTATAATAAACTCTTGGAATAGGGTTTGTAATAAATTTGATAAGTTGCTCAGGAATAGGATAAATTATACACTGAAAAAAATTTCGATTTTCTACCGGCTTTGAAAATTTTTCAATACAATAAATAAATTCATTGTTTAAGTCTAGCCCATCAAATTTAAGATTAATACTTTTTGTTTTATTTAAATCTGAAAATCCAATTTTTCTAAACTCAGTCATTAATGATAATAAAATCAATAAAAAAGAAGTGAAAATTAAAATTTTTTTATTTGATATATTGAATATTTTTTCTGTTCTTAGAAATATTATATATGAAAAAATTGGAACAATTAATAATATAATTCTTGTTCTGGTTCCACTACTAGCTACAATTAGAATATTTATTATTAGTATAATAAAAATAAATATTTTTAAATTTTTATACTTACTTTTTGAATATAAAATGTAGTAACCAAGAATAGAGCCGACAGATATTATCAAGGTAGAAAGATGAATTATAAAGTTATTATTTCCAAGACCAATATTTTTAAATTGACTATTTCCGATTGATCTACTACTTAATATAATTTCTACAAAACCTTCAACACCATCAGCTAAATATGGATAAAAACCAATTAAATTAATTAACAATAAAAGAATTACTAATCTTAAATTTAGTATAGGTTTTTTGCAATTTATATTAGATTTTCTAAATTCAAATTTAGGAGATCGAAAAAATAAAATTATTAGAAAAAATATTGCATGTGATAGTCCTGAAAGTAACAAAGAACTATTTTTAGGTTTCATAAACTTTAAACTATAACTTATATCACCAGTTAAAAGGATAGATTGAAGCGGATCAAATATTATTAAAATAAAATAAAATAAAAAGAAAACAAAAAATGGAATATTGAACTTTCTATATTTTAAAAAAGAAGAAATATCATTTATCAAGTAAATTAGTACAATTGATGAAAACAAAAGCCAGCAAAAATTAAAGATTTTTAATTGAAAAATTAAACTAATACAGTATAAACTAATAAGAAATATTGTTACAGAAATATTTATAGTGTAAAAAGCTTTTAATCTTGTTTTCAAAATATTTATTTTATATAATTGATCATGAATTTATTAAATATATAATTTATGTTTTCGTCAGTAGAGCCAGTACAATTGATAAAGACACGCTTTTTTGCTAAATTTCTTAAAATGTATAAGCATTGTTTATTTTGCTCAATATGTTCATTTATTGTTAGTTCATTTTTCCTTTTTACTGCAACGTAAGGATTTACGTAAATGAAAAAAGTAATATTTGGCTTTGGTATAAAGTAATAAAAAAACTTTTTTATAAAATTTGGCAACAATGAATAACTGTTTTGAATGAAAAAGTCGAAATAATATCTATCAAATATTATGATTTCGTTTCTTAATTTTGATTTTAGGACAATACCCCAACCTAAAATAAAATCAATTGAGTAATAAATTAAATATAACAATGTCCTTGAAAATGAATGAACAGTATTTGAATTATTTAGGTTAGATTTTGCTATTAAATTACTTGCTTTATTTTTCATAAGTAACGAATTTAGTGATGGAATTAGTTCAAAACGATGATGAAATATCCTCGCATTTTCATAAAAATTTGAGTTTAAACATGATTTCGACAATGCATTAGAAAATGTACTTTTACCCACACCATCTGGTCCAATAAAAGTAATAATCGGACTAGGGCCGAAAAGATTATTTATTTTATTAAAAAAATAAAAAGTTACATAAAAAAAGAAACCTTTTATAAATTGAAAAAAGTTTTGATTCTTTAACTTTAATTTAATATTTGTTTTATTAAATACTTTTTTCTCCAAAAATAAATTATATAAAATTTTAGAGCTTTCTCTTGTTAATAATTCGTTAGAAATTTTTTTGAATTTATATATATCAAATTTTAACTTATTAAATCTTTTTTGATATTTACTTCTTACTAATCCATAAGTTAATATTTCTTTTAATGCGATAGAGTATAATTCATATTCTGGACTAATCACATAAATATTTCTATATAAAATTTTATTATTTAAAATATTCTCTGCACTTACATACACATTCCATCTTTTTTGTAACCTATAAAAAAGATCGATTAAAATTATTTTATTACTTAGTTGATCAAAAAAGTACAATCCCCTGTAGCCATATTTATTTACAATTTTTAGAATTTGAATATTATTTGAATTTGCGATTATTTTTAATGATTTTGTGATAAAATTTAAATCGGATTTCTTAACTAGAATATCTATATCATTACCGAAATCATCAGGTAAATTAATGTAGTTTCTCAGAACACAATAATTAATTGAGGAATTATTAAAGTAATCAAAAATATTACGAATAAATTTTTTCTCCATATTTTTGAGTATATAAAATTAATATTAAAAGATAAAAACTACTTGAAATAATAGCTGACAACAAGCCTCCTGTTGCTGCAAAATTATACATAAGAGGAAATGTTATTAAAGCAGTAAACATCAATAAGATAAATGAGCTTTGGAAGATAAATTTTGTTTTATCAAAAACTCTCAAAAGAATAAGAAATGGCCTAGTCAAAGTAAAAATAAAACCAATTAACACAAAGCCCCATAAGTAATTATTACTTTCAATAAAATTATTTCCAAATAAAAAACCCATTATAATATGCTGAGCAAAAATTAGAAAAATTGAAAAAAAACAAAAAATAATATAAAACCATTTTAAATCTAAGAACAATAACCTTAATTCAATAATAAATGATGTACTCTTTAAAGAAACCTTCTCGGCAATTTTTGGAGTATAATAATTTTCCATTGCAAGCAAAACAACAGTTGAAAGTCCTAAAATTAATTTAGGTGCATTTAGCATCCCTATTGACTCAGATGATAAAAATAAAGCACTAATAAAAATAAATAGATTTGAAGATAAATTTTGAGTAAAATTAGATAAGAAAATCCACTTTCCAAAAGAATAAGATTGATCGTAAATTTTACTTAAAAAAGTTACTTTTCTTAACTTGATTTTAGCAAAAATTACATATAAAAAATTTGATAAAATTATAATAAAAAGTATCGAATTTAAAATGTTTTTAACACTCCAAATTTGATTGTTTGTTAAAAAAAACAATACTAAACAAGTTGATAAAAACTTTAAACATTCAATAAAATTTGAAATAATTATTTCATTTTTCACAATAAAAATTTTTCTTAATAATTCATAAATCTGATAAAAAAAGAAATATGTAATAAAAAAAAATATATCATGACCCAAAACATTTATTTTCATCATTATCAAAAACAAAATTATTGTCGAAAAGAAAGAAATAAAAATTGTAATATAAAGTTTGGTGTTAATATATTCTATTTCTTTTTCATTGTTTTTCCATTTAACATAGTAATTTAACAAAGGAAATAACACAAATGATATTAAAGGAATACTAAAAAGTGGAATAAATGAGTAAGCATACGAAAAATTTCCAAAGTCTTCTAAATCAAGATTTCTTGCTGAATAAAACAAAACTATAAAAGGAAATCCACTACTTAAAATTTGATTTATAAGGTATAATACTTTGATATTACTTGCTTTCATTTATTTAAATAATGCAATATCAGACTTCATCATCTCTTTCACTAGAGATGATAAATCATGCTCTGGAACCCAACCTAATTTTTCTTTTGCTTTTGTAGGATCACCTATCAATAAATCAACTTCGGTGGGTCTAAAGTATTGTGGATCAACTGAAAGAATTTCTTTACCAGTTTCTACTTGAAAGTTTTCATTACTACAAGATAATATGTAAGCCTTCTCGTTTACACCTTTTCCTTTAAATTCTAATTCTATTCCAACTTCTTTGAATGCTAATCTAACAAATTCTCTAACCGTAGTTGTTTTTCCAGTTGCTATAACCCAATCTTCGGGCTTATCTGCTTGTAGTATCATCCACATCATTCTAACATAATCTTTGGCATGTCCCCAGTCACGTTGAGCATTTAGATTTCCGAGATAAAATTTATCTTTTTTTCCTAAAGCAATTCTAGCAACTGCCCGAGTAATTTTACGAGTTACAAAAGTTTCACCTCGTCTTGGTGATTCATGATTAAATAAAATACCGTTGCAAACAAACATATTATAGGCTTCACGATAGTTTTTAGTTATCCAAAAACCATACATCTTAGCAACACCGTAGGGTGATCTAGGATAGAAAGGAGAAGTTTCATCGTATGAGCCTTTTTTGTTTTTATTTTCCGAAAGTCCACCATATAGCTCTGATGTTGAAGCCTGATAAATTTTAGTTTTCTTCTCAAAACCAAGTAGACGAACAGCCTCTAAAATTCGAAGTGTACCTAATGCATCTACTTGACCTACGTACTCAGGTAAATCAAAAGAAACTTTTACATGTGACATTGCTCCTAAATTATAAATCTCATCTGGCTTACAAATTTTAATAATTTTTGTGATGTTTAGTGAGTCAGTTAAATCACCATAGTGTAGTTTAAATCTTGAATTCTCTTCGTGAGGATCTTGATAAATATGGTCAATACGTTGGGTATTCAAAGAAGAGGCTCTTCTTTTTATACCATGAACTTCATACCCTTTTTCTAGCAATAACTCTGCCAAATAAGATCCATCTTGACCAGTTACACCAGTTATAAGTGCTACTTTCATAATTTTACTTCCTTAAAGTTATTAATATTTTCTAAAAACCATTTGTAGGTTTTTTCAATTCCGTGATTTAATTCTGTTGTATAAGTCCAGCCTATAGCTTTCATTTTGGATACATCCAGTAATTTTCTAGGTGTACCATCTGGCTTTGAACTATCCCAAACAATTTCTCCTTGATGTCCTATAACTTTTTGAATTTTTTTAGCAAGTTCTTTGATAGTTATATCTTTCCCTGAACCAACATTGTACAAATGTTCAGATAATTTATTTTCTAAACTATGTATAATTGCCTGAGCTAAATCATCAACAAACAAAAACTCACGCATAGGTATTCCACTTCCCCAAAGAGTTACAGTACTATTATTATTTTCTTTTGCCTCATGAAACTTTCTTATCATTGCTGGCAAAACATGAGAGGATTTTAAATCAAAATTGTCATTATATCCGTACAAATTAGTTGGCATTAAAGCTACATAATCTTTATCAAACTGTTTTCGAATTGATTGACAGGCCTTGATTCCAGCAATCTTTGCAATTGCGTACCATTCGTTAGTTGGTTCTAAGGAATCTGTTAATAAATATTCTTCTTTTAAAGGTTGAGGAGCAAACTTAGGGTATATGCAAGAGCTACCTAAAAATATGAATTTTTCAACTCCACATTTAAATGCGCCGTCTATCAAATTATTTTGAATTTGCATATTTTCCATTAAAAATTGATATGGATAATCATTATTAGCCATTATTCCACCAACTTTAGCGGCAGCACAAATAACTACTTTTGGTTTTTCTAAACTATAAAACTCATCAACAGCTTGTTGATTTCTTAAATCTAGTTCACTTATTGTTTTGCCAATTAAGTTAGAATAACCTTTAGATTGTAAAGCACTCCAAACAGCTGAACCTACCATACCCATGTGGCCAGCTATGTATATTTTTGTTGTTTTTTTTATCATATTTTTCTCTAATAAAACGACCTTCTTTTATTTTTATAGCCTCGCCACATAATATTAAGCTACAATGCTGCTTAAAAATTAATCTTTTTCCTTTTTTCTTCTTATTTTATTTTTAGAAAGTTGCCAATTCCATGCTGAGACTAAGGCCTCTTTTGTAGTTCTAGTTGCACTCCACCCCAGAATGTTTTTAGCTTTATTTCCATCAGAATATATTTTTTCAATATCTCCTTTTCTTCTAGGACCAAACCCATAATTTAATTTTAACTCATTTGCCTGCTGAAAACCATCAATAATGTCTAAAACACTTAACCCTTTTCCACTCCCAACATTAAATACATCCTTAACTTTTTTATCTTTGAGAAAGTCTAAAGCTGTAACATGAGAAAATGCTAAATCCTGAACATGAATATAATCTCTAATACAAGTTCCATCGTGTGTATTATAATCATTTCCATTAATAATCAATTTATCACGAATGCCGGAAGCAACTTCAGTAACTATTGGCACTAAATTATTTGCATTTTCATTTGAGCAATCACCTATTAAACCTGACTCGTGAGATCCTATCGGATTAAAATATCTTAAGGAAATACTATTACATAAATTTTTACTAATTAAAATCTCACACTCTTGCTTAGTTTCAGCATAAGGAGACTCAGCTTTTTTGAAAGGAGCATCTTCATTTACAGGAAGAGTGTCCGGGATACCATATACAGTACACGACGAAGAAAAAATTAAATTTTTAAATTTATTCTTGTCTAAACATTTTAATAAAACTTCAGTAGAACCAATATTATTTTTGTAATACTTTTGAGGATTTTTAACGGACTCACCAACTGAATTATATCCTGCAAAATGAATACAGGCATAAATATCTTCATATGCTTCAAAAAGATTTTTCATATCAAAAAAATTGGTGCAATCAATTTTATGAAATGGAATATTAGTTTTTAAAATTTGATTAATTCCAAATATATTTCTTTCTGAACTATTACATAAATTATCTATAATTATTGGCATATATCCTGAACGAAAAAGCTCTACAACAGTATGTGAACCAATATAACCAGCACCACCTGTAACTAAAATATTTTTTCTCATTTGAAAAACAAAATTAATATTCTAATATAAAATACAAATAAGTATAAACACCTAACTTAGAAAAAAACTTTTAATTAAATGATGTTAATAGAAAACTCCACAAAAATCTAAAACAATTTTGTTGTTACTAAACTTTATTTTTTTGAATTGCTTGTGCGCGACTAAAAAAACTATAATGTCTGCATGTTTAACTGCATACTCGTATTCTGTAAGCTTGAAAATAGGATGAGATTCTATATTAGGTTCAACTATAAAATAATCACATCTACTTGAATTCTGTAAAAATTGTTGAGATATATATTTTGCAGGTGATTCCCTTAAGTCATCAATATCAGGTTTAAAAGCCAAGCCCATTAATGCTATCTTTGGCTTTTTATTATTGTTTAACTCAAATTGTAACTTTTCTTTTTGAATTTTTTCAGCACACCATAATGATTTATAGTTATTAACTTCTCTTGCTTTTACAATCATTTTAGACTCTAGTGGATA
>MDTG01318331.1_pt1 | contig 12408 bp, 15 predicted proteins | sample 811421 | NCBI WGS metagenome assembly MDTG01 (sample SAMN05326645, study PRJNA326480) | marine metagenome | isolation source: seawater | place: Pacific Ocean: South East | collected 2011
GAAATATTTTTAAAACCCATATTAATTAATCTTTTTTTTGATTGATCATAAAGCGAGTTTATTCTCTCTATTGTTGTCACTTTTTTAAAAAGCATTGACAAAATTGATGTTTGATAACCACAACCAGTGCCTATTTCTAAAACATTGTCCATGGATTGAGTCTCGTGCAGCAATTCAGTCATTTTTGCAACCATGTAGGGTTGTGAAATTGTCTGTTTGAATCCAATGGGCAAAGATACGTTTTCATATGCTCTATTAGCTAAGGCTGTTTCTATAAACAAATGACGAGGTATATTTGAAATTAGATTAATGACATCATTATTTTTGATGCCAAATTTTTTAAGAATTTTAGTCAGGTTCTCACGACTTGCTTTAGATGTTAGTCCGGAACCAATAATTTTATCGATATTCATTATTTCACTTTAATCTTATGAATTAAATCATTATCAGTCATATCTATTGTAATAGGAGTCACAGATATATAGTTTTTGTTTATAGCATCAAAATCACTCTTTAATAACAAATTTCCTTTGCCAACTTCACCTATGTCAAAGGACATTGGATCATTTCCGACTTTTTTAGCTCTTTTAGAAATATTTCTAGAACCTAGTTTTGTTATTTTAAAGCCTTTAATCTGAGCATTTGGAATATCTGGAATATTAATATTGAATATAGATTTATATTCAATCAACTCTTGGAATATATAATTAATTACATGATTTATATTCTCTTGTAAATCATCTAAATATTTTGGTTTTTGAGATGCTATTGATATTGCATAACTTCCATATTTAGCATGTCTTCCTTCTATAGCAGCTCCAACAGTACCAGAATAAATTACATCATCACCCATATTTGATCCAAAATTAACACCACTAAATACGATATCAGGATATTTGTTCAAAAGACCTCTTGTTGCAATATGCACACAATCAGCGGGAGTGCCGTATACTTTGTAGAAGTCTTTGGATAGTAAAGAGACTTTAACAGGATTATGAACACTCAAACTGCTGCTTGAAGCGCTGATATCCTTATGTGGTGCTACAGTAAAGACCTTACCAAAATGATTAAGCCTCTCTCTCAAAGTAATCAATCCTAATGATTTATAGCCATCATCGTTTGACAACAAGATATTCACAAACACTCCATATATCGCTATGATTAAGATATATAGTATCTCTTAATTAGATATGAAAAAAGGCAAAAAAATAAAAGAATTAGATGCTTGGCTTAAAACTGCTAACGACGATGACTTCATTGAGAAAAAACCCTCAAATAAGAATGAAGTTATTTCTAGTGAGTTCAATCATGATTTTGAGGAAATATTAATGATTGATAATAATTATGGAGTATTCGAGTTTAAAAGAAATGGTGTGCAGGATTACGTCTTGAATAAATTAAAAAAGAAAAGCGAAGAAAGCATTATGAATGTTTTAGATCTTCATGGCGAGACTGTCAAAGATGCCATTAATATACTAGATAAGTTTTTTCATAATTCGTATAGAAATAACATTGAATATATTAAAATAATTTGTGGTAAAGGGTTAAATAGTAAAGATAGTGTTCCTAAGATAAAACTTACAACTCAAGCATACATAAAGAAATCCTTGATTGTTAACGCAGCATGCTCTGCAAAAAATAAAGACGGTGGAGTTGGGGTTATTAAGGTTAAGTTAAAAAATTAATTTCATCGTCAGTTAAATATCGATATTCTCCCTCTTTCATATCATCTAATTGAATTGATGAGTATTTTGTTCTATGTAATTTAAGTGTTTTAATATTAAGATATTTAAGTGAATTTCTTATTTCTCTATTTTTTCCAGTAGAGAGAGTAATCGTATAATTTTTTTGAAAATTATTATGCAGCTCAATACTGTCAAATTTGCCAGTTTGATTCGTATTGATTGGAACACCTTTAAGCAAATCTTTCATATTAGATCTTGAAATTTTTTTATCAGTCACAACATGATATTCGCGTTCAAAAGAAAAAGATGGGTGCATTACTTTATGTGCAAAATCACCATTATTTGTGAATAGTAACAATCCTGTAGTTTGTAAATCTAGTCTACCGATACTTATCCATTTGCCTGCAACTGATGGTAATTTTGAGAATACATTATTATTGTTAAATTTGTCCTCCCTGCTTACTACCTCACCTCGGGGCTTATAATACTTAATAACTTCCGTTTTTTGCTCAGTTAGGCCTGAGACATCAATAATTTTATTGTCTACTTCAAGTTTATCCCCCTCACTCCAGCTATCACCAATTTTAGCTATTTGGCCATTTACTCTTATTCTATCTGATATTATAAGACTCTCAGCAGCTCTTCTAGAACAGAATCCTATTTTTGAAAGAAGTTTTTGAAGTCTATACATCTGCAATATAATTGATTATATTAATTATTCATGAAAAGACTAAATATAGCTATTATTATTGTATCGGATACAAGAACTGATGCGACTGATACGTCTGGTAAAAAATTAACAGAATTAATAAATAAAGATGGTCATACAATTACTACAAAAGAAATTGTAAAAGATAATATTTATGAAATAAGAAAATCTGTATCTAATTTTATCTCAAACAAAGAAATAGATGTAATTATTACTAGTGGTGGAACTGGAATAACTGGATCTGATGGGACCCCTGAAGCGATAAGCCCTTTGTTAGATAAAACAATTGATGGATTCGGAGAAATATTTAGACAAAAGTCCTATGAAAAAATAAAGACGTCATCTTTGCAAACTAGGGCTCTAGCAGGTGTTGCTAACAAAACTTTTATTTTCGTTTTACCAGGTTCTCTTGATGCGTGTAAAACTGCATGGTCAGAAGTAATAAGACATCAGCTTAATAGTGATACTAAACCCTGCAATCTTGTTATGCTAATGCCAAGGCTTAACGAGTAATTAAAGAGACTCTACATCAGATATTTCAGGCAATTCAGATAATTTATTTTTGTTAAAATAGTCCAAAAATTTTGATGTAGTTGCAAACAACTCAGGTTTTCCAGGGCTATCTCTGTGCCCCACAACTTTTATCCATTCCAGCTCAATTAATGTCCTTATAATATTTGTATTAACAGCGATACCTCTAATATTTTCAATATCACCTCTAGTCACGGGCTGCTTATATGCAATTATTGCGATGGTCTCTAAAAATGCTTTTGAAAATTTATTTGAGCCCTTATCCTTAAGCTTAGTGATATATGTCTCTATACCATCTTTTGCTTGAAAACGGTAACCGCTAGCAACCTCACATACATATATTGCCTTATTTTGATATTGATTATTTAAATCATTAATAGCATCTATTACATCTTTTTTAGAAAGTTTAATATCACTGATAATTTTAATTATCTGAGACGGTGAAAGTGGTTCGTCGCTTACTAACAAAAGACACTCAATTATACTCTGGAGAGAATGTTTCATGTTCTTCTACTGATGTATAGTTTAGATGTGGGGCTATTTTGTATTACATCTGCCAAAGATTCTTTTACAAGTTCTAAAATTGCAAGAAAAGTAACAACAAGGCCTAATCTTCCCTCATTAATATTAAATAAATTATTAAATTCAATATTTTCACTTTGATTAAGCATCGACAAAATAGAAGTCATCCTTTCTCTTACAGATAAAGTCTCTGATTTGATATTATGTGTTGAGAATATTTCCGCTCTTCTAAGAACATCCAAGAAAGCATGTTTAAGCTGATTAATTTTTATGTCAGGCGTATCGATGAGATTATTTATTTTTGTATCAACAGCATTCCTTACTACATAGAAATCTCTTAAGTCTCTAGGGATAGCATCTAATTGCTCTGATGCATTTTTATATTTTTGGTACTCAAGAAGTCTTTTTATTAAATTTGCGCGAGGGTCATCTTCCTCTTCGTCCTCATTTTGTATAGGCAACAATAGTTTTGATTTAATTTCAGTCAATGTTGATGCCATTACTAAATAATCAGCTGCTAGCTCAAAATGCATTTCTTCCATAATAGAAATATATTTCATGTATTGTTCAGTGATTGGTAGAATCGGAAGCTCAGTAATGTCAATATTCTGTCTTTTTATCAAGTATAGAAGAAGATCAAGCGGTCCCTCAAAATCCTCAAGTATAACTCTTAAATGCTCGGGAGGAATAAATAGATCTTCAGGAATGTCCTGGATAACTTTCCCGTTATAAATAGCATTGATATTATTCAAAACTAAACCCCATTATTTTGTTCACTTGATTAATTGTAGCACTTGCTCTTTCTTTAGCTTTTATGGATCCTTCGTTAAGAATATTTTTTAAGTATCTCTTATCATCTCTAATTTTGTTTATTTCCGAGGAAATTGGCTCAATTAATTCTATTACAATTGCTTTTAGTTCGGATTTGAAATGAGAGATCTCCTTGCCAGCAAATATTTCAATAACAGAGTCTTTAGCTTGATTTGTGACAGAGCAATATATAGTAAGTAGGTTATTTATCTCATGCCTATCTTTTAAGTCATCTTCAGAACTAGGCATATTCATCGAATCAGATTTAGCTTTATTAATTTTGGTTGATATTTCATCATTTGAATCAGTTAATAAAATTCTTGAATATTTTGAGACATCTGATTTGCTCATTTTATTTTTGGCATCACGTAAGCTCATAATGCGAGGTGCATCTTTATTAATTATAGGATCAGGTAACTTAAAAAAAGTTTTATTATAATCAACATTAAACTTATGTGCTATATCTCTAGTCAATTCTAAATGTTGTTTCTGATCATCTCCAACAGGAACCTTATCAGCTTTGTATAACAATATATCGGCAGCCATTAATACAGGGTATGAAAATAAACCAAGCGATGCGGTATCACGATTTTTTCCTGCTTTATCTTTGAATTGAGTCATTCTATTTAACCATCCTATTCTAGCTGTGCAACTGAGATACCAAGATAAAACGCTGTGTTCCTGTACTGAAGATTGGTTAAATAATATACATTTTTTAGGATCAAGGCCGCATGCTAAAAAAATTGATAATACATTATAAACATTTTCTGTTAGTTCATCTGGATTTTGAAATACTGTAATTGCATGTTGATCCACAATACAAAATATTGAATCTGAGTTATCTTGAAAATGCAGAAATTGTTTTATTGCGCCAAGATAATTACCCAGGTGAATTTCTCCAGTGGGTTGTACGCCAGAAAAGACAGTATCTTTAGACATATGAAGTTCGATTCATTAGTTACAATATTAGCATAATTAATGATTTAGATGCTGTATAATTCTCTGTATATTTTCATATTGATATAATTATGACAGAACAAAGAATAAAAATGATAAAAGATGGTCTTGCCAAATTAGAACCATTAGATATACAAATAGAAGATGAAGGTCATTTACATGTAGGGCATGCTGGATCAAAATCAGGTGGGCATTTCAGATTGTATATAGTCTCTGAGTGTTTTAGAGATATGTCTCATGTTAATCGTCACAAACTAATATATAATACTCTTTCTAGTTTAATGAAGTCTGACATTCATGCATTATCTATAGACGCAAAGTCGCCTAATGAACTATAATTTTAATTTAAAAACGTAAGCATCCTCACGACCTTCTTTTGATTCATAATAGTTCTTTCTTATACCAACTTTTTCAAAGTTTAGTTTTTTATACAAAGTTATAGCACTTGAATTATTCACTCTTACCTCAAGAATCACGTCTTCGACCCCTCTTATTCTTGAATCATTTATAATTAATTGAACTAAAGAACTTCCTAGCCCATTTTTTCTGTAATTTGAACTAATAGTTAAATTTAATATATGTGTTTCAGGTGATGATATTTTTGAAATAATGTAACCAACTAAAATATTTTTAAAATATATCGTAAATGAATCATATTTATAGAGAATACAATCTCTCAATATTTCTTTCGTCCATGGGAAATCGTATGATTCAACTTCAAGTCTGTATACATCGCTTAGATGCTCTATAGACATGGGGGAAATAGTATATAAATCAGATTCTCTAACTGACATGTATTTCTCTTTTCATGTACAATATATCTTCCCAGACTTCCCTTTTCTTATATGGACTTCTTAGCAAATATGCTGGATGATAAAAAACTAATGTAGGTATTTTGGTATCTTTATAATAATGTATCTTCCCTCTAAGCTCAGACATTGATTTTGTTGTATTAAGTATTGTTTCTGCAGCTACTCTGCCTAGTAGAATGATAACTTTTGGAGAAATTAGCTCAATTTCTTTATCTAAAAAGTGACTACATGAAGAGATTTCATCACTATTTGGGTTTCTATTCTCTGGTGGTCGGCATTTTATTGTATTTGTGATATAAACATCAGACCTCTGTAATTGAATAGATTGAAGAATCTCTGTTAGTAGTTTCCCGGCTCTGCCAATAAATGGTTCCCCATTAAGATCCTCATCTTTACCAGGAGCTTCACCAATAATGAAAATTTTAGATTTTTTATCGCCTTTACCAAATACAACTTTGTTTCTCGATTCAGATAATATACATTGATCACAATTTGTTGCTTCTAATTCTAGATCTCGGTACCTCAAATCATTATTGTTTAAAGGCACATTATTTTTATACCAGCTAATGTCTATATTCATCAGTCTAAGTAACTCTTTTTTTCTTAACATAATATTTAAGTTGGTAAGTTGAAAAATGAAAACTTATATTTTATCTATTCGCCTAAATGTATATTTAATTTATTCAATGCATCAATATAAGCCTTAGCTGATGCTATTATGATATCACTGTCCGCGCCAAGCCCATTTACAACATAGTCATTTTTTTCAAGTCTCACAGTCACCTCTCCTAATGAGTCTGTTCCATCAGTAATATTATTTACAGAATACAAGCTCAATTTAGATCTGCTGCATACAATATCTTCAATTGCCTTAAATGTTGCGTCTACGGCTCCACCTCCACTTGATGAGGATTTTTTTTCTTGACCTTTTATTTTTAGTTTTATCTCAGCATAAGCCTCATTATTTACTTTACTATTAGATTTAAGATCTAAGAGTTGATAGTGATTATTCTTAGAGTCTGTGCTCTCTGTGGATATCAATGCATGAAGGTCATCATCATATATTTCATGCTTAATATCAGCAAGGTCTTTAAATTTTTCAAATATGGATGTTAGTTCACTATCTGTTTCAATTTCATATCCAATATCTGTCAATCTAGATTTTAGAGCATTACGACCTGAGTGTTTCCCGAGAACAATTTTATTGTTATCCCAGCCAACATCTTGAGCTTTCATTATTTCATAGGTTTCTCTATGTTTTAATATTCCATCTTGATGAATACCAGATTCATGTGCAAAAGCATTTGCACCTACTATTGCTTTGTTAGGTTGAACAGAAAATCCTGTAATTAGAGAAACTAATTTTGACGCTGGAACAATATGCTCAGTGATAATCTTTGTATCACATTCGAATAAATCTTTTCTGGTTTTTACAGACATTACAACTTCCTCTAAAGACGCGTTCCCCGCTCTCTCTCCAAGACCGTTAATAGTACACTCTACTTGTCTAGCGCCATTAATTACTCCTGCTAGAGAATTTGCAGCTGCTAGTCCTAAATCGTTTTGACAGTGTGTAGAGAAAATGGCTTTATCAGAATTAGGAATATTTTCAATCAAACTTTTTATTAAAGCCCCATATTCATTTGGTATGCAATACCCTACAGTATCAGGAATATTTATTGTTGTAGCTCCAGCTTTGATTGAAGCCTCTATTATTTCGCATAGAAAATCAAAATCTGATCTACCTGCATCTTCTGTGGAGAATTCTATATTATCTGTATACTTGCCGGCTCTTTTGATAGATTTCAATGCTTGATTTACCACATCCTCTTTACTCATCTTAAGTTTATTCTTCATATGAATATCTGATGTAGCGATAAATGTATGAATTCTCGAACTAGCTGCCATTTTAGTAGCCTCACCAGCTGTGTCTATATCTTTGTCGATCGCCCTTGCAAGAGCACAAATAGTGCTAGACTTAATCTTCTTACAAATGCCTTTAACAGCATTAAAGTCTCCTTTGCTGGCAATTGGGAATCCTGCTTCGATAACATCAACATTAAGTTTTTCAAGCAGCAATGCAATCCTTAATTTTTCGTCAGCGTCCATAGATGCACCTGGACTTTGCTCTCCATCTCTGAGAGTAGTATCAAATATTATTAAATTATCATTATTAGCCATAATATTAAGATCCTATTTTCATAATTCCTGACTGCATTATAACCCAAGAGCTAGTAGGTACAGGGAAAAATATCGATGTAATACTAAAAAAATCTTTTATCGATTATTTTTAGAGGAATATTCAGAATCATTTATTCTATTCCTTCTAAGTCTTCGCATAAGATATAGGCTTGGTCCTGATAAACCGTATAATAAAAAGAAAATAAACAAAACTTTTGGAGGATCAAAGGATATAAAAGAAATTATCAAAGATATTATAAATAGCATAATGTAAGGAACTTTTTGCTTTAGATTGATATCCTTAAAGCTGACATAACCTATGTTGCTCACCATTAAAATTGATAGAGTAACAATTAAAAGTATTGTTAGTACAACATAACTACTTATATCCACTTCGAGGTCTGCTAAAAGCCATACATAGCAAATCAATATTGCTGCAGCTGCAGGGCTAGCAAGTCCAATAAAGTATTTTTTATCTGTGGTTTGATTTCTAGAATTAAACCTTGCAAGTCTAATTGCAGTTGAGACAATGTAAATAAAGCAAGCAATATAGGAAACTTTCACAAGATAACCCGAGGAAAACATAGACAAGCTTGATAAATAAATAAGTAGCGCAGGGGCAACTCCAAAACACAGCATGTCTGACAAACTATCAAAATATTCACCAAAAGATGTTTGCGTGTTTGTCATTCTTGCTACCCTTCCGTCAAGCCCATCGAGAATCATTGCGAATAAAATATAAACTGCTGATTCAATATAGTTACCACTTACTGCAACAATTATCGAATAAAATCCGCAGAATAAAGCGGCAGATGTAACTAGGTTTGGGAGTAAATATACAGCAGGTAACTTATTTTTTTTCATGTTTTATTATTTGTCATCCACAAGTTTCTCACCATCCATCCATGACATCATGCTTCTAAGTTTTTTGCCAGTACTTTCAATTAAATGCTCAGATCCTTCTTTTCTAAGGCGGTTGAATTCTGGTGAACCTGATTTTATTTCATTTACAAAATCATTTGCGAATTTACCATTTTGAACATCTGCTAGTACTATTTTCATTTTTTCTTTCACATGATCATCAATTAAGTATGGACCTTTGGTTAAATCGCCATACTCTGCAGTATTCGATATGGAATATCTCATATCTGTCATTCCGCCTTCATACATCAGATCTACGATCAGTTTTAGTTCATTTAAACACTCAAAATATGCCATTTCTGGGGCATATCCAGCATCTACTAAAGTTTCAAAACCTGCTTTAACCAGAGCGGTAACTCCACCACACAGTACAGCTTGCTCACCAAATAAATCAGTTTCTGTTTCTTCTTTAAAGTTTGTTTCTATGATTCCTGCTCTACCTCCGCCAATAGCTGAAGCATAGGCTAATGCAATTTTTTTTGCGTTCCCTGAGGCGTCATTATCTATTGCAATCAGGGTAGGAACACCTTTTCCATTAACAAATGTTGATCTAACTAAATGCCCGGGGCTTTTTGGTGCTATCATGAACACATCATGTGAATTTCCTGGTTTTATTTGTCCATAGTGAATATTAAAACCATGTGCAAAAGCAATTGCTGCAGATGATTTTAGATTTGGCTCAATTGATTCTTTATATAAATCAGCTTGGTATTCATCAGGCGCAAGAATCATAACTACATCTGCTCCAGATACAGCATTAGGAATATCTTTCACCTCTAACCCCGCTTCACGAGCTTTTTTTTCACTTGCTGAATTTTTTCTGAGACCAACAGTTACATTTGCACCAGAATCTTTTAAATTCATTGCGTGCGCATGACCCTGCGAACCAAAACCTATTATAGATACTTGAAGGTTTTTTATATCCTCTAAATTTGCATCTTTATCGTAATATACCTGCATTACTATTCTCCTATTTCTTTATTTCTAAAGATCCTGAGCCCCTACTTATGCCTAATGCTCCAGATCTAACTTGCTCAATAATTTTAATTTTACCCAATGAATCTATGAAAGATAAGATTTTTTCTGTTGGCCCGGTTAATTCAATTGTATATGTTGTATCAGTTACATCAATTATTCTTGCTCTGAAAATATCAGTTAATCTTTTCAGCTCATCTCTTTGTTTAAGGGTTGACTTGACTTTTAACAGTAACATTTCTCTCTCAATATGAGTTTCATCTGTCAGATCTTTAACATTAATAACATCTACTAATTTATCGAGCTGTTTCATTAGCTGTGATGCTTTCGTATCATTACAGTATGTAACTAAAGTCATTCTAGATATTGAATCATCAGATGTCGGAGCAACGCTCAGACAATGTATATTATATCCACGTGCTGAAAATAATCCTGCGATTCTTGATAGAGAACCAAATTCATTTTCGACTAGTAAAGATACAATGTGCCTTTTATCTGAATTCATGCTAATTCTATATCTTCATTAGCAGATGGAGCTAGATGCATCTCATGATGTCCTTTACCACTCATTATCATTGGATAAACATTTTCAGTTTCATCCGTAATAACGTCAACAAATACAAGCCTGTTTTTTAGACTAAGTGCGTGAGTAAGATCTTTTTCTAAATTATTAGGCTTATCTATAACCATGCCTACATGGCCAAAACTTTCTGCAAGTTTTGCAAAGTTTGGAATTGCATCCATATAAGACATTGCATATCTACCCTCATAAAAAAACTCTTGCCACTGTCTAACCATACCCATATACCTATTATTCAAAGTGATAACTTTTATTGGTAATCCATATTGTAAGCATGTAGATAACTCTTGTATACACATTAAAATGCTTGCTTCCCCAGTAACGCAGATAACCTCCTCTTTTGGATATGCTAATTGTGCTCCCATAGCTGCTGGCAATCCAAATCCCATTGTTCCTAATCCCCCAGAATTTATCCACCTATTTGGTTTATCAAATTTATAGTACTGTGCAACCCACATTTGATGTTGGCCTACGTCTGATGTAACAAATGATTTTCCTTTTGTAAGTTTATGAAGCGCTTCTATAACAGATTGTGGTTTTATGACTTTTGTAGATTTTTTATAGGATAAACATTGCTTTTTTTGCCAGGAATTAATTTTTTTCCACCACTTTTCTAAAGCGTCTTTATCTATATCTTTATTAAAGTCTTTTGTATAACTGAGAAGTTTTTTCAATATTTTTTTTGTATTACCTATCAAAGAATGATCAACTTCAATGATTTTCGATATTGAAGATGGATCAATGTCTATATGAATAATTTTAGCTTTTGGGCAGAATTGCCTCGTATCGCCAGTAACTCTATCATCAAATCTAGCACCTACAGCAAGCAAGACATCACAATTATGCATTGCCATGTTTGCTTCATATGTACCATGCATACCAAGCATTCCAAGAAATTGCTTATCTGATGAAGGATAAGCTCCCAAGCCCATTAGTGTGTTTGTAATAGGAAAATTTAGATGTCTTGTAAGTTTTGTAAGATCGTTGCTTGCCTTGCCGAGTATTACCCCACCTCCGGCATAGATCATTGGTTTTTTTGCAGAACAAATTAACTTTGCAGCTTCTTTTATTTTATCATCAGATTCAGAGGTTTTTACTTTATAAGACCGTATCTTAATATTTTTTTTATACTCAAAATTAATTTTAATATTTGGATCTGTTAAATCTTTTGGTATATCTATTATTACTGGACCTGGCCTCCCTGTTGTAGCAATTATAAAAGCTTTTCTAAAAGTTTCTGCAATTGATTCTCTATCATTAATTAAAAAGTTATGTTTACATATTGGTCTAGTAATACCTGTTGCATCAGCCTCTTGGAAGGCATCGCTGCCAACGTATTGTCTCGAAACTTGGCCTGATATTACAATCATAGGAATAGAATCCATATGAGCCGTTGCTATACCAGTAACGCAATTTGTGATACCAGGGCCTGAAGTAACCAAAACCACACCTGGCTTATTACATGCTCTTGCATATCCATCAGCAGCGTGAGTAGCGCCTTGTTCATGTCTTACAAGAACATGTTTAATATTTTCTGCAGCAAACAAAGCATCATATATATGAAGAACAGCGCCGCCGGGATAGCCAAATATATACTCGACTCCCTCTTTTTTGAGGGATTCAATAATTATTTCAGACCCACTAAGTTTCATTCCCTGTTTCCTCAAATGTTAAAACTTAATTCTTTTTTATCATAAAATAGAATTTATTATCTTTCGAATCTGA
>MDTG01124706.1_pt1 | contig 12406 bp, 15 predicted proteins | sample 811421 | NCBI WGS metagenome assembly MDTG01 (sample SAMN05326645, study PRJNA326480) | marine metagenome | isolation source: seawater | place: Pacific Ocean: South East | collected 2011
CACCATAAGTTGATAAAATTTTAGCAGTATCAGCTAAACTTTCTCCACCCTTTCCTAGGTGCAATTCATTTGCTTTGATAGTTATTGTTCCACCACCTAACTGGGCTATCGCAAGATGAAAGCTCAAGCGAGTTCTAGAACTTTGCTTTTCATACATTTGAATAATCAATTTTCCCTTTAATGGTCGATCTTTATCTACATCAATATTACTTAACTTTTTTCTTTTATTTTTTCTTCTTTTGGCATCATTTAAGATCTTTCTTAAATCTTTTGCAGGAATATCTTTAAGGTTGATAAAATTTTTCATTAAACTTTATATTCTTTACAAACTTTTCTTATAATTTTAATTGCTAAATCAATTTCTTTTTTTTTAACTGTTAATGGTGGAAGAATTCTTATTACTTTTTCTCCAGCTCTAATAGTTAAGAGTTTATTATCTACTAATTTTTGAATAAATTCCGTTTGGTCTTTATGTAGTTGCAATCCAATCAATAGACCTACTCCTCTTACGTCCTTAATAATTTTTGAATATTCACCCTGTATTTTTTTTAATTCTGATTGAAAATATTTAGAAATTTTTTGAACATTTTTTAAGAATCCTTTTTTAAATATTTGATCCAAAACCGCATTACCTACGCTCATTGCTAATGGATTGCCACCAAATGTTGATCCGTGTGTTCCTGGGGTCATTCCAGATGCTACTTTTTTAGTCATCAGAACAGCTCCTATGGGGAATCCTCCACCAATACCTTTTGCGATAGGCACTATATCTGGTTTAATTTTTGCATGTTCAAAAGCAAAAAATTTACCAGATCTTCCAATTCCACATTGAATCTCATCTAATATTAATAATATTTTTCTTTTATTACATATTTTTCTTAACTCTCTTAAACACCAGTCGGGTATTACTTTAATTCCGCCTTCTCCCATTATTGGCTCTACCATTATTGCGGCGGTTTTATTTGTAATAGCTTTTTTTAATGATTTATGGTTACCAAACTCAAAATGATCAAATCCATCTACCTTTGGTCCAAAACCTTCTGTCATTTTTTTTGAACCACTTGCAAAAATAGCCGCTAAAGTTCTTCCATGAAAAGAATTTTTTACACAAAGAATTCTATTTTTTTTTGTTTTTCCAATTGAAAAAAAATATCTTCTTGCAATTTTTACAGCAGCTTCTGTTGCTTCTGTTCCGCTATTTTGGAATAGAACATAATCAGCAAAAGTTTTTTGTGTTAATTTTTTAGCAAGCTTTTCTCCTTCTGGGATTATAAATGCATTAGAAACATGCCAAACTTTTTTGGCTTGTTTGCTCATTGCTCTATTTAAATATGGATTAGCATGTCCTAAAGAGTTAACTGCAATACCCTGAACAAAATCTAGATATTTTTTACCATTAGTAGAATACAAAAAACTACCTTTTCCTCTTTTAAAAGCAATTTTTCTTCTCTTGTAATTTTTGGCTAAAGAACTCATACTAACTTTTTATTTTATAGCCTTTATTCCACAAAAACCAAGCACAGAACCAGCTTATTATAAAAAGTATAAATAAATAGCTTAGACCAAATTTTATTGATCCGTCATTTTGCCCTATAAATGCAAATCTAAATCCATCAATCATATGAAAAAAAGGATTAAAAAAACTAAGTTTTTGCAGAAAAGTGGGTAGTCTTTCTATCGAATAGAAAGTTCCAGATAAAAAGCTTAAAGGAACTATAAAAAAATTAGTAATAGTGCTCATGTGGTCAAATTTTTCAGCCCAAAGGCCTGCTATTAAACCAGCAGATCCTAAAATAAAACTTGTTAAAAATAGGTAAATAAAAAAATAAAAATAGCTTATTATCTTTATTTCTAAAAAAAATGAAAAAATTATTACAGACAAAGCTGATATAGTTAAAGCCCTAGTTGTAGCAGCTAAAATAAGAGAAGTTGTAATTTCTAAAGCTGATAAAGGACTTCCAACAATATCTACAATATTTCCCATCATTTTTCCTATAAGAATTGATGACGAAGTGTGAGAAAAACTTTGTTGGACCACTTGCATTGCTATTAATCCGGGTGCAAGAAATTCAATAAATGGAACCCCTAAAACAATTCCTTTGCTAGGACCAATTGCTAAAGATATTACAAGCAAAAATAGAATTGCTGTAACAACTGGACCTAAAACTGTTTGGCCAAATACAATTAAAAATCTTAATGTCTCTTTTTTATAAAGTGTATAAGAACCAAGCCAATTTATTTTTCCAAATCTTCTTTTTCCAATTTTATAATTTCTTTTTAATTCAACCATAAGTAATTATTCAATTTTAAATGTTAATAAATATTAAAAAAAACTTGTTTTAAATTTTTTTTTATGTGTATCTGTATCTTGTGTATAACAAATAAGTTATACAATATATAGATTTTATGAGCTGGACAGAAGAAAAAGTAGAAAAATTAAAAGAATTATGGGGTAAAAAAACTGCAAGCGAAATAGCCCAAATTATTGGGGGCTTATCTAGAAATGCAATTATAGGAAAAGCACATAGATTAAATTTATCAATAAAAATAAGATCAAAACAACACTTGTCAGGTAACAGCGATAAATCAAAAAATTTTGAAAAACAAATTTCAAGAAAAAGTAAAAAATCAAAATTTAAATCATTAATTATTGATAAAAATTTCGAGCCTGAAAATCCAAAAACGCTTGAAGAATTAGACGAAAATACATGTAAATGGCCTATTGGTCATCCTAATGAAAAAAATTTTTATTTCTGCGGAAGAAAATCTTTAAGAGATTTTTCATACTGTAAACTACATTTGCTTTATGCTTTTCAACAGAAAAATGACAAAAAAGAAAATATTTCAATTAGTAAAGAGGATGGTGTTCCAAAATTTTTAGAAAAAAAAATTAAATCTGCATAGATTTATTTATTTAGCAATTTTTTTTTTATTTGTTCAAATTCCTCTTTTGATATAATTTTCTTTTTTTTCATTTCTTCTGCTTCATTTATTTTATCTAAAATATTTATATCTGAATTTTTTAAATTATCATTTTTATTAAAAGTTATTTTTTTTTTTGCTTTTATTCCTTCTTTTACAGCTTTCGATGATATGAAAATTACAAAAATCAAAATTAAAAATACTAATACATATAAAATATAACTAGCCATATTTAATTTTTCCTACTTAAGTTTTTTTGAAAATTCTCCACCTTCTCTCCACATATAAGCATATTTTTCAACTTCATCAGAAAAATTACTCTTACATTCTAAATTAAAATTTTTTTGATTCTTAAAATCATTTGATAAAATATTATCATATTTTAAAAGTTTAAACTGATCAAAAGTAATAATTGGTTTTGGAAACATTCCTAAAAAAATACTTGAGTATTTTCCAATAAAATTAGGTAATGGAACTAATAATCTTTTTTTATTTATTAATTTTAAAAGATTTTTAATTAAAACCTCAAAGGTAAAAACCTCAGGTCCAGCACATTCAATTATTTCTGAAGAGATTTTTTTATTAATAATTTCTACAATTATTTTTGCAAGATCAGAACAATACAAAGGTTGAAATTTTGTTTGTCCTTTATAATAAAGTGGAAAAAAAGGAAGTAAATTTAACATTGTCATGAATTGAGTTGTAAAATTATCATCAACTGAAAAGACAACAGATGGTCTAAGAATTGTTGTTTTTTCAAAATTTTTTTTTAATACTTTTTCACCTTGTAATTTAGACCTAGCATATTCAGAGTTTAAGGCTTTTTCCACTCCCAATGCGGAAAGATGTATAAGTTGCTCTACGTTATTTTTTTTACAGTATTCTGATAAAATAAATGGAAATTTAACATGAATATTTTCAAAAGAATTGTATTTGTTTTTCTGATATAGAGTGCCTATTAGATTAATAACAACTTGGGCCTTTTTAGTTAATTCATCTATTTTATTAATATCAAAAATACTTGTTTCTACAATTTCAATAAACCCAGGGTTTGCCTGAGTTTTTAAAATATAACCATTTTTATGACTATTGCGGGTAACTGCTGTAACCTTAAAATTGTCTTTTGTTAACTTATTAATAAGGCTTTTGCCAATTTGACCTGAGGCGCCCCAAATTAGACAATTTTTTTGTTTCATATATATATAATTAAATATGAGTATTGATATTAATCTGTATAAGAACGATCTACCAGAAGATTTAGAATTAGGCAACTCGGTTGCTATAGATTGTGAATTTATGGGATTACAATTAAGAAGAGATCCTTTATGTTTAATACAGTTCTCTACTGGAAAAAAAGACGCATATATTGTTCAATTTGATAGAAAAAATTACAATGCACCAAATGTAATTAAAATATTAAACAATCCCCAAGTTAAAAAAATTTTTCATTTTGCAAGATCTGATGTGTCATTTTTAAAATTACATTTAAATGTTGAAATAAAGAATATAGAAGATACAAAAATTCAATCTAAGTTAGCTAGATCATACACAGATAAACATGGTCTTAAAGACCTGGTTAAAGAATTTATTGGAATAGATATTAGTAAACAAAAACAAAGTTCAGATTTCGGAGGAAATTTGTCTGAAGCCCAATTAAAATATTGCGCAAACGATGTGGTATACTTGCATGAAATAAATAAAAAACTAACTGAAATTCTTAAAAGAGAAAACCGAATTGAATTATACAAAGAATGTTTGCAATTTATCAATACAAGAGTTGATTTGGACTTAGCATCTTTCAGCGACGATATATGGGCACATTAATGAAAAAATACAAATTTATTAATATAGCAAAAAACACATTACAGGCAGAAATAAACTCTCTTAAAAAATTAAAAAGTAAATTCCCAAATTCCTTTGGTAAAGCAGTTGAGGCTATTTTAGATTGCAAGGGAAAGGTTGTTGTTACAGGTGTTGGTAAAAGTGGGACAATAGGTGCAAAAATAAGTTCTACTTTAGCATCCGTAGGAACTCCTTCATTTTTTATTGATGCTAATTCTTGTTCACATGGAAATTTAGGAATGGTCGATAATAAAGACTGTATAATTATCATAAGCTTAAGCGGAATGTCAGTTGAATTAAAAGATATAATTCAATATGCAAATAGAAGAAAAATTAAATTAATTGGAATTGTCTCAAAAAGAAACTCATTACTTTACAAAGCCTCGGATATAAAAATTTTATTACCGGATGTAGTAGAAGCAGATCCTAATAAAATTGTTCCAACCAGTTCTACAATATTGCAATTAGCAATTGGAGATGCTCTTGCGATAGCCACTATGAAGCACAAAAAATTTAGCAAATTAGATTTTAAAAAATTTCATCCTGGAGGATCTTTAGCAATTCAATTAAAAACTGTTGAAGATTTAATGTTAATAGGGAAAAAAATACCATTTATAAATGAAAATACAAAAATGAAAAAAGCATTAAAAATCTTAGAAGAAAAAAAGCTAGGTGTTTTAATAGTAGTAAATAAAAAAAAACAAACAACGGGCATTATTACAGATGGGGATATTAAAAGATCAATACAAAAAAATGTTAATTTACATATGCTGATAGTCAAAAAAATTATGACTAAAAAACCTATTTGTATTGATAAAAATATGTTAGCCGCAAAAGCGTTGGGAATTATGAATGAAAAAAAAATTACAAGCCTTTGTGTTAATAATAAAAAAAAAACTATAGGTTTGCTCCATATTCATAATATATTGGCTAGTGGTATTAAATAAATGATCCATAAGAACGTTTTTTACTTTTTAATTAGCTTAGTATTAATAACATTGTTGTCTATAATGTTTTATTATTATTCAACTTCGAAAAAAAAAAATAATCCTATATACAAAGAAGATACAACATTAAAAACAATTGATGCTATTAAAAGGCAAAACCAAAATTTCATTGAAAATATTACTTATACTTCAGAAGACCTAAAAGGTAATAAGTATGAAATAAAATCTGAGTCTGGCCATTTTGACGAAAAAAATGATGATATAATTTTTATGACAAATGTTAGAGCTAAAATTTTATTAAAAAATAATACTACAATTTATATTACTTCTAATAAAGCTAAGTACAATAACAAAACTAGTGATACTTACTTTAGCGAAAATATTAATATATCATACATAGATCATAAAATAATTTGCAATGAATTAAACTTTATGTTTACAAAAAATTTAATGTCTTTAAAAGAAAATATTATTTATCAAAGTAATTATGAAAGTTTTTTTGCTGATATTATGACAATGGATTTAGTCACAAAAGAAATCAAAATATTTATGAATGATAAATCTAACAAAGTAAAGTTCATGAAAAATAATGGCTATAATTAAAAAATTTAGAATAAAATCCTTTAAAAAAAAAAAGAGTATAATTTCTTTTAAAAAAATTGCTTTATCTTTTGGAGATAGAAGAGTTTTAAATGAAATCAGCTTTGAAATAAATCATGGAGAAATATTAGGTATTCTTGGACCTAATGGTGTTGGCAAATCTACAATATTTAATTTAATGACAGGTTTAATAAAACCAAATTCTGGTGAAATACTTTTTGAAAATAAAAATATTACAAATCTACCTATGTATTTAAGAACAAAAAAATTTAATATAGGGTTTGTTCCTCAACATGGAGGTTTCTTTCATGATCTAACCTTATTTGAAAACTTAAATGCAATAGCTGAGATAATTATTAATATACAAAGAGAAAGATTACCTAAAATAAACTATTTAATTTCTAAATTTGAATTAGATTCAGTAAGAGATGTTAAAGCTAAATTTTTATCTGGTGGACAAAAACGTAAATTAGTAATTGCCTTAGCTTTAATTGGAAATCCTAGAATAATATTAATGGATGAGCCTTTTTCCGCTTTAGATTTGATATCAATTCAAATGTTAAAAGAAATTATAATTAATTTACAAACTGAAAATAAAATATCTATTATTATAGCTGACCACCAGGCTAGAGATCTTTTAACCTGTGTAGATACTGCTATAATTTTGCATAATACAAATATAGTTGCTTCTGGTACTCCAAATGAACTTATGAATAACAAGCAAGCTAGAAGAGCTTATTTTGGTGAGTCATTTAAATTTAATTAATCGAATTTAAATGACTAATTCAATCTGTATAAATAAAAATATTAAAAATTATAATAAGGTAATTTATGTAAGTTCGGACAAAAGTATTTCGATAAGATGGGCTTTAATAGCATCGCAAGCCATAGGCACATCTAAAGCAACCAATCTTTTAATTTCTGAAGATGTATTAAGCACTTTAAGTTGCCTAAAGAAACTAGGTATTAAAGTTATTTTAAATAGAAAACAAAATAAATGTAAAATAGTTGGAAATGGCATAAATGGATTCAATTATAAAAAAAAAATTATTTTAAATGCCAAAAATAGTGGAACCTTAGCAAGACTAATATGTGGTTTATTAGTTAAATCAAAAAATAGTATAAAAATTATTGGTGACAAGAGTTTGTCTAGAAGAGATTTTTCTAGAGTAATAAAGCCATTAAGTCAGTTCGGAGTTAATTTTTATCCTAAAACAAAAAAAAATTTACCAATTAAAATTAAAGGTACAAATTTTTTAAGACCAATACAATTTGTAGAAAAAAAAGGATCAGCACAAGTAAAAAGCTTGCTAATTTTAGCGGGAATGATTGCTCCTGGGACTACAACAATTTATGCAAAAAAATCCAGAAATCATACTGAAAATTTTTTAAAATATTTAAAAGTTCCAATTAATGTAAGTAAAAAAAAACATTATGACATTATTAAAATTAGCCAAACTGACAGGATCAATCCTATAAATTATAAAATCCCTGGTGATATAAGTTCAGCAGCTTTTTTTATTGTTTTAACTATTTTATCAAAAAATTCCAAATTGCTTATAAAAGATGTTTTAACTAATCCTACTAGAATAGGTATTATTAAAATACTAAATAAAATGGGTGCAAAAATAATTTTAAAAAATAAAAGATCATATAAAGGTGAAATGATTGCAGACATATTTGTTAAAAGTTGCAAACTTCTTAATGGCATTAATTGTCCTAAAAAATACAATACTAGTGCAATTGATGAATTTTTAATAATTTTTTTAGTTGCAGCTAAAGCAAAGGGATGTTCACATTTCAAAGGACTTTCAGAATTGAACAAAAAGGAAAGTCCAAGATTAGAAATGGCTTCTAAAATTTTAAAAATGATGGGTGTAAAAGTTTTTAAGAATAAAGATTCTATTAAAATTTATGGAAATCCAAACTTGAAACTTATTAATGATTATGAGATTAAAAATTTTTACAAAGATCACAGAGTTTTTATGATGTCAGTAATTGCAGGTTTGTGTTTTGGAGGAAATTGGAAGATTCATGATAAAGACTCAATTAAAACATCATTTCCAAAATTTATTAATCTTACAAAAGTGCTGGGAGCTAAATACTGTTGATTAACAAAGTTAAAAATTTAGAATTTTCAATCGCAATAGATGGTAGTGCAGCATCTGGTAAAACCACAGGTAGTAAAATAATTGCTAAACACTTTAATTTTAAGCTTCTAAGTTCAGGACGGCTTTATAGATTTTTAGCATTTAGAATGATTAAAGATAAAAAAAAATTGAAAGATAGGAAATATCTAGAGGAAATTTCTAAAAATATTTCTATTTCGAAATTAAAAAATAAAAAACTTAATACACAAAATGTTTCTTATTTAGCTTCTAAAATAGCAAAAAATATATTTGTTAGAAAAATATTAAGAAATTTCCAAGCAAACTTCTCAAAAAATAAAAGGTTTATTATTGAGGGAAGAGATATTGGATCAGTTATTCTACCAAATGCAGATTTAAAAATTTTTTTCAAGTGCTCTTTAAATGAAAAATCGAAAAGAAGATTTAATGAATTAAAAAAAATAAATCCAACCATAAATTTTGAACATGTCAAAAATTCCATAAAAAAAAGGGATTTTTTTGATAAAAATCGTAAAGAAAGTCCTTTGCTTTTCGTTAGAGGTGCTGTATTAGTTGTCACCACAAATTTAAGTATTAAAAAAATGAGGTTAAAACTTATTAAGATAGTAGACAAAGCTATTAAAGAAAAATATGGAAATATATAAAAGTCTAGACAGTCAAGCTTCAAAGGAATTCGAAAAATTATTAAACAGTCAAATATCAAAATCAAAGATTGAAGAAGGAAAAATTATCGATGGTAAAGTAACAAAAATTACAGATAAATATGTTTATATTTATATTGAAAATTTAAAATCGGAGCCAATTTTAGATATTGGTGAAATTAAAACTTTAAAATTATTTGAAAATTTAAAAGTTGGAACAAAAATACCAGTTTTGTTAGAAAAAATAGAGGACAGAAATGGAGATGTAATTGTATCTGCATTAAAAGCGCAGAGAATAAAAGGTTGGCACGAACTTGAAAAAGCTTATGAGAAAAAAGAAACAATTATGGGCAAAATAACTGGAAAAGTTAAAGGAGGTGTAATAGTAGAACATATTGATACAGGCTCTTTGATGTTTTGTCCTGGAAGCCAAATAAGCGATAAACCACTAAAAGACATTTCGCATTTAATGAATGAACCCCAAAAATTCGCATTAATTAAATTGGATAAGCTAAGAGGTAATGCCTGTGTATCAAGAAGACAAATTATAACTAATAGTAAGAAAGAAGATAAAGCAAAGATTGTTGAAAAATATAAGGTAGGAGACGTCCTTAAAGGCGCTATTGTAAAAGGCTACAGTTCATTTGGATGTTTTTTTGATGTAAATTCTGAATTAGACGTTTTAGTTCACCTTCATGAAATAAGTTACTCTAGAGTAAATCACCCTGAAGAGCTATTTAATATAGGAGAGAAACACGATTTATTAGTAATTTCAGTTGATAAAGAAAAACTGCAGGTGGGCTGTTCAATTAAACAACTTTCACCTGATCCTTTTGAGCATATTGCAAATTATAAACTTAACACGCCATATAAAGTAAAAGTAGTAAAAATTATGGAATATGGTGCATTTTGTGAACTAGAACCAGGTCTAACAACTTTGTTACATTCTAGTGAATTAAGTTGGACAAAAAAAAATGTCTCAGCAAAAAAAATGTTTAGCGTAGGAGATGAAATAGAATGTGTAATAACTGAAATTGATAAGGAAAAAAGAAGAGTAGCAATATCCCATAAACTTACAAAAGAAAATCCTTATGAGTCTTTACAAAAAAAATTCCCGGAAGGCAGTATTGTTGAAGGTAAGATAGGTTCTATAACTGATTATGCAATTTATCTTAATATAAAAGATTTAGATATAGACGCTTTTCTTCATGCTAATGATTTAACATACAAAAAAAATAGTGAGGAAGAGCTAAAAAAATACAAAAAGAATGATATTTTAAAAGTAAAAGTTTTAGAAATTAAACAAGATCAACAAAAAATAAGAGTAGGTCTTAAGCAACTACAACCTGATCCATTTGACTGGTTTAAAGATAAAAAAGTTAATGATACTATAACTGTAAAAATTTTATCTTCAGATAATAAGGGAATTGCTGTTCAACCCGAAGGTAGTGAATTAAATTTTAATATCAAAAAGACACAGTTAGCTATTGCAACACAAGATCAAAGAGGATCTCGTTGGGTTGGTGGAGAGCGTATTGACGTAGCAATTGCAGAATTGGACATTAATAAAAGAAAAGTAAGCCTAAGTATAAAATTACTTGAGGAGCTGAAAAATAAAGAAGCTGTAACTAAATTTAGTTCGCCTCTTTCTGGTAAAAATTTACCATTTTCTTCTTTGTCGGAAGAATTAAAAAAAAAAGATAAAAAATAAATTAAATTGTCAACAGTAAAATCTAATTTACTCAAACAAATTACAGATCAGTATCCAAATTATTTAAAAAAAGACCTTAATAAATTTCTAGAAATAGTGCTGAAAGAAATTATAAATGCTTTGAAAAGAGGAGAACGTGTGGAATTAAGAGACTGGGGAATTCTATATACAAACGTACAAAAAGAAAGAATTTCAAGAAACCCTAAAACAGGAGAAAAAGTAAAAACTCCAGAAAAAAAAACTATTCATTTTAAAATGTCAAAAGATATGTTTAATAAAATTAATAATGATGAATAAAAAAATATTTGTCGCAATTGATACAAAAAGTATTTCAAAAGCAAAAAAGATTATTAAAAGTGTTAAAACGAATAAACTAAAAATAGGTTATAAATTTGGCTTGGAATTTTTAAATTCTAAACATGGCAGATCATTTGTTTCAAAGATAAAAAATAAAATAATATTTGCAGATTTAAAGCTTAATGATATTCCAAATACCATGATATCTACTGTTATTGCTTTAAAGGACTTAAAAATAAATTATTTATCTGTCCATATTAGTTCGGGATTAGAAGCGTTAAAAGGTGTCAAAAAAATTGCGGGCAAAATTAAAATAGTTGGGGTTACAACATTAACATCTTTGAACAATAAAGATTTAAAACAAATTGGTCACAAAAGATCAATTAAAAACCTTGTAATTCATCAATCAAACCTTGCAAGAAAAGCAAAATTAGATGCTTTGGTTTGTAGCCCGCACGAAGTTAATGCTGTAAGGAAAATTTTTAAAAAGGAAATTATTACTCCAGGTATTAAATTTGATAAAAAAAATAAAGATCAAAAAAGAGTAAAACATCCTAGTCAAATAAATTCTGATTGGCTTGTAATTGGTCGCTCTATCACAAAAGGTAATATCAAAAAAAATATTCAAAGATTGATTAGATTACTTAGTTAAGTATTATGAAAGTAAAAATCTGTGGTCTTTCAAATTTAGAGCAAGTCGAAACTTGTATAAAATATAATGCAGACTTTTGTGGTTTTATATTAAACTATCCTAAAAGCCATAGATTTATATCCTATGAAAAAGCTATAGAATTAACCAATATTAAAAAAAAAAATACTCAATATGTTGGTGTATTAGTAAATCCAAGTGAAGAAGAGCTAAATAGATATTCAAAATTAAATATTGATTATTTTCAAATTTATGGAGATTTTTCAGAAAAAAATTTAGAAAAAATAAAATCTAAATATAAAAAAAAGATCATTTTTGCAATTCAAGTTAAATCTAAAGAAGATATTAGTAAGTACAAACTGATTCAAAAAGAAGCAGATATAATATTGTTTGATAGTTCAGGTTTCGAAAAATCTCTTACTTGGAACTTCAATTGGATTAAAAATATACCAATAACTAAAATGATTGCTGGTAATATTAATATAGATAAACTTGATAATATTTATAAACTAGCAGATATTGTTGATGTATCTGGAGCTTTGGAAACAAATAAAGTAAAAGATATTTATAAAATTAAAAGTTTCTTAATAAAAGTGAAAAAAATAAATGCTAAAAATTAAAAAAAATATCCCTTTAATAGATCAGCATGATAAAAATGGTTTTTGGGG
>MDTG01429223.1_pt1 | contig 12405 bp, 10 predicted proteins | sample 811421 | NCBI WGS metagenome assembly MDTG01 (sample SAMN05326645, study PRJNA326480) | marine metagenome | isolation source: seawater | place: Pacific Ocean: South East | collected 2011
AAAAAAAAGAGTTTATATTGATGTGTTTTATTATAAAACCGCTTTATCTGGTTTAAAAACTTACATTGAAGAATTAGTTAGCGCATCGAAGATTCATGGTGGTGATGAGATTGAATACATTTTTTCTCACGATATTAAGAAAATAACAAATAATCAGTTTTTCATAAATTCTAAATTTAGAATAATTCGGTGGATTTTTCAACTTAGATACCTTGTTTGGAAGCAAATTATTTTACCTATTAAATTATTGATTAATAAAGTAGATATTGTTATTTGTCCAGACTATGTTGCTCCTATTATTTGCTATTCAAAAAAATTAGTTGTAATCCATGATAATTTATTTTGGAAATACCCAAAAAACTATCCATGGATTTGGAGATATTATTATACAAAGTTAATCCAATGGGGATTAAATAATAAATCTATAATTATTACCACAAGTAATTATTCAAAAGTAGGATTACAGCCATTGTTTAAAAACAATAAAATCGTACGTATTTATCAAAGTTCAGAATCCTTCTCAACTCTAAAAAATTATAATAACAGCAAGAAATATATCTTGCATATTGGAACATTTGAAAAAAGAAAAGATTTACTTACTCTAATCAAAGCATTTAAAAGATTAAAAGATGAACTCAAAGTAAATTGTAAGTTAGTGCTTGCTGGTTCAACCTATATTAACGGAGACAATGAAGTTCTTTTAAAAATTCAAAAATATTTAGCTGAAAATAGATTATTTAACTCAGTTTTGATACCTGGATATATACATAAAAGTAAAGCACTTTACTTTTATAAAAACTCATTAATATATGTTTTCCCGTCTGTAGATGAAGGTTTTGGCATACCATTAATTGAAGCTCTTAAGCTTAAAGTTCCAGTTATATGCTCAGATATTCCAATATTTAGAGAAATTGCAGACGATTCTGTACTATACTTTGAAAAACAAAATGAAATTAATTTATTTGAAAGAATGAAAGAATTGATTCAAAATGAAGAACTTTCAAGTAAATTGGTTTTGAAAGGAATTAAAAGAGCAAAAAAATATAACAGGTTTAATTTTATTAAAGACATTGAAAAAATCTACTAAAAACATATTATTAGTACATAGTTCAAATGATTTATATGGAGCCAGTAAAATTATATTAAATATTGTTGAATTTTTTATTTCTGAGGGTTATGAAATTCATTTATTTTTGCCCAACAAAGGTTCATTAGATAATAATCCATTAATAAAAAAATGTAAGCTAAAAACTATTGAACTTGGTGTGTTTAGAAAAAAATATTTTAGTTTTTTTGGATTAGTCAACAGATTATATTTTATAATTAAATCTAGTATCCTAATTAGAAAATATATTTTAAAAAATAGAATTGATTTAGTCTATGTAAATACATCTACTATCATTAGTCCTGCAATTGCTGCTAAATTAATTAATGTACCTACAATCTACCATATCCATGAAATTCCAAACTCTTCAAAAATATATACTAAGTTTCTAGTTAATTTTTTTACACTATTTTCAAAAAAAGTTATTTCAGTTTCTAAATCTGTGAAGAATTATTGGATATTTAATGGTCTATCAGAGGATAAAATAACAACTATATACAATGGGTTTAAATTTGATTTTAAATCAAATAACAAATCAACCAGTAAAAAAATTACATTTACTAATATTTCTAGAATAATTCCTTATAAAGGCCATCTGTTTTTAATTGAACTTTTTAATGAACTTTTAAAATTTAGAAAAGATTTGACTTTGAATATAATTGGAGATACTTTGCCTGAATATGAGTTTTATTTTAATGAACTCAAAGAAAAAGTTATTGAACATAATTTGGAACAAAATATAAATTTTATGGGATTTAAAAATGATGTTAAAAAGTATCTCAATAATTCAAAATTTTTTATTCATTGCCCAATAAGTCCAGATCCATTACCTACTGTTATTTTTGAAGCAATTGTAAACAATTTACCAGTAATATGTACAAACCAAGGTGGAGCATATGAAATTTTAGACTCTGGAAAAAACGGACTGACTATTGATCATCTCTCAGTAAAAAAATCAGTTCAAATTATTCTTAAGTTTATTGATGATAATTTAAAACAAGAAAAAAATATTAACAATGCAAAACTTTTTGCGCAAAAAAATTTTCAAATAAGTTCATTTAATTATAATCTAAAAACGTTAGTATCTGAATTCATCTAAAAAACTAAAAATTGCAATTATTGGTAGTAGGGGATATCCATATATATACTCTGGTTATGAAACGCTGGTTAAGGAACTTTCAGAAAGATTAGTTAAAAAGGGACATGATGTTAGAGTTTATTGTCACAGTTCATTATTTAAGCAAAAACCTAGATACGTTAATGGTATTGAGCTTATTTATACTCCATCAATTGAAACTAAATTTTTATCTCAATTTGTAAATTCATTTTTTTCATTTTTTCATGTATGTTTCTCAAATATTGATTTAGTTTTCGTAGTTAATTCCGCAAATGGTCCCTTTGGAATTTTAACCAAGTTTTTTAGAAAAAAAACTTGTATTAATGTTGATGGTCTTGAATGGTTGAGACCAAAATGGAAAGGATTAGGCTCAATTTATTTCAAGTTAGCTTCGAGATTATCCACAATTTTTTTTGACTCAGTAATCACTGATTCAGTGGAAATGAGTAAGATATATTTCAATAAATTTAAAGCTAAATCTAATATTATAGCTTATGGGTCAACAATGATTAAAACTAATTCAAATGAATTTTTAAATAAACACAATTTAAAAAAAAATCAATATTATCTGATTGTTGGAAGATTAATTCCTGATAATAATTCCTATTTAATTATAAATTCATTTGTGAAATCATCCTCTAAGAAAAAACTGGTGATTGTTGGTGATGTTCCCTACAGTGATAGTTATGCTGATAATGTAAAATCTCTATCATCAAAAAAAGTAATTTTCACAGGTTACATATGTTCAATGGACCATTTGACACAGTTATATGAAAATTGTTTTGGCTACATTCATGGTCACGAATTTGGAGGAACAAATCCTACATTAATAAATGCTTTAGATTTAAATTGTGAAATCTTAGCTTTGAATACAATTTTTAATAAGGAAATGCTAGTTGATAAATCTGTTGTTTTTTTTGAAAAAAACATTGAATCTATTATAAAATCTATCAATAATTTTGAAATTCAAATTAATAAACAAAAAGAATTAAATAAAAATTTCAAGATGTCAATAAAATATAACTGGGAATACATTGCGAATAAATATGAGGAATTAATTTTTTCGATTAAAAAATCAAATAACTAATTTTGATATTTATATGTAAATTATTCACATCTCTTCCAGGTTTATAGTATGGAGTATTTTTTTCTTCAATTAATTCCCATTGGTAATTTAAACTTCTAGAAAAAATTAGGCCTGAACTAAGTAATATTTTATCAAATTTTTTATGATAATTAAGATGAAAGTTGAAATCTTTCCAATATCTCCTATAGTCTCTAGCTGAGATAAATGCCTCGTGATAAAAGTCATTATCATTATCAATAAGTTCAAAAGCTAGACTTATTTTTTGCTTTTTTTCTAATTTACTTATAGAAAGAAATTGAGAATTACTTCCGGGGCCTATTGAACTTCCTAGCACTTCCCCATTATTTGTATAGCCATCATAAACAAAACTATGCTCATACCAAGAACCAGCACTTCTAATAAGTCTACTTGCATTTTGCTCCATTTGAGTCCACTCCCAATTAATTAAAATATCAGAATTATTAATTTTAAAAATTTTTTGAAATCCAAGAGTCCTTGCTCTGCTATGATCAGTATCCAAAAGTAAGTCTCTGAAATTTTGTTTTGCATCATTGTAGTGAAATTCAGCATAAATTTCGGATTTAGCATCCTTCCAAATCCACTTAAAAAAAAATCCAGCTGCTTGATCGGTTTGGGCTTCAAAATCCACAGAATTATCATTTTTTCTGAACAAATTACTAAATACTGGAAAATAGGTTGGACTTCCTTTCATCCATGTATATTTACCTTCAACTAAAGCAGAATACATATTTACCCACCTTATAAATCCAATTGAAAGTCCATTTATCCATTTTGGTGAGTATGATATTATGTAACCTTGTAAATATCTCCAATCATCAGTGCTTCCCATTTGATTAATCTTAGGTACATATAATTTAGTTCCAGCGTATTCAAAGTCTGTATTAGGAGGTTTAAAACCTGAACTCTCAAGTCTTCCTGTTATGAACTCCCATTCAAAGTCACCAATTAAAGACTTAATAGGTTTAGATGTCTTAAAGCTAATGTGTTTAAATCCTTGAGCATGATTACTCATCATAATACTGTTCCTGATAGAAGGTCCCCACCAAATATTTTCATTTGACAACCCGATTGAAAAATTTTTCCAATTAAACTTAATATTTGATTGTCCAAGTAAAATTTTATTGTGTCTTTTATCTCCAAATCTTTCAGGCATATCAATTCGATTCCAAAGCAAATATCTTTTAGCCCATATTTCAGGAGCATGTCCAACCCAAAACCCATCAAAATTTTTATTTTCAGCATAGAGATGTTCGGGTTTAATTTTTATAGATAAAGGACCAATTTTCATAAAAATCCCAGGTGATAAAATATGTTGAAATCCACGATTTGGTATCATTGATCCATTATTCCTATTATATGGGTGATTCATATTAAATTCAGTGAGATAATCAATACTTAAAAACTTTAATGTTATTTTTTTAGATTTATTACCAAGTAAATTTTTGAATTTAATTGATTGGTAATCCTTTATGTTTTCAATATTAATTGGCTTAATATTAAATGAGAAATTGGTTTTAAGTGTTCCATCAATAGATAAAGTTCTAAGTTCAGAGTATATATAGTCATTATTTAAACTGATGTTTTGACAATTTAACTCAAAAAATGTAAGAAGAATTAAAATAATTTTTTTCACTTATATTTTATCACTCGAATTTTTAGGTTGTCCAAAGACCAACTTTCATCACATTTCATTTGTGGGACACCATCTTTGTCGATAGCATTTGGCTGATATAATTCGTCATAAAATCTAAGTACTATAGCATCACCATTGCTCCTAAACCCTTTCTCAATCTTATACAAAGTTGTTTGCCCCCCAAAAAAATTATTAGAACACTTTATATCTAAACCTACTTTAAAGTGACCTGTTCTAGGGTTATTTTCATATGGATAAGTTTCAGGATATGATTGTCTTAGACAATAGTTTGGCCAACATAAACTATTGGAAAAGGTAGTCTCAAATTTATTAAATTCTTGATCTTTAAATAATTCCATATCCGGCTTATATTCTAAAATCCATTTATCAGGTTTGTCATCTTTTTCAAATCCATTAAAGTTACCATCCCATGTCCCATGTATGTATAAATCAAATGAAACAAAAATATACTCATGATCTCCAACTTCACTTAAATGAATAGTGAAACCATCATTGTTAAAATCACCAATTACATTAGAGTTGTTAAAAAAAGACAAGCCTCCACCATCAATATTTTTAAGATTATTACTCTCAAAATCATTTTCATAAATTAACTCATCTCTAATAATTTCAGGATATGAGCATGAGTTAATTAAAATTATAATCAGGATTAAATTTTTTTTCATAATCCAAAATTATTTAATTTCTTGTAATATTTAATTGTTTTTATTAGACCTTTTTTCAGTTCAACCTTAGGAGTCCAATCTAAAACTTTTTTTGCCAGTGTAATATCTGGTTTTCTAATTTTAGGATCATTTTGAGGTAATTCTTTAAATGAAAAATTAGAATTACTATTTGTGATTTTTTTGATTAAGTTAATTAGTTCTAATACTGAATATTCATTTGTGTTGCCAATATTTATGGGCATAAAATAATTTGATTTTAGTATCCTATAAATTCCCTCAATTGTATCTGTAATGTAGCAGAAAGATCTAGTTTGAGTTCCGTCTCCATAAACAGTAAAATTTCTATTGTTTAATGACTGATTAATAAAATTGGGGATAGCTCTACCATCGTCAACCCTCATTCTAGGACCATATGTGTTAAAAATTCTAACAATTCTGATGTCTAGTTTTTTTTTATTTTTGAAAGCTACTGTCAATGCTTCCATATATCTCTTTGCTTCATCGTAGACTCCCCTTGGGCCAACCGGATTGACATTTCCAAAGTAGGATTCTTTTTGAGGGTGTTCCAATGGATCTCCATATATTTCAGACGTAGAAGCTACTAAAATTGTAGCTTTTTTTTTAATTGCAAGATCTAGCATATTTTTGGTTCCTACAGCACCAATTTCCAAAGTTTTAATGGGAAATTTAATATAGTCAGCTGGACTAGCAGGTGATGCAAAATGTAAAATATAATCAACATTATCTTTAATCTTAATTTTTTCACATATGTCGTGTCTTATAAAAGTGTAATATTTATTAGAATTATTATGTTTTATATTTTCTAAAGATCCTGTCATAAAATTATCAATAGCAATGACCTTAAATTTTTTTTCAAGAAAAAAATCTAAAAGGTGTGATCCAATAAATCCGGCTGCTCCTGTTATTAAAACTGTTTTCATGAAAAAACAAATCTAACTATTTTTATAATAAATTAATTTCTAGTACTTTTGTTACTTAATTTATGTTAGAATCAATCATAACTTCAAAAACAAGGCTAAATCTTCTTGTTAAGTTTTTTGTTAATATTGCTAATAAAGGGTATTTGAATTCTCTTGCTGTTGAATTTGGTGAATCAACCAACTCAGTGAGAAAAGAATTAAATAATCTTACATCGGCAGGTTATCTTTTAAAAAAAGAAAGTAATAATAAAATTTTTTATTCTGCTAATACAAAACATCCAATGTTTGATATTTTACAATCAATTGTTAGGAAGCATTTAGGAATTGAGGATATAGTAAGTAGAATTTTAAAAAATATAGGAAGTATAAAAAAAATTATGCTCTTGGGAGATTATGCTAAAGGTATTGACTCAGGTGTAATAGAGGTTTTAATAATAGGAGATGATATAAATAAAAATTATTTGGATGATATTCATCCAAAAATTGAAAATAAAATAAATAGAAAAATTAATTTTTTGATTTCATCAACAGGTACGTCTCAAGATGGTCTTGTTGTTTTTGAATCGTAATTATTAACTAAAAATTATTAATTTCAAACGTAATGAATGTTTGAACAAGAGCGAAGCTATGAATATAGGTGTTATTGGACAAGGTTTTGTTGGAAATGCAGTTTATAAAAAATTCAAGAATTTTTATCAAGTTTTAACATTTGATTTAGATAGAAATAAGTGTAATTCTTCATTAAATGAAATAAAAAATTTATGTAAAGTAGTTTTTGTTTGCGTTCCTACACCTATGAATATTAATGGTTCTTGTGATATTTCTATTGTTGAATCTGTTATTAATAAGTTATCAAATAAACCAGGATTAATAGTAGTTAATAAATCAACTGTTCCTCCTGGAACAACAGATTTACTTAACGATAAATTCAAAAATATAGATATTGTTTTTAATCCAGAATTTTTAACTGAAAGAAATGCTATTAATGATTATAATAATCAAGAAAGAATTATCATAGGAGGTCCTAGACCTTCTACAACAGTTTTAAAAAATATTTTTTCCAAAGTATTACCTAAAGCAAAAGTTATTAAAACTGGATCAAAACATGCTGAGATGATTAAATATTTCACTAATTGTTTTTTAGCAACAAAGGTCTCATTTTCAAACGAAATGTATCAAGTTTGTCAAAAATTAAATATTGATTATGATAAGGTAATTGAATATGTAATTCATGACAAAAGAATAGGAAAGTCTCATTTGAATGTTCCAGGACCAGATGGTGATTTTGGTTTTGGAGGTCATTGTTTTCCAAAAGATCTTTCTGCAATGATTAAAATTTCCAAAGATTTAAAAACTACTAATTATATTTTACGTTCAACTAAGAAGACTAATGATAAAGTAAGGAATAACCGAGATTGGGAAAGAATGAAAGGCAGAGCAGTCAATTAAAAATCAGTATAATGAGTTATTTATTTACATCAGAATCAGTAAGCGAGGGTCATCCTGACAAAGTAGCAGATCAAATTAGTGACGCACTGGTTGATAATTTTTTAGCTTTTGATCCAAATTCTAAAGTTGCATGTGAAACATTAGTAACTACTGGTCAAGTGGTTCTAGCTGGGGAAGTAAAGTCGAGTACATATCTTGATGTCCAGGCTATTTCTAGAGAAGTTATTAATAAAATTGGATATAATAAAAGTGAATATATGTTCGATGGTAATTCATGTGGCGTATTTTCTTCAATTCATGAGCAATCTTTAGATATAAATAGGGGTATTGAAAGAAAAAATCCTGAGGAGCAAGGAGCTGGTGACCAAGGAATGATGTTTGGATATGCCTGTGATGAAACAGAGAATTATATGCCATTAGCTTTAGATTTATCACATAAAATATTGATGGAATTAGCAGAATTAAGAAGAGAAAAAAATGAAATTACATATTTAAGACCAGATTCAAAATCTCAAGTAACTCTTCAATATTCAGAAAATAATAAGCCTGAAAAAATTGTTGCTATAGTTGTTTCTACTCAACATGATGATTTTGATACTGAAAATGAAATGTTAGCTAAAATTAAGTCTGATATTATTTCAATTTTAATTCCAAGATTATTAAAAAAGTATCCCGAGTATAAAACTTATTTTAATAATGAAATTGAGTATCATATAAATCCTACGGGAAAGTTTGTCATTGGTGGCCCGCATGGTGATACTGGATTAACTGGAAGAAAAATTATTGTTGATACTTACGGTGGGAAAGGTGCGCATGGTGGTGGAGCATTTTCAGGGAAAGACCCTAGTAAAGTTGATAGAAGCGCAGCTTATGCAACAAGACATATCGCCAAAAACCTTGTTGCTTCTGGAGTTGCTGGGGAGTGTTTAGTTCAAGTAAGTTATGCAATAGGAGTAGATAAACCGATGGGAATTTTTTTAGATACATATGGAACATCTAAAGTTTCAGTAAGCGACGATAAGTTAGCTAAAATTATTGGGGAAGTTTTTGACATGCGACCCTATTTTATTGAAAAAAGATTAAAATTAAGAAATCCCATTTACTCAGAAACAGCTTCTTATGGACACATGGGCAGAAAACCAAGATTTGTTACAAAAATTTTTAGTTCACCATCCGGTGAATCAAAAAATTTAAGAGTTGAATTGTTTACCTGGGAAAAACTGGATATGGTTGATAAAATAAAATTAAAGCTTAATTTAAAATAAAATGAAAAATAACAAATATATCCCTTACAAAGTGAAAGATATTTCTTTGGCTGAATGGGGAAGAAAAGAAATAAGTTTAGCTGAAGCTGAAATGCCAGGATTAATGTCTTTGAGAGAAGAGTTTAAAAATAAAAAACCGCTAAAAGGTGCTAGAATAGCTGGTTGTCTTCATATGACAATTCAAACTGCTGTCTTAATTGAAACATTAGTTGAGTTGGGTGCAGATGTAACCTGGAGTTCATGTAATATTTTTTCTACACAAGATCATGCTGCTGCTGCAATAGCAGCTGCAGGGGTATCTGTCTATGCTTGGAAGGGTATGAATGAAGAAGAGTTTGACTGGTGCATTGAACAGACTTTATTTTTTGGGGAAAAAAGAAAAGCATTAAATATGATTTTAGATGATGGAGGTGATTTAACAAACCTAGTTCTAGATAATTATCCAGAATTAGTTGATGAAATTAAAGGCTTGTCTGAAGAAACAACAACCGGAGTTCATAGACTTTATGAGAGAGTAAAAAAGGGATCTCTTCCATTACCAGCAATTAATGTCAATGATTCAGTTACAAAATCAAAATTTGATAATAAATATGGATGTCAAGAAAGTGCTGTTGATGCAGTAAGAAGAGCTACAGACATAATGATGGCAGGAAAAAGAGTAGTAGTTGCTGGATATGGTGATGTAGGTAAAGGAACAGTTGCGTCATTCAGTGGTGCTGGTGCTATTGTAACAGTTGTTGAAATAGATCCTATTTGTGCTCTTCAAGCATCAATGGATGGTTATGAAGTTAAAAAAATGAATACTGTTATTAAAAATGCTGATATTATAGTGACAGCAACTGGAAATAAGGATATTTTGAGAGAGCAGCACTTCAGACTCATGAAGGATAAAGCCATTGTTTGTAACATTGGACATTTTGACAATGAAATTGATATGGCTTGGTTAAATAATAATTATGGACAAACAAAAACCGAAATTAAACCACAAGTTGATTTATATAATATTGATGGTAAGCAAGTAATTATTTTAGCAGAGGGAAGGTTAGTAAATCTTGGATGTGCCACTGGTCACCCGAGTTTTGTGATGAGTAATTCTTTTACTAATCAAATATTAGCACAATTAGAATTGTGGAAAAATTCATCAAAGTATGAAAATAAAGTTTATATGTTGCCAAAACATCTTGATGAAAAAGTAGCTAAACTTCATTTAGAAAAATTAGGTGTTGAGTTAGAAGAACTATCAAAAGACCAAGCTGAATATATTGGTGTTAAAGTAGATGGTCCATATAAGCCTGAATATTACAGATATTAAATCAATAATTACTAATAATGAGAAAAGTAGCGTTAATTACAGGTGTGACAGGTCAAGATGGTGCATATTTAAGTGAATTTTTGCTTAAAAAAGGTTATGAAGTTCATGGTTTAAAGAGAAGATCTTCTTTGTTCAATACAGCTAGAATTGATCATTTTTATAAAGATGATTCAATAAATAATAAGTCGTTTTTTGGTCATTACTCTGACATGACAGACTCCACAAATTTGATAAGTTTAATTCAAAAAATTCAACCCGACGAAATTTACAATTTAGCAGCGATGAGTCATGTCAAAGTTTCTTTTGAAACTCCCGAATACACTGCTAACGCTGATGGAATGGGAACTTTAAGAATTTTAGAGGCAGTTAGATTATTAGGATTAACTAACAAAACAAGAATTTACCAAGCTTCAAGCTCAGAGTTATATGGAAAAGTTCAAGAAATTCCTCAAACTGAAAACACACCCTTTTATCCTAGGTCACCCTACGCTGTGGCAAAAATGTATGCTTATTGGATTACTGTTAATTATAGAGAAGCATATCATATGTTTGCATGTAATGGAATTTTATTTAACCACGAGTCACCACTAAGGGGTGAAACTTTCGTTACAAGAAAAATTACGAGAGCAGTTTCATCAATTGTATTAGGTTATACTGATAAATTTTTTCTTGGAAATCTTGATGCAAAAAGAGATTGGGGACATGCTAAAGACTATGTAAGAATGATGTGGATGATACTCCAAGCTGATCAACCTGAAGATTGGGTTATCTCAACAGGTGTAACAACCAGCGTAAGAGATTTTGTGAGAATGAGTTTTGAGGTAGTTGGTATTGAATTAGAATTCTTTGGTAAAGGTGTGGATGAAAAAGCTAAGGTTATTAAGTGTAAAAATCCAAACTACAAAATTGAAATAGGAAAAATAATTTTAGAAGTTAAAGACACATATTTCAGACCAACTGAAGTTGACTTATTGATAGGTGATTCTTCTAAGGCAAAAAATAAATTAGGCTGGGAACCTAAAATCTCTTTAAAAGAAATGATTGTTGAAATGGTTGAATCTGATTTAGTAGTTATTGATAAAGAGAATACTAGTAATAAATAATCTTTAATGAAAAAAATATATGTTGCAGGTCATAACGGAATGGTAGGGTCAGCCTGTTTAAAAGAGTTAAAGAAAAAAGGATATGATTTAGTATACAAAAACTCTCAAGATTTAGATCTAAGAGACTTTAATAGTACATTTAACTTTATTAAGCATGAAAAACCAGATGCTATTGTTCATGCTGCGGCAAAGGTCGGAGGAATTCTCGCAAATGACTCTTATCCATATCAGTTTTTAATGGATAACATGTTGATTCAAAATAATTTGATTAAATCAAGTTTTGAATTAAACATCAAAAAGTTCATCTTTTTAGGAAGTTCATGCATATACCCAAAACTATGTAAACAACCTATCAAAGAGGAATATTTACTTACAGACTCTTTAGAATCGACTAATCAATGGTATGCATTAGCTAAAATATCTGGTGTAAAACTAATTGAAGCACTCAAAAAACAATATGATTTAAATTATGTCGCTTTGATGCCAACAAATCTCTATGGTCCTAATGATAATTTTGATTTGAAAACTTCACATGTTTTTGCTGCTATGATTAGAAAGTTTCATGATGCTAAAGTCTTTAATTCTAAAGTTATCTTGTGGGGGACAGGTTCTCCTATGAGAGAATTCTTATTTGTAGAGGACTTAGCAAAAGCTGTTGTATTTTCTTTAGAAAACAACTTAGATCA
>MDTG01076155.1_pt1 | contig 12404 bp, 6 predicted proteins | sample 811421 | NCBI WGS metagenome assembly MDTG01 (sample SAMN05326645, study PRJNA326480) | marine metagenome | isolation source: seawater | place: Pacific Ocean: South East | collected 2011
TTGTAACAGTTGTACCATTAAGTGTGCGGCCTGTTGTACTAACGCCACTACCGTTTACAACTATGCCAGCTGCGTCTGCTATACTAATAGCAACACCGGATACGGGCTGTGTGTTAGGAAAGGATACCTCGTTAGCTATAGCTTCAAAGCCACCAAATGGTTCTAGCTGTGCAGCGACATAATCAACAATAGCACCAGAGGTTGGTAACTTTGTGTCATCGTCTGTAACTGTAGTTTGTTTTAGATCACTAGCTAGTTTTGCAAGTGTTATGTTGCTGTCAGCTATTTTGACTGTTGTTACGTTTGCATCTGTGATCTTAGATGTTGTAACAGCGTTAGACGCTAGTTTTGCATCTGTAATAGTTGTGCTTGCTATCTTGGCTCCAGTAACTTGACTGTCTGCTATATGAGCAGTATCAATAGAACCATCAACATAGTGCTCTGAATTAATAGAGTCATCGGCTATTTTTGCTCCTGTAACTGCGTCTGCTGCGATGTCAGCTGTAGCAACTGTAAGATCTGTAATGTTAGCACTAGTAACTGTTATATCTGTTGGTAATGCACCACTACCTAGCTTTGCCATTGTTACAGCATTGTCAGCTATCTTAGTTGTAGTAACTGAGTCACTAGCTAGATCACCTGCTACTATAGTGCCATCAAGTATTTTAACACTTGTAACTGCACCGTCTTTTAAATCGCTTGTTTGTATTGTTTGATTTTGTTCTTCTTGTGCAGCAAACAATAACTGCTCATGGTTGGCGTTAAGGTCAGCTGCCTTGACTGACGACCCTGCCGTGTATGTAGCCTTTGCACTATCTACGTCTGTATCACGAAAAATACGTATAGACTGTGGGTTGACTGGTATGTTGCCTGATGTAAAAACTACATTACCACCACCTGTAGTAGTGTAGCTTGTTATATTGTAGTGTGTGCCTGATGATTTTATAACACCATCTACATCAACTTTTATGTCAGACTCTTGTATAGAAGGGAAAGAAAACGCTTTCGTCGCATTTCCATCCCCAGTATAATCTACGAATGTTGTTGCCATTTATTTGTATATATTGAGGATGTTTGTAGTATCTCTAAGTTTGAGAACTTTGTCAAGTTTTGCATCTCTTTGCTCCTTAATTAGAGCTGCTACCTCTGAGTCACGCATAATACTTGCCCATGCTTTCTTTCTAGCTTTTTGAAATAGCTGATCTATCTTACCATTATGCCAGTAGTTTCTTGCATCATACTGAGCACGTTTGCCATCACGTATATCTTTGTGCATCTGTTTCATAGACAGCTGTGCTTTTTCAGTTTGTGATAGTTTATCAAGTTGACGCTCTAGGTTTTGATCGCCTATAGCTTTCATAAAACGTGATCTAATTGTAGGATGGTCAGTTAGATTAGTACCATCTGGTGCATAATATGTTGATAAACGTAAGTCGTAACCACTTTCAAATAAAAACTGTCTACCGGGTGTTACAGACAAGTTTAATGGTATAGGACTAATAGCATTGTATAACCTAGTATAGAAATCGTATGGCTTGATAGGCTGACCGTTAAGCATATCATACTTTATAGGTAAGTCTTCTCCGGGTAGCATTTCAAACACTAAGTTACGGTTACGTATAGACTGGTCAATACCAGACCCAATCTCACGCATATGTGGTACAAATAGTTTACCCAACTCATTACGTAAACCAGCTAAAGGTATCTGGTTGTTGAGTAAGTTAGCTACAATTCTTTCAGCTTGGCCGGGTCTACCAGCAAACAAGTCAGTAAAAGATTGTAGTCCAGATAAATATGACTTACTAGATACAGCTTGTGCTATAACCAATGATATTTTTTGTAGTTCTCTTTCTGTCCACTCTTCACCCATAAGTTCACTTGCATCACCTATGTCAGCAATAGTAGACATTATAAGGTTAAATGGTTCGATAGAATCATAGCCTACACGTATGCCAGCTAGTTCTATAGTTCTAGGTAAGTAACCAGCATCTATCCAGCCTTGACGTTTTTGTCTGTCAGCTGGGCCGTTACCTGTAAGTTTACCGTTCATCCAAGCATTTACAGCTAAAAATACAACAGCAGAACCTATAGCTAATCTACCTGTTTGTAGTGCCTGTGCGTTAGACAATTCTTCGGCAGTAAATATACCATACTTATTTACGTTATCTAGATTCTTAGGATTAGCAAAAGCTATATCGTTAAACTCTTTGACTAAGAAGTTAAAACCCGGTGTATGTTTACCTGTAAGTTGTAGACCGTTTACACCTGTTTTAGCAAATAAAAAGAATGGTCTTGTCAAAGGGTTAGCTGACATTATATCACTAAGCCCTTTAGCTAGCCCTGTAAGTGGTTGAGTTAGTGTAACTTCTTTACGTGCAAACTCAGCAGCCTCGTCTATAATATTACCATTGTTGTCAAACACCTGACTAAAGAAATCGTCTTGATAAGCTCTCATAAGTTGAGGTGTTATCTCTGGTAGTTTGATGCCATTACCTTGTAACTCTAGTACTCTACGCATAGCTTTTTCACGCATCTTTGCACGACCAATAAGGAAACCAAACATGTCGTCAGTTGCAGCCATAATCTTTGTAGAGTATGTAAATAGATTTGTATTATTTATACTACGCAGCATATTTGTGATTGCAAATACTGCACGATCTCCATATGTAGCTCTACCACTATCTTCTGCCCAACGTCGTACTATCTCCCAGTTGTCGTCATTTTTATATACTTCTATAAAACGTGTCTTGATAGTAGACATTTCTCCAGTCCAGTAAGAGTTAAGTCGTGTATAGAATAACTCAAATGCTTCTGGTATAGCTTCGTTCATAGCAGCTATAGAAGACAATGATGCACGTATTGTAGCTGCATCACCATTAAATGGGTAACGCATAGTAGCACCAATAAGTGTAGATAAAGGTCTAAGCATAGTTGCCATAGATGTACCCATCAGTGCTCGCATTGGTGTTTTAGGCCCACTTAGTATGCTATGACTCATTGTTTCCTGTAAGCTTCTAATCAAAGCTCCTGTGCGATCAGGTGCATTAGGATCTAGTTTACCGCCTTTTAGTACTGTTCTTGCCCAGTTATCAAAATCTTCTAGGTTGCGTAAATCTTTTATCATAGAAAATGTTTCAAACAACGCATTTAATAGGTTGTCATCTGGATCATCTTTAGCTATCTTTAGCATAGTCATGATAGATTCTTTTGTATCTACCATTTCTTTTTTAACAGTATCATTTATAGCTTCTTTCATAGCTCTAGCATCTAGACCCTTGAACTCGTCAGATAATACTAATCTTGTTCTTTTTGTCTGTTCTAAAGCAGTAAGCATAGTATCTACAATCTGTTTAGCTGGGCCATCTATGTCATCTACAGACACAAAATCCATAATCTCTCTACCAGCTATACCTGTATCTCTAAGCTGTTTTAACAATGAACCTATAACAAGGTCAGCTGCAACTACGTTACGTGCTGTCCAAATCTCTAGGCCATTGACTGTGTTAGTCTCTTCAAATAGTCTTCCAAGATATTCTTCAGCAGATAGTTCTTTAGCATTTCTACCGTTAACTATCTCTTGGTGCATATCTATTGCATATCTGTACTTATCTACAAGAGCTTGCCTATTACCTTTTACAGCATCTAGTTCTCTTGCAAACTTTTCGGTACTCATTAGTTTACGCAAAACATTTTCGACAACATCCTCTGATGTACCACCTTCTCTAGCTACACGCTCACGTTCTAGTGGTGTAGTAACTGACCCGGTTGAGCCATCTTCTGATCCCCACTCTGTACGTGTACGCTCAAGCTGTATACGTGCATCTTCTGCGTTTACTTCTGATATATGTGCTCCTTGATGCCTGTCAGCTATCGGTGCGTTTTTATCTGCTCGAAACTCCTGTTCTCCTTTACGTATCTGTGCTAGTCCATTTTCAATGGTTTGCTTTTCTACACTGTCATTACGTGCTCGTATAAAATTACGTACTTTAGTACTACCTTTACCTACCAAAAAAAATGCCCCATCAGCTACAAGTCCTATACCCATACCTTCTATGATGTTTTTTACTTTCATCATTACAGGATGATCTGTGTCTTTTGTAGTTAGTGGTGTATCTGCCCAGCCATAGTGTTTTGTAAGAGCACCTAGAGCGTTGTGTCCGTCTGACTCTTTAGATATAAGGTCAGACAAAGCACCAATACCGGCTGCTCTACGTATGCTACCAGCTTTTAGTAGTGCTGATGCGCCACCAGCAAGCATTGGTATACCTGTTGCTGCAAGTCCTTTGGCTGCTAGAACTGTACCTAGAGCCATTGTACCAAAGTGTACTGTACCACGTGCTAACTTACCCCACCATGTTTTGGTAATGATAGGATCTTCGTAGCTATTGAATGGTTGCCAGTCAGGTGCATAGTAACCTTTCTCTTCTCTTTCTTTTGCCATTTCGCCAGAGAGTGCATCTATCGTACGCTCTGGAAATGTTGCTATAGAAGACGCTGTGTCTTGTGTACCACCAGTAACCGCAGACTGTAACTCTTTTGCTACTGCCCTGATACCCCACTTTTCAGCGTTTCTGGGGTCATCTTGTTCTAATAGTGCCTGTCTCTCAGTTTCATCATCTACTTGTTTAGCTTCAGCCGTAGCCTGTTGTCTCTTCAGCTCATTACCAAACTCATTGATAAGCTGTGCAGACTGTTCGACCGCTAACGGGTCGAGTTCATAGTCTCTTTCTTCTGCCATGATTTATTTTAGTTTGTCATCCACGAGTGCCTTAGCAACTGCTGGAAGTAAATTGTCTAGTTGATTCATTGGTGGTAAGAATCCTACTATCTGCATGAATTGATCCATGTCAGCTTTTGGTATATTAACCTGTCTTCTAAATGTAGGGTCGCCGTTTAGTACCTTACCTAGTGCAATCTTTTGTCTAAGTCTGCCAACAATGAGAGCAGATTGTATCTGTTCATCAAACTTATCTGTTAGTTCAAATGGCATAGTTTGTGCCTGTAGCACTGATAGTAAGCCTGCACCTGTAAAATCATACATACCAAAGTTATCAAAACCCATATTATATAGTGCTAAGACCTCTGCAATAGTGTGATCTTTCAAAGGTTTTTGTAACTTAACATACTTACCGTTTTTCTTTACAGCATCATAGCCACCATTAGATCTTGACTTAGGGTTGACAAGCCTGTTTAGTACATAGCTCATGTTTGAAGCTGTAAAAGCTGATCGTAATGTTCTAGATGATGTATTATTATGTGTAAGTAGATTAGAGTCATCTACATCTTCATACTCTGACTTAGCTTTTTTAGGTAATCTACCTGTGCTTTCTAGTCTAATTCTTGCTAGATCATGTGGATCTAAGTTTTTATACTGTTTAGCTGCTAGTGTATAATATTCTGGCAAGCTGCCTAGTTTGAAATCTGACTTAAAGTATGCTTCTGCTGCATCTAAATATGGCTTCTCACCAGCGATTGCTGTATTACTACTGATAATATCAGGTTGTACTATTGATGCTGTTCTAAATGTGTTGATAGCTTTACTAGCTGCGTTAGCTGGAGAGTACTCAGGTAACTCGTTAAACTTGTTTTCTTTAATCTGTTTGATAACAAAGTCTTCTGCACCAGACTGAGCTGTCGAATCAGATGCACCGTTGCCTTTTAGTTCTGCAAACTTTGCTTTAAAACCTTTGTAGGCTTGTCTTTCGATTGCTACAAACTTAGGTGTAGTAGCTTTACTTAGATCATTCTCAAAGGTGTGTTCAGCTACATTTGACTTGATAAGCTTCTTCGCTTCTTTTTCTATATCTTCTGGTACACTTTCAAGGGTTGCTCTAGTTACAGCCTTCTGTGCTCTTACTTGTAAATCGGGGTTTATTATTGTGGATATGTCTTCGTTAGTAACTATGCCACCCTGACTAGCTATATACTCTAGTCTTTCTACTTTTGCAAGCTCATCTTCAAACCCTGCGGTGTATAAGTTTTTTAGTTCTTCTGGATACTTAGTATTATTAAAGTTTGTTCTCCAAGCTTTAGTTACATTTTTAATATAGTTTTCGTCCTTTGTCCCTTCATAGTTTGTTATATACTCAAAGACAAACTTCTTTTCTTCTGCCTCGATTCTTTCTTGTACAGCTTCTGCTTCCTGAGACTCAAACTTAGCTACAGCAGATCTAAGCTTGTTAGCGTTGGCAGGGTCTAGCTTTTCAAATGTAGTAGAGCTACCATCCTTAGCCTTGAATGGTGTTGTGAGTATAGAGTCCACCTGATCTGGTAACACATATCCTGACAGTATGCCAGTCTCCATGTTTTCAGTCCACTCATTCTTTGCTATCTTCATACCAGCCCCGGGTGACAACTTGTTGTAGTATGCAGCTTTACGCTGTATATAACCTGTTGGCCCAAATGCACCGCTTAGTGCTGTTGTTGGGTTGTTAGCTGAGTCCCATATCTGTAACTGTTCTGTTGTTTTTAGTGATGCTCTAAATGCAGACTCCTGTGTCTGCTCCCATCTTTGTAGCAATACCCTACGGTGTGCATTTATCTTAGGCATCAAATGTTTACGTAGAACCCTGTCACTTATAGTTGGGTTCGCATCTCTAGCAGTTGCTATAATCATAGCAGAATTTATATCTAGAAACTGATTTGCCTGTTCTGGATCTAGTATTTCATTCCAAGATAGTGGCCCATCTTCACTAGGTAAACGTATGTCGCCTATACCCTGACTAAAATATCCGGGTACATTAGTAGCTAGTCTGTTAGCAATCTGTCTATCGTTAGCACCGGCTTGACTGTTAGCAGCTGTAAGTGTCATACGTGATATGAACCTTGGAGCTCCTTCTACTTCTAACTGACCAGCTTCTCCATATAGATCTACGTTTAGTATACCGTCTTCTGTTTCTAAACTACTATCCTCTAATAAGGATTCACCAACTGATTGCAAACGTTTATAGTCTGCAATCTCGTCATTCATGTCTTGTATTTTTTCTATACCTTTTTTAGCTGTAGGAATAAACTCGATAAGATTACCCAGAGTCTTCATGTCCCTACTGTGTTGAGCATTGAAGTTATTAATTCTTGCCTGTATAAGTTTAGAATAATCGTCTTCTGCTTCTTTAGCCTTCTCTCCTATATTCTTGACTTGACTGCCCTCTGTGTCCTCAAAGGCCAGTTTGTCGTCAATCTGTGGGGTCATGCCCGCTTGACGACCGACGGTTTCAAAATAAGAACTACTCATTAATTTAACCCACCTAAATATGCAGAACCTAGTGATATACCAGCATTGATAAATGTACTTAGGTAATCTGTTGGTGGCATTAGAACTGGAGCACCAAACTCTGGTCTGTTGCCTAACTTCTGTCTAGCTGCTACCTGTTGTACTTGCATCTGCATTAGACGCTTTCTGTATCTAGCATCCATGTTGCGGCCAAACTCTTTCTTTATTCTATTTTCTAGACCTCCTTTAGCTGCTAGTAGGTTGAGTAACTGACCTCTTTGTGAAGCCTTAGTTCTACCGCCTTGAAAAGATCTACCTCTTGCTTTACCAGCGATATACTTTTTGTATGCTGTTTCAGCAGACTTGAAAGCAGCTCCCTGTTTTTCTAGGGCTCTAGCATAGTCATTACTGATACCTATGCTGTATCCTCTAGCTATTCTATTTTTGTCTCGTTTGAGTTCAGTCTCTCTATTCCAATACTGTAAACTCTGTGACTTAAATTTAAAAGTCTTATCTAGGTGTCGTTGCTTTGCAGCAAAACGAGCACCGGCATTAGCATCTACGCACACGGCAAAATTCTATAAATGTTATACTGTTTGGCCCATGTTTTACTTTACGTAAAAACTTGAAGCCTAGAAACTTAAGCAGTCTAAGATGTGCTTCGTTTCTGCTATCGACTATATTCCAAAGGAGAGGCTCTGTGCGGCTATCGACATACCGCTTGGCTTCTCTTGCAAATGTAATCGGGTATCGGTGTATCTCTGGAGTGCAAAGCATCCATATGTCACCTTCTTTTCCTACTCCGGCCATGCCAGCAGTCTTGCCGTCAGGCACTGTGAAATACACGTAGGATGGGTTCTGAGACATCAGAAAAGGAAGGGCGGTAGAATCTATCCCATGCCCCTCTTCAACCTCTCTGAGGTCATCTGGACGGAGATTAGAGGCAACCTGTGTGGCAGCCTCCAACGTGATTGGGTGAATGTAATTAGACACGTCTGTAATATTTTTGATTAGCGTCACCTTCCCAAGACAACGATCTAAGCGTAGCTGGGGCTGGATGGTTTGATGTTAACGTTATTTCGACGTTTGTATTTCTTTCGTATACTGGTACAGTCTTGATAAACTCTGCAAGATATGGTGCATCAGATGCGTCATACTCATCGAGTTCTGTAGACTCATATACTTCTGTGTAGTCTGGTTTACCTACACGTTCTAGCTTTGTTTCGTATAGACCTATCTTTCCAAAGTGAAACTTAACTCTGTGTACAACCAAAGAAGAGTTTGTATCAGATACAACTTGCTGCTCTGCTTGTTTCTGTGGATAGAATCTAGGAAACTTAACTTGGTATGGATATATGTAACCTATTGTAAGTGTTACACCTGACCAGTTACCCGGTAAAGTAAAGCTTGTGCCTGATACCGTAGGTTTTGCGTAACGTCCAACTCGTGACGCACTGGTGTTTGTGTCAATCACTACTAAATCGTGATTAGGTGTGGTAACTGTATTCAACCAACTGACACCGGTAAAGGTAGTTATATTCGTAGTTGAGTTAAAGCTGCCGCCGCTAACAGTAGTATGATTATCCACATGTAATAAGAAGTCGACATCATCTTGTGTTATGCTAGGGTCATTATCAGCCTGTATAAGTTTGATACTTTGTAGGTAGTAGTCACTATCTAAAAAGAAATACTCATCGTCTATGATAAAATGATATATCAAAGGATTGTTGAGCTTCCATTTAAACCATGCAGCCTGTTGTCTTTTCTCTCCGACATTTAGATACTTGTATCCAAAAACGGTATCTGAGTTTGTTTTACCTAATAATATAATAGCGTTTTCTCTTGAGTTAGTCAAGAGGTCTATATCTTTTGGTAATAATGTAGGAACTATTTTACTTACTTCTACTACATTTGGTTCTCCTTCTCTACGTGTGTTAGCCATTTCATTGAATCGACTAAACTTGTTTGAGTTATCTACATAGGCAACTGTAGTACCTAGAGATACGGGAGCTATATCTTTATTATAATTAAATGTAGACACACTACGTAATTTAGCTGTATCTGGGTTTAGAACTGTATCGTCAGATGATAGTAGAAACTGTTGGTTTGTACTAAATACAAGTAAACCTGTGTTGATTTCTATACCATCAAACAACTCAGATGGGAACATAGAGGCAGCAGATATATCAATAGGGTCTGCCGCACCGACAGTCAAAGCAGATTCTACAAAGAAATCTGGTATACCTAACGTACCCGGTCTACATAATACTACATTCTCACCTGACAGCAATGCTAATCTATTACGGAAAAACAATACTTTGTTAATACGTCCACCTACAAACGATGGCATAGGATTGGTAGTATCATCACCAACATCTCTATCTCTGTATGTAAATGGTCTAACAGTAAATGTCGTTGTAGCTGTACGCTGTATAACAAGTGGCATGTTAGTTAGGGACTTAGCTATACCCGGCTTTGCACACTCTGACCATGAGCCAGATCCATCTCTGTTGTTCTCTCCATCAAAACGTAGGTAGTAATCATCTTCTTCTGCCATACGAGAGTTAGAAATCTTTACAATGTATCCATGTTTACACTGGTTAGGTAAGTTGGTAACATCGTTTACCGAACTTTGCATGACACGCATGAGATCTTCTTCTACAACTGTCACGTTAAAATTATTAGCACTAGATATGTATATACCTGTACCTATAATCTTAGCACTTAGACCTGATATAGTATCAATCTCAGTCTTCATGCCAGCTAATATAGTATCAGCTGTAACTGCTGTGTCAGCATCAAAAGGTGTAGGCTCAGGTCTGACTAGCTTAAGATTAGCATTTACTGAAGTAGTTTCGTGATCTTCTACACGTATAGTATAGTTAAACCCTTCCATAGTTACAGTAGTTGTATCACCTGTAGTCCAGCCTTCACCACCATGTAGTAAGACAACCTCTCTATTGTAGCTGCATCTGTAGTTATTACCACCGGGGCCATTCTGACTAGCACTGTAGTTAGGGCTCACACCTTGTTGCCCCAAAGTATTGAGTCTAAATATTAAGTTTGTTTTACTACCAGAGTCAACACTAAATACTTCTGTACCTATACCGGGACAATCTCCAGAGCCATCAGTCTCGTCAAGGTTATCACTTGATATTTTGATACGTGTAGCTCTTGTAAGTGTTTGAACAGTAGCATCATTATAGAAGTTAAGTCCATACTGTCTACCGTTTTCTGTACGTAGTAGTTCTATGAAAGCGAAGTGAGCATCTGGTGTAGCATCTGTAGTTCCCGTTGTCCCAATGAGAGTGTTAGCATTAGTAGTATCACGGCTATTAACAAAGGTGGTATCGTTAATTGTGAGGAACTGGAGGTTTTCTGGTTCACTTGTTGCTAGATAGTTTTGTACTGTTGACTGGTGATCGACACCATCATGTGTGTAGCTGGTGGTCATCAGCTGTCCGTCTGTACAACGCCACACTCTGACCTGACCATCTGCTGCTACTTGTCCTATATAAGATCCTTCTGTCTCATCACGAAAGTAATGGAACCACGAACCACCACTCTGTACACTAGATAGAGCATCAGTTCCGATTCGCTTACTACCCGGCCTCTTGAACAGACCTTTAGTAACGTCTGGTATAGCGTTGACTACATCTGTTACCTGACCCGGAAATTTTAAGTGGTCTGGCTGCTCTGATATGCCTGCTGAGTATTGAGGGATAGTTTGTGTTATGCCTGCCATTATCTTCTAAGGTTTTTAAATGGTTGATATGTTTGATATGCAGTGTCATCTTCAAATCCAAACATACTATGATCGCCCTGATTGCACTCATACTCCATGAGAGCTGCTCTCGCTTGACCTTCTTGTACACCAAGTAGTCTTACCAAAGCTGGGTTTGCGACTAGCTGTGTAGCTGCCTGCCTAGATGCTCTGTATATTATAAATCTTCTGAAGACAATAGGTAGATCTTCAAAGTTGTATAGTCTGACAATATCTAGATCTAAGTCAACTGTAAATACGTCTGTATGATCTTGCTTGTCATATAAGAATCCGTTACGACGTACGAGATTAAATGTACGACGAGCTTGATTATCATGTAAATCCATCGACAATATGTCATCACCAATAGCAATCTTGCCATTAGCATCTCTTGAAAATTTTACATGCTTTTCTGTGTTAAAATGCCACCCCTCTGCTTGTGTGTCCACGTTAGCATCACGGAGTAGGTTAAATATAAATGACACCTCTGGGTTATCAAAGTTGAGAGTTGTTAGAGGTGCTTGTCCGATAGCTCCCAGTATAGAGTTCACTGCGGATAGTTCGGTATCGGTGTCAATAGTTGTGGTCGCCATAAGAAAAAGGGGGAGCCGAAGCTCCCGTATAAATTACTCAAAAGTTGTTGTAGAGTTAGATACCGCAGCTCCAGCAATAAGCTCAACAGCAGCAGCTGGATTCAATGAATCAGCTCCCATTGCGAGTCTACCTAGAATTACGTCACCTTGGTATACAACTGAGATGTCTCCAGAAGTTACCTGTACTTGTGGGCCGATTGCCTCTACACAAGCAGCAGCTTCTTTCTGGAAGATAAGTCCGCAACTGTTATTAAAGTTGTCAGCATTACCATATGTGTTAACAGTCTTAGTTGCAGATGTACCAGCTCTCTCGTCTGCTATAGCTTCTCCAACGAAGTCACCTGTGTTTGTAGGTGCAGCTACGCCGGGGTTTGTTGCTGATGCAGAACCACCTAGATTAGTACCAAACTTACCGAAGAAAGGAATGTTCATTGACTTGTAGATGGTGATACCAGCTATTTCAATGATGCCGTTTCCTGACTGGATAGCATCTCCTCTCTCGTTACGGTTGATTAAGCCGTTTGTTTCTACGTTCTGGATAAGTTCGTAGTACTGTCTTGGGTTTAACACAGCTACTCTACCCTCACCAGAAACTCCCTTCTCGTCTAGTGCAGCAGCTGCATCATAGAAAGCGTTGATTAGGAAGCCTGAGTTGTAAGCGTCAGAAGCTTGTGCGTTTGTACCTACACGTAGCTGTGTTCCACCGGGCTCTTTGAAGTTAGTCTTCGAGATAGGGTGTGCTGTACGTGCAGCTTTTGTGATAGCTCTGAAGATCTTTCTATCATACTGCTCTGCAAGAGCGTATCCGATCTTTCTAGAGATCTCACCTCTCAAA
>MDTG01123500.1_pt1 | contig 12404 bp, 11 predicted proteins | sample 811421 | NCBI WGS metagenome assembly MDTG01 (sample SAMN05326645, study PRJNA326480) | marine metagenome | isolation source: seawater | place: Pacific Ocean: South East | collected 2011
TAAAATTTAATGATCATTTACTATTTGGTGAAATTGAGAAGAGAAAAAATAGTCTTTTCATAACCTTAACTTATTCAAATTTAGTAACTCCAAAAGATGTATTAGATATACAAAATAAAAAATTAGTTTTATCAGATGAATTTGTATTCGTAGCAATTAAGAATGCGCACCATGACTCACTAGGATATCTTTTTACAAATTATACTCCGCAAATCTTCAAATCAGGTGATCATGTAAGCAATGTTGGTACTGAAGTGCTAGAATATTTTCAAATATAAATGCCTTTGATCTGATAATTAGGCTCTTATCGTTTAGTTATGGTTCTAGTGTAAACAATAAAAGTATCAATTTATTTTTTTATCATTTGATTAATTTTTGACACTAATCGATAGAAAATATAAGTGAACTTATTAATTTTTATTTTATTTTTATCAAAAGATCTTAAAATAGAATTATTACTAATAATGATATTCTTTATAGTCTTGTTGCTCTGGCCACCTTTACGCATTTTTACTAATACTTTGGGTAAATATACCGAAGAAATTTGATGTTTTTCTAAAAATCTGAGCATTAGATCAAAATCAGCAGAGACTTTTAATTCCAAATCAAATAATCCATATTTTTCGTAAACTTCCTTTTTTACAAAAAAAGATGGGTGTGGTGGATGCCAGCCATTTGCAAAACTACCAAGTTCAAAGTTAGAAGACTTCCAGTATCTGACCACCTTATTTAAATCATACTGATCAACATAATATAAATCGCCAAAAACACTATCTGTTTTTTTTTCTCTGAAAGTTTTTACAACACTCTCTAATACGTTGTCATCGAAATACACATCATCACTATTAAGTATGCCAATAACATCTCCTGTAGCTAGACCAATACCCTTATTCATAGCATCATATAGTCCATAATCTTTCTCGCTTATAAAAGTATCAATCTTGTTTGTGTAACCTTTAATTAACTCTATTGTACCGTCTGTACTGCCACCATCTATAACTATATATTCAATGTTTTTATGTGTTTGATTTAATACAGAATCTATAGCATTGCATATAGTTACTTTATTATTATATACCACAGTTATAATTGAAACTTTCATTGCCTTGAAGATTGCTTTAATGCAATTGCATCTTGAAGTATATTTAAGTACTTATTTGTAAGTATTGGGAAGGAGAAATTTTTAATAATGTGTTTTCTTCCATTTTCACCCATACTTAATCGGGCTTTTTCAGAAGTCTTAGTCATTTCTATTAATTGTTCGCACAAAGATGAAGGATTAAATTCTCTAGCAACAAGCCCCGTAGAACGATGATGGACGATATCTCTCAAACCTGATGTGTCGAAACTCACAACTGGGGTACAACATGATAAAGCTTCAGCAGCAACTTGACCAAATGACTCAATTATAGAGGGAACCAAAACACAATCGGCTGAAGAGTAAAGTATAGCCAAGTCAACTGGATCATCAATATAGCCAAGTGAAATATTGCGGAATCCATGAACTTCATGCTCGCCTTTGTCACCACCAAAATTAATCAAAATAATTTTTGAGAAAGAACTATTCAAAAGTTTTGATTGCAATAATTGAAGTGTATTATTAAGTAAGTCTATACCTTTAAGATTATTTTTCTTATCATCAGTTGAAGCATAGACAATAACAAAGCTATCAAGCTCGATGTTTAAACCAAATCGAAAGGAACTAACTGTGCTTTCTGATGCTGGTTTGAATACCTCACTATCTATTGTATTAGGAAGAAGGCGAATATCAGATCTCTTTAATATAGCGCTTAACTTAGCACGTTCTAACATCCAATTTGATGGCACTGTGTAGATTAAATCATCACGATGTGCAAGTTTTTTATATTTGACTTTCCAGATAAGAGAATTCCAGTTTATTCCTAATACACCTTTATTGAAATAACTATAACCATTAATAAATTGGTTCGAATCATCAATAGCATTATATGCATGTTCAGAACCACAGTATAACCATTCATCGTGAAGAGAAATAACCGACCCTGTCGGAATCTTATCAAAATCAAAAATACTTAACGTATCATTATTAATCCAATGTAAATGATGAATGGTATCTTTTTTATTTTTAAATGATTTTAATACAGGTTTATATGAGAAAAGATTTAATGAATGTTTTATAGGATTACCATCAAATTGTAATTTACTTAGTATAAAAGAGATTAATCTCTTAAGAAACTGAAATTTTCCAGCGTTATCTTGTGTAATAGATTCAGTTATAAAACTAGTGGTTCCTTTAGCTAATAGTTTTGTCATTTTATGCGCTGCAATAGCTGCTCCACCAGTTTTAAAAGAGAATGATATTATTACTGTCTTAAACATATGTTAATTGCTTACAGAAAAAATCTTGCTTGAATTGGGAATAGGTTCATACTGAATTTTTTTAGGTTTTATATAATAGGCAAGTAACACTGCAAAAATTAAATTTGCAGGGTATGACTCAGATATAGGTGTTGTTAATGCAAACATCCCAAATATAGTCAAAAAAAGCAGTTTTTCCTTATCTTGTGATTTAGTGAGTGCTAGAAAAATAATGCCAAGAGCAATGACAATTAATAATGTATTTATCAATCCTAAATTTACTATAGATGAAGCGTACCATGAATGCGTTATAATCATATCGAAATCAAAACCAAACTTGTTCATCATTAGTTCAGCTGTTGCAGTACCGTATCCAAAGTCTTTGGGTAGATAGTGGGAATCAATGAAAGCTTTTTGGAAATGTTCAAACCTAATACCTAATGACTCTTCAACCAATCCAGATCTACCAGATAATAAATCTAATGAGATGAATAATACAGCTGTCGAAGATATAAGAATTACTGGCAGGTAAGGCAAAAAATTATTTTTCATATAATATATGATCATAAAAATAAAATATACCCCAATCCCAGTACCTGATGATGTTAAAAAAATGCTAATTGGAATTAAATAAAATATCTTTTTTTGTAAACTTTCTCTCATGTAGTAATTACAAAAAAATAAAACAATAATCGAAAATGCTGCAGCTGTACTTGGTATATAGAATATCCCAGGATTTCTCGATGACAATCCAAGAGAATTTAATCCGAAATAACCATAAGAGAAAAATAGCTGTATGATTTGAATAATGAAATGGACAATAAATAAATAAAACATAATTGTCCCTATCTTAATCAATAATCTCTCATCTATACGGTCAATAAGGAAAGCAACTAAAATGAACGGCATCAACCATCTAATTCCTGATAAGAAAACTAAAATACTATCGTGATAATAATATGCAGGTAAAAGCATAAAAAATGAGATGAATGCTAGAAGAATAACACTAGAGCGGTTAACTTTTAGAGTTTCTATAATTATTAAAATAGAAGTAAAAATTATTAAAATGAAGAATACATCTTTGAGCCCCTTTATATAAATAGAAGATAGGATGTTGCTAGTATGAACAAAGCCTCTTTGTTCCAGCACAATCAATGCTAGAGACTCTTGAAAGGAAAAAATAGGAGTTAATAATAAAACTAAAAGTATAAGCTTATCAATTATAGTCGTCTTATTAACCTTGCTGTATGTCATATGATTTTACCTGATCTAAATCTTTCTTGTCTACAGAAAACTTATCAACTCCTTCAATAAGGCTGTTATAGATTCTATCATTAATGCCTAAAATAATTTCTTTTAATTTTTTTGAATCTTCTTGTTCAAAAACATATCCATTTATACCATCTTTTACAAGTTCACTTACTCCACAACAACTACTCACTATTACAGGTGTTCTAAAATAAAGCGCTTCTTCAACTACAAGCCCCCAAGTTTCTGATACACTTGGAAGTATAAGAATGTCATTCTTTTCGAAGTTCTCTTTTAGATTATCATTCATTATTTGTCCTTTGAATATTACATTATCATTTGCTTTATTCTTAAGCTCTTGCTCTAGCGGACCCACTCCAATTATTGTTAACATATACTCTTCTAGGCTATTAAACAAATCTACTAGCATATTAATATTCTTCACTTTTGATAGTCGGCCAATAAATATAAATCTTTTTTTATATACTTTTTTTGTAAAATTACGATCTGGTCTGTTAATAATTCCTACACCTTTGGTGATCTTTACTTCACCTTTATAATTCAATTTATCTAGAAGGCATTTATGTAGACTTCCTGAGACAAAGGCTATAGAAATACGACTTAAAAATAGTTTTTTAAGAAAGCCTTTTATACCACGTACACTGCTCTCATGTATTGTTGATTCAAGAGCTAAGCAATTTTTGGATTTATTATTCGTAAAGATACAGTACCAATATTCTTTTAATTCCCATCCGCTAACTATTATTTTCTTATATTTATATTCATTTAATATTGACTTAAGACCAAAAATATTTGCTTTTACATCTCTAGTTTCGTAATTACCCTGATAAAGTACTCTATATTCAAACTTAGAACGATCAAAGGCTATGAAATCGTTTGCTCTTTTTTCTATTGTGTCACTTGCAATAAAAATTACTAATATATGTAAATTTTCAGATAATTTATTATAAAGGTTTATCTTATAGAAGTTAGGTATGTGTGTGACTATAATATAATCATACATATTTGAATACTCCTTTATTTATAAATATTTTTTTGATAGACAAAACAAATTGAAGGAGAATCAATGAAACAACTAGATTCCAGTACCAATTTCCATATAAAATATCATTTCCAAATAGAATATATCCTAAAATTACACATAATATCCCAACAGCTTTTAACTTATCTACCCAAGCAACCCTTTCTTTTGACATTTTTTAAATTCTTCCAAATATTACTTTCACATAGTGTTTAAGTAAAATCCAATATTTTATAAATGAGAGAGTAATATTATCAGCAACTTTATTTTGTCTTTTAGTTTTATCATATTCTTTATAAACTTCCAGAGTTTTAGCATTACCTATTCCGTCTGCTCTCCAACTTGCTGCAACAACATCTTTTGTGATAACTTTTGGAAAATCTTTGTAAGACCTCAAAAGATGATCATAATCCATGCAATAAACATAACTCTCATCAAAAAGACCGTGTTTGTTAAAATAACTGCAGTGGGTAAATAGGCCTTGATGAGGTAACGACATTCTAAAGAGTAGTGATTTTTTATCAAATTTTCTTGTATGTTTCGAAGTAAATATTTCTTTTCCTTCGAAATCAACTCTTTGTACACGAGTACTTATAAATATATCTTCTTCAGGATTGATATCTATAAAAATATTACTTAATACATTTTTATTTATAAAACCATCCCCGTCACCCTGAAAATTTATATAGTCGCCCTTGGCAACTTTAATACCTTTATTAAAAGCATCTGCTATGCCTCTATCTTTCTCGCTTACCCAGTAGCTAATTTTATCTTCATATTTTTTGATTATATCTAAAGTACTATCAGTTGAACCTCCATCAATAATGATGTACTCAAGGTTATAATATGTTTGGTTAATGATACTCTGAATTGTTCTCTCAAGATTTTGATCGCCGTTGTATACAGCAGTGATAATTGATATTAAAGGTTTTTTACAAGATGTATTCATTATATGACCTTTATATATTAATTTATACTCCGATACCTTAGATTATGAATTAATATTTGCGCAGTGAGATGTTTCAATTCATTAACATCATGTTTTTTTTTGGAATATTAGATAGGCCTTTAATCAATCTATTAATAATTTTTTTAAAAAAATTCATATTTTTCAACTATTACTCATCTTAATTTTATTTACAACAATCCTTTTAACTTTATTAATGATTCTTGCCATAATAGGTTTCTTTATTGACTTATAAAATCTCTTTATTTCATTAACTGCAGCAAGATTCTCTTTTATTTCTGATGTATAAGTAAACTCGTTGGCTTCCGAGAGTGTTGCTAAGAAATCATTACCTGAGTTATGCTCACCACTTCCATCATTACCTATGTTTATCACAAGTGAATGTGAGGGGTTCAGACATAAACCCTTTTGTTTTATTATTGTTGTGTACCAGAATACTGCCCAAGTCTCCATTTTATTCTCTTTATTAGCAATAACTTGAGACCAGGCGGGTTCGTAATTATCTATGTTTAAATACTTGATTTCTTTTTTTGAAAATTCTTTGATAGTCTTATTAACATTTTTTTCGTAATATTGCCATCTATCAGACCAGGTTGCCCAACCCCAACAGCACATAAAACGCCATAAAAAAACATCATCAAGCCTGCTTGAGTCAATAGGATAATTCCATCCGCTTATATGAAATACTTTTTTTTGATCTTTATAAAACTCTAAAGCTTCATTCATGAATTTTAAAAAATGAGGACTTGTTACTATATCATCCTCGATGACTATTACATTTCCGTATCTAGTAACAATTTCAGTGACTCCATCTATAATAGTGGCCGCTAATCCAAAGTTTTTATCTCTTTCAATTATCGTTAATGTTTTGAAACCTTCAATACTTCTAACATAATTACGAACTTCATCAACACTAATCTTTTCACTATTATCTTTTTCTGCATCTGAGTAAATAAAAAGCATAGACTCTTTAGCAAACTCGTTTTTTTTTAGAGCCTCAACAGTTTTTTTTGTATGTTCAAGTCTGTTATATACAAACAAGACAATTGGTGCGTATCCCCTTTCTTTATTCACTTTATTGAAAAATTACTAATTAAAAAATAACTTATCATGAAAAGAGTTGCTAAACAATATAATATGTGTCAAACCTTTTTCTTTATTTATTATTTTTTTATAGTAATTTAGTGATAATACTAAAGTAACTTTATATGAATTTATTTAAGTGTATTTAGATGATTGTTATCAATGTAAGAGTTTGATGTATCTAATATTGAATGCATATCAGAATATAACCAATTTGATAAATCATCACTATTTGAGTTTGTCCATGCAAAAACTTTATTATCTATATCTTCTTTATATATTTCTTTTGACTCATCGCCATATAAGAGTGTTGGAACATTGAATAAGCTTGCCTCATAACAGCATGAGCTGTATGCAGTAACATGATGTGTTGCGACTCTCATTAAATCGTATAAATTTACAGACCCTGTATCAATTGAATATAATCTTGAATCAACTACTTTTAACCTTTCTTTGCAATAATTAAAACCCTCCTCGTCATCTGGATGAAGTCGAAATATAAATTCTAAGTCATCTGTATTATTGGAAAATAAGAATTTCATTATAAAATCAGGTATTCTCTCTTTATTACTCCCCTGAGGCGACTGCATTGTTACCAATACTATTATATTGGTATGATTAGTTATTAATTTTTGAGGAGGAGAATTTTTTTTGTAGTAATCTATCCATGGATAGCCTCCAATAAAAGGAATATGTTTTTTTCTATTTGGTGAGCTAGCTAAAATATGATCACAACTTGGCTGACCCCAACACCAAAAACTATCTGGCATTAGATCATATCCCTTCTCAGGTATTTTTGTCCAACCACTATACATAGCTTGATATTTACCTTGTTTGCCATGCTGGATGTCTATTGTTTTAATACCAAGTTCACTTGCAGCTGCACAAATACCCATCATGTCAGGAAAGTACCAACATGCTATATATACTTCTTTAAGATTATTATGTTTTTGCAGTAGTTTTTTAGCTGAGGTGTACCATTTAATAAATTTGTGTAATTCATCCATATATTTTCTTTTTAGATTTAGGCTTTCATTATTTAATAAGATTTCTATATCATTTATTATCTCTTTTTGTTGTTGTGATATTTTTATCGACCTGAAAGAAGTATTAGGGGAAAAATTAAAGTAGTCATTTATTAGTTTTTTTTCTTCGGGTATTTTCTGGAAGTAATACTTTGTTAAATTATGACTTGATGCTAACAGGTCTATTATTGGATCTACAATTCTGTCAACATACTTATTCGAATATAACTTTTGTAAATAAACTGGACGTGAAAAAAATATTTTTTCACTATCTGCTTTATATTCTACTTTCCTATATGAGTAAAAAATTTTGGATACTATGCCTTTTACAAGATTGTAAGTTTTTGCTAAGTAGTTTTTTTTCTCTACGCTTACACCATTAGATGTTAGATTTGACCATAAAATCATGCGTAAAATTGGCCAAGTGTTAAAATCGTCTAAAGTCAAAGACTCAATATCAATTGAATCCTCTATTTCAATAATAATCTTATATGCTTCAGATGTTTTCATGTTAAAGTCATCTATCAAAAATAATTAGTTTTATCATAAATCTAATAGCTTTGATTTGAAAACATAAGCAATTGAATTCATGAACGTGTAGTCCTCGGGTGTATCTATATCCAGGGACTCTTCTCGTGACACAATTACAGGTTTACAATTATCATATATAGTATTCATCTCATTTCTTGCTTCACTCATTTTGAAAATATTAAAAACACCACATGGATGATACATAATTGGATGATTTTGACTTTGAGTATTGCCTGTAATCATCGGACAATCATCGAAAAATGGTTTAATAGAATCATTAACAATAGAAAAAGCAAAGCTCACTCTGAAATCATATTCTGCAGCTGCAAATCTACCTACTCCCGAATTTAGATATAATTTCAATGCATCATCAAGAGTGTTTACTCTTCGAAAAGGAGAGGTTGGTAATAGTTGAATAAGAGTATCGCTATCATCTACGAGGGATGTGTTTAAATGATGCTTAATGTAATCAAAAATTTTCACTTTGGATCCAGAATGATCTGGAGAACGGTGATCAAATAAAATATCTTTTTTTAAGCTTGATACTTTATCAGCAGAGTCTCTGATTTGTTTGTAACATTCTTTGCTATCGGTTGAAAGAATAATTTTGTCTATGCTTAAACATTTATTTGCAGCAACCACAGACCAAGCAGCCAATGGTAAGTCTGCCAAAGGGAGTGTATTTTTATTCTTAAGTCTGCTCGATCCAGTGCGAAAAGGAATAAAGGCGATATTAGATCCAGTCATTGATCACCCCTGAATGTTTTTGCCAGAATAGACTTAGATCACTAAATTCCTCATTATTTAGGTGTGGCATTGGTAATCTGTCTCGTTTTGTCATAAGGCCAAAATATTCCAATGATGCATTGTTCACTCTGTGCCACCCATATTTTTTAACTGGACCGTCCCAAAAAGGGTCGTCTACCTCTCTTACAAACTTTTCTAGTTTAGACTGATTATCCTCTCTAGTAAACAATGATGTTTATTGTAATGCTAGGTCAGGAGTACCCTGCCATTTTCTGGAAGTCTTTATTGCGATCAATTAGTTCTTGATATGTTCCCTGATCAACAACCTGCCCTTTGTCTACAAAAAATATTTGATCGCAGTTTTGCACTGTTTTAATTCGATGCGCAATCATTATAATTGTTTTTTGACCACCGAATTTATTTATAGCCTCCATAACCTTCTTCTCAGAGATTCCATCTAATGAGCTTGTTGCCTCATCAAATACCAAAACCTCTGCTTCATGATATAAGGCCCTAGCTATCCCAATTCGTTGGCTCTGACCACCAGACAGTTTCACTCCGCGTTCACCGACTAGGGTATTTACACCATTGTCAAGGTTTTGTGTTAATTCTGTGAGATGTGAGAGGTCTAAAGCTTTATATACTCTGTCAAAATTAATTTCATCTTTTGCTATACCAAAAGCAACATTCTCAGCAATAGACCTATCAGATAAAAAGATATTTTGTGCGACAAAGCCAATAGAATTCTGCCAAGAGCGACGGTTATTATTATTTATAACTACATCATCAATCTTTAGATCTCCTTCTTGTGGTTCTATCAGTCCGAGCAAGATATTTATAAGCGTAGATTTACCTGAACCAGAAGGACCCACTATTCCAACGACAGTATTAGTAGGTATTGACATATTCACATGCTTTAGTGTTGATTTAATTTTATCTGGGTAAGTGAAAGTAATATTATCAAGAGTTATTTTATCCTCTACGTGCAGGCAACCTTGTTCAGTTTTTTCTTTTGAGACTTTTGTCTGCATTGACCAAATTAAATCTTTTTGAATTGAATAGAAAGCTGCAATGTTCCCTCGTATTGCAGCAACATTGGCATAAATATTCTGAATTGCTGGAAGAAGTTTGAAGGCAGCAAGTGTGTATAATGACAGCGTGGGAAGAATCTTGCCAAGGTCTCCATTATAGTTGCTAATTAAGTAAAGCGTGATAGTCATCATCGCACCAAAAGCAACAATCTCTATGAAATATCGGGGTACCTGAGCAAGAGCATTGTTTGTACCTTGACTGTATGCCAGTGATTGACTGGTTTGTCTGAATGACTTTATGTAGTTATTATCTCTACCCATCAAAAGTAAGTCTTTAATTCCTCCAAAACCCTCATTATTTAGACGATAGCGTTTAGAGAATATTTCGGATATAGCTTTACCGTTAAGCTCCAAGTGACGTTTTACTATCTTGAAAAGAATCAGGTAGACGATAGCAAAAATAGTAATCCCAATTATGGCTACCTTAGGATCATAAATAAAAATGCTGACAACCATAAAAATGGTAAAAACAACTCTGGAGTTCATTTGCATAATAGGTAGAATAATTCCGCCAGAGACTCTATTTGTTTCATTAACAATTTTTTTTGTTAGTTTAGCGCTATTGACAGATGCATGAAATAACCAATTCTGTTTTATGAAATGAGTATAAAGCCTAGTAGATAATTCTGTCCCTAATTGAGTTCCAAACATTGACAATCTCCAAGTCGTAAAAATTGAAATTGTTCCAGAAATAAATAGCATAATCACAACGCCTATACCTAAAATCGTTATGAATTCTAGTTCAGATGATATGCCGCTAGCTTGATATAATTTAGCGTAAACTGTATCCTGCTGCAGCTGGGACATATCACCCACTAAAGCCATAAATGGGATAATTGATGCAACACCTATAATTTCCATAAACGCCATTAGTGTTACTAAAAACTGAAGTAAATAAAAACGCCTCCGTTGAGCTTGGGAAAGTAGATTAAAAAGTTGTTTTATGATTTTAAGCATCGTTTATTTAATCTTTGTTTACATTTAATGGTAGTTTAAATTTCTTGTACCTTGTTACGGTACCATTCATAAGTCTTTCTTAGTCCTGTCTTAAGATCAGTAGTATATTTCCATCCCATATCGGACAAACGAGAAACATCAATGAGTTTCCTTGATATGCCATCAGGCTTAGTACTATCAAATGTTAGTTTACCATTATACCCAATTATCTCTTTAATAGTCTCAGCTAACTCTTTAATAGTTACATCTTTACCTGTACCTATATTTATATGAGTGAGCATAGGTTTAGTATTTGCCTGATAGACCTTCTTATCTAAGTTAATAACAAAAAGTGATGCTTGTGCCATATCATCAACATATAAAAATTCACGCATAGCTTTTCCCGTTCCCCATACTGACACTTCAGAAACATTATTAACTTTAGCCTCATGAATTTTACGCAATAGACCAGGAATAACATGGGAATTATCTGGATGAAAATTATCATTAATGCCATATAAATTTGTAGGCATAACTGATCGAAAATCAGTTCCATGCTGACGATTGTACGATTCGCAAATTTTTATACCAGCAATCTTGGCTAGTGCATATGGCTCATTGGTTGGCTCAAGCACATTTGTAAGAAGCGCATCTTCTTTCATTGGTTGTTCAACGGCTTTAGGATAGATACAGGTGCTACCAAGAAATAGCAAACGCTTCACATGATTTTTATATGATGAATGTATAACATTAGCCTCCATCATAATATTTTGATATATAAAGTCTGCTGGAAAACTATTATTCGCATGAATACCCCCAACTTTACCAGCAGCAAGAATTACGTAATCAGGTTTTTCTTGTTTGAAGAAATCATTTACATGAACTTGATTGGTAAGATCAAGCTCTTTGTGCGTACGCATTAGGAGATTAGTAAAACCTTGTGCTTCGAGATTTCTTACAATAGCAGAGCCAACTAATCCTTTATGTCCCGCAATGTAAACTTTATCGTTATATTTCATTAATAAAATAACTACTCATTAAAGTCAGGGATCTTAAAGCCGTGTTTATTAACTAGAGAATCACGTTTAGCAACAGTGATTTCATTATCCATCATCTCCTGAACCATTTCTTTTAATGTAATTTTTGGTTCCCATCCTAACTTCTCTCTAGCTTTTGATGCATCTCCTAGTAAACTATCAACTTCGGTAGGGCGGAAATAACGTGAATCGACGCTGACAATTAAGTTTCCTGTTTTAGAATCATAACCTTTTTCATCCAAACCCATTCCTTCCCATCTAATTGTTCTGCCTATGTGACCCCATGCAAGGTTGACAAAGTCACGCACTGAATGTTGTTCTCCTGTAGCAATACAAAAGTCATCAGGCTTCTCTTGTTGA
>MDTG01179860.1_pt1 | contig 12404 bp, 13 predicted proteins | sample 811421 | NCBI WGS metagenome assembly MDTG01 (sample SAMN05326645, study PRJNA326480) | marine metagenome | isolation source: seawater | place: Pacific Ocean: South East | collected 2011
CATTTTGATTAGACAGCTTATCTGGTTTATCTAATAAAATAGTATGATTTTGAGAACAATAAAATGCTTTATTCTCAAGTGTTAATGCTTCATTAATTAATTCATCTAAGCATTCTTTATTTAAAAAATCTTTTAATATTAGAATAGAATTTTTACGTATTAACATATTACAATTATTTATGTATTCTTCATCTGTTATAGGATGTTTCTTAATATTTATTATATCTTCTAAATTGGTCATATTTGTTTTAATAATTATATATTATAGTTGAAGATGTTAAATTTGAAATATTAATATATATAAAATCTATATGGTATGGAATTTTAAAGATAGTTATACTAACTTACCCAACGTTTTTTATAGTAAAGTTAAACAAAATACATTTAACAACAAAAATCTTATTTTATTTAACAAAACATTAGCAAAAGAAATTAACTTAAATTTTGATAATCTTGAAGAGAATGAGATATGTGATGCCTTGTTAGGAAATAAAATTCATAAGAAAGAATTTTTCTGTCAAGCTTATGCTGGACATCAATTTGGTCATTTTACTATATTGGGAGATGGAAGAGCACTATTTCTTGGAGAACATATTACAAAAAATAAACAAAGATTAGACATACATTTAAAAGGCTGTGGTAAAACTCCGTACTCTAGAAATGGCGATGGTAAAGCTGCATTAGGACCAATGATTAGAGAATATTTAGTGAGTGAGGCAATGCATAATTTAGGAATACCAACAACTAGAGCTCTTGCTGTAATAAAAACTGGTGAAACTATATTAAGAGAGAAGCATGAACCTGGCGCTATATTAATTAGAGTTGCAAAATCACACATACGTGTTGGAACATTCCAATTTGGTAGCCTATTAAAAAAAAGTAATGAATTTGAAGATTTAATTACTTATACTATTAAAAGACTGTATCCAGATTTAATTAATAAAAATAATAAATTTATTAACTTTTTTAAAAAAATTTGTGAATTACAAATGAATTTAATTGTTGAGTGGATGAGAGTGGGTTTTATTCATGGAGTTATGAATACCGATAATATGTCTTTGTCTGGTGAAACAATTGATTATGGTCCTTGTGCATTTCTTGATAATTATAATCCAAAAACTGTTTTTAGTTCTATTGATAAAACTGGTAGATATTCATTTGAAAATCAACCTAAAATAGCTTTATGGAATCTTGCAAGGTTTGCAGAAACTTTTCTTTATTTAATTGATGATGATGAAAAAAAAGCTATTAAAATTATTGAGGACTTATTAAATAAATATAACGAAAAATTTAAGAATGATTGGACTATTATGATGCATAAAAAACTAAATTTAGACCATGATAAAGATTATAGTAATTTAATTAAAGAATTTTTAGACATTATGCATATACATAAACTAGATTACACTAATACATTTTTAGACTTAAAAAATAATAAACTTAATCGAAATATTTTCAATAATTGGTTAATGAAATACAATCAATCTAATAAAAAAGAATATAAAAAAAATAATCCAAATATTATTCCTAGAAATCATATTATTGAGAAAATTATTAATGAATCAAATGAGGGAAATTATGAAAATTTATATAAATTTAATGATCAATTAAAAAGACCATACGGGAACATTAAAAATGAGTACTATATAAAACCTCCTATAGAGGATGAGAAAGTCTATCAAACTTTTTGTGGAACTTAATAATTATATATTTAATTTATTCTTCGCAAAATAATCAACTAAATAAACTAATATTATATGATGAGACATTTCAATAAAATTATACTGTTTGCTATTAATGTAAAAATTTACTTTACCATATTTAGATAAAAGATTATTTTTCTTAAAACCGCTAAAAGTAATTAAATTTATAGACTTTAAATTGCAATATTTAGCAGCCTTAATAATATTTTTTGAAGCCCCACTACTACTAATTAAGATAATCATATCTTTTTTTGACATATAGGCTTTTATTGCTTCTAAAACCCAGTTTTCGTATCCATAATCATTAGCAAAACATGTTATTAAATTAGCATTATTGAACGTAGAGGATCTAATTTTTGCAACTTTAGCAAAATCAACACTAACGTGACTGGCAATTGATGAGCTTCCACCATTTCCAACAATATATATTTTGCCTTTATTTTTTTTTGTATTACTAATCATATTTATAGAGTCTTCAAATGACTTATTGGGTATATTAGATAAAATACAATTTATTGAATTAGTATATTCGTTAAATGAGTTAACAAAGTTCATAAAATCAAATTATAATAAATCAATTTTTGAAGCTAGAATAAAATCATTTACTGATAATCCCTTAATTGCATGTGTATGAAGCATTATAAGACAATAACCCCAACCAATTGAAATATCTGGGTGATGCCCTTCTTTATCAGATAATTTACCAACATTATTTGCAAATTTCAGTGCGTTATTAAAATTACTAAATTTATATTTTTTAAAAATCATTTCTTGGTTATCATTAACAGACCATTGATTTAATTCAGACAAATATTTACTCACCTCATCAAAACTTAATTTCGGTGTGTTTCCAGAACATGGCTCACATTTACCTTGAGATAATTCTTTTTTATCCAAATTTTGCTCCTTGTTGATTTAATTCAATAGAATATAAACTTGTCGTTGCCGTAACATACAAAATATTACCTTCTTTTCCTCCAAATTCACAATTTGAAACTAATTCAGGTATTTTAATCTGGCCAATTAATTCAAATTTACTATTAAAACATTTTATTGCTTTACCTGCACTTGTCCAAATATTTCCATCTTTATCACATCTAAAACCATCAGAAAAAAAAGGTTTAAAATCGAAAATTAATTTTTTGTTTAATACTTGTCCATTAACTAAATCATAAGAATATAAATGTCTTAAATTTTCGGCTGTATCTGCGACATATAAATTTTTTTCATCTGGTGATAAAGTTATGCCATTTGGTCTATCAAGATCATTAATTATAACTTCTAGTTTATTGTTTTTAGGATCAAAAGAAAAAACATAACAACCTTCATATTCTTGCTCTCCAACATATCCCTCATAGTCAGATAAAATTCCATAAGGTGGGTCGGTAAAAAATATTTTTCCATCAGATTTAACACAAACATCGTTGGGAGAATTAAACTTTTTACCCAGAAAATTATCTATCAAAATTTCTGTATTTAAATTGTCATCTGTTTTATAAATGCATCTACCGCCATGAGAACAGGATATTAAATTTTCATCATTATCAATAGTGTTACCATTACAAAAATTAGATGGATTTTTAAATTCTGATATTTTGCCATTTTTTAATTTCATCATTCTATTATTAGGGATGTCACTAAAGACAAGAGTATCTAAATGTGGAATGTATGCGGGGCCCTCAGACCATAAGGTACCAGTAAAAATTTTATTTACTTTATTGTTATTTAAATAACTTTCAAAAATACTTGAATTTTCAACATCTTCGTTGTTCAAATTTTTAAAAAGGTAACTTGGATTTCTGATATCTTTATCAGCGGGTGGTAATTGTTTTTTGTTCATTTATTTAACCTCAATACCTTTTTGTTTTAATTCTTTGTCTATTAATTTTTTAGGAAAATTTTTTGCTCTCATTTTAATTTTATTTTCTTTTTCAATTAATTTAACAATACTCGTACTAAATGATCTAGCTCCAAACGTTTTCAAACCTTTTTTAAATTTTTTATTTAAGATTTTAGCTAAATCAACAGAAATTTTGTTAGATTCTGCTAATTTATTGAATAAATTAATGTCTTTATTTACGAGATCCATAGTAAATCCAACATCGTAAGATCCTGATAATATTACTTTAGTCTCAGTTTCATTAACAAAACTATTACCTGAACTAATCTTAATGGCTTTATAGGACAAACCTAAATCAATTTTGTTTTTCTTAGCAACTGCTAAAGCTTCACCAATACCAAATAAATGTAATGACGCTAAATAATTAGTAATAACTTTTAAAGTTGAAGCATTACCTATTTTTCCACAATATAAAATTTGATGTCCCATTTTTGATAGTATAGGGAATGCTCTTCTAAAGATTTTTTTTTGTCCTGCTGATAAAATTGAAATGTTTCCTGAAGCAGCTCTATGTTCGCCACCAGTAATTGGTGACTCTAATACATTTGCTCCCTTTTTTTTTATTATTTTTGATAATCTTATCATTTCCTCTTTGTCAGTAGTACTCATTTCAATCCATAAATGTGAACTATTAATATGTGGAAGCAATGACTCAATAACATTCGCAACAGCTAAAGGGGACGGAAGGCAAGTTATGATTATTTTACTATTATCTGCTAATTCTTTTAAACTAGAACATTTATGAAAATTATTATTTTTAAATTTTAAATAAGTTTTTCTATTTTTATCAAAAATATATATAATTTTATTTTTTTCAAATAAATTTTTTACAAGTTTTTCTCCTACATTTCCTAAGCCGACAAATCCAATTGTTTCGGAACTCATAAATTAAACTTCATTCCATCATAACCAGGAAATACATTTTTAGGACATTTAGATTTTAATATTTTTTGATCTAATAATGCCGTCATATGTGTAAATATAGTTTTTTTAGGCTTTAAATATTTAATAAATTCCATAATTTTTTCAAAACCAGCATGGGCAGGATGATCATCTTCTCTCAACAAACCTACAATCCATAAATCTAAATTTTTTAATTTATCTATATCTGAATTATAAAATTTTTTTAAGTCTGTAGAGTAAGCAAATTTACCTATCTTATATGTTTGTGCATCTATTGATCCATGATTATGGTTGAATGTTTCAATGTGAATATCTTTAAATTTAAATTTGTTTTTCAAATTTTTTATTTCCATAAATGGTTTATAGTCTTTTTCACCTTTAAAAATATATTTATAACAATTTTCCATTTCAAATTTCATATTTTCAGGCATATAAGCTGGTATAATTTTTTTATTAATTAAAGACATAGCCCTCATGTCTGGTAATCCAGATGTGTGATCAGAATGCACATGAGTATAAAGTACAGCATCAATATTAGTACACTTAGCTTTGTATAACTGACTCCTTAAATCTGGACTTGTATCAATTAAAATATTTTTTCCTTTAGTGTTTATTAAAATTGAAGATCTAGTTCTAAAATTTTTTTTATTATTAATATCTATATTTCCATGTTTTTGCCAAGCTAATGGAGACCCAAATGAACCGCCACAGCCTAAAATAGTTATTTTCATTGTAAATGATTATCTCTTTTTGATTTATTAAACAATTTAAAAAAATTATTGTTTGTTATTTTTTCAAATTCAAGGAAATCAATATTATAAAATTCAGATAGATATTGAGCAGTATATTTTATAAAAGATGGTTCATTTGATTTACCTCTCATTGGTACTGGAGATAAAAAAGGACTATCAGTTTCAATTAACAAATAATCCAATGGGAATTTTTTGATAACATTTCTCAAATTATATGCATTTTTAAAAGTAATAATTCCTGATATTGAAATATAAAAGTTATTTTCTAGACAAAAATTTAACAAATTATGGGAACCATTAAAACAATGAAAAACAATTTTTAAATCATCATGATGATTTTTTTTAAGCACATTTATAATTTCTTTCTCTGAATTACGTTGATGAATTATTAGAGGAAGTTTATATTTAATAGAAGACTCAATATGCATTTCAAATGACATTATTTGCTCAGAAAGAGTATTATTTGAGCGAAATAAATCTATTCCTGTTTCACCAATTCCAATAACTTCGGGTATTTTACAATATTTACCAAATTCTAAACTTGATAGCTGCTCAGTATTTTTAACTTCACACGGATGAAGTCCGTATGAAATATATACTCCTTTGTATTTTTTGATTAAATTTAAATGTTCATCAAATTTATCTGGATTTGTATTGATTGATAATAATGAAGTTACATTATTTTTTTTTGAATTTTCAATAATTTTATCTATATTTTCTGAAATTGAATTAAAATTTAAATGACAGTGGGAGTCAATCATTGATCAATTCTAGGAAATATTGGCTCAGGAGAATTTATTTTAATTTCATAATCAATTGGTTTATTAAAATTTTCAAAACTTATTTTACTATTATCGATATTAAATAAAGACAATACTTTTTTTGCACTTCCTGGTATTACTGGCAATAACATCAAAGAAGATTTAATTATAATATTTACTACTACAAATAACGTAACTTTCATCCTTTCAGGATTATTTTTTCTTAAAGACCAGGGAGCCTGATCATCAACATAAGCATTAGTTAAAGATAGTAATTCCATTGTAGATTTAATAGCTTTATCTATTTTTTGATTATCCATATGATAACAATATTCTTTGAATTTATTATTTAACTCTTCAAATAATATATTATCTTCATCGGTGAAATTTGTTGAGGGAGTTAATGTAGAATTACAATTTTTATCAATAAAAGTTACAATTCTTTGTATTAAATTACCATAATTATTTGATAAGTCTGCATTAACCCTTTTTGAAATTGCTTTTTTTGAAAAATCTCCATCATTACCAAAAGGTACCTCCCTAAATAGAAAAAATCTTGTCTGATCTAAACCATACTCATTTATTATTTCATAAGGGTCTATTACATTACCAATAGATTTTGAAATTTTTTGACCTTCATTTGTCCACCAACCGTGAGCAAAAATTTTTTTTGGTAACTCAATATTTGCAGCCATTAAAAAGGCAGGCCAGTAAACAGCATGAAATCTTAAAATATCTTTTCCAACAATATGTATAGCTGGCCAATATTTTTTATAATTTTCATTGCTTGTATCTGGATAACCAAGAGCTGTAAGATAATTACATAATGCATCTATCCATACATACATTACATGTTTATTATTATTGGGAACTGGGATTCCCCATTTAAAAGTTGTTCTAGAAATTGATAAATCTTTAAGACCACTTTTAATAAAGCTCAGAACTTCATTGTATCTACTTTTTGGTGATACAAAATCTGGATTTTTTTCATAAAAATCAATTAATTTCGCTTCCCAATTTGATAATTTAAAAAAATAACTCTCCTCCTTAACCCACTCAACTGGTGATCCATTTATAGTCGTAAATTTTCCATCTACTTTATGCAATTCACTTTCAGAATAATATGCTTCGTCTCTAATAGAATACCAACCTTCATAATTAGACAAATATATTTGGTCATTTTGCAATAATTTATTCCAAAAGAATTGAGCTGATATTTTATGTCTTTCCTCTGTGGTTCTAATAAAATCATTATTTTCACATCCAAGAAAAGGAACAAGATTTTTAAATTTATCAGATAGATCATTAACAAATTCTCTAGGATTTTTATTAGCTTCTTTTGCAGCCTTTTCTACTTTTTGTCCGTGTTCATCTGTACCTGTTAGAAAAAACACATCATTTTTTAACAATTTATTATATCTTGCAAGAATATCACAAGAAATAGTTGTGTAAGCATGGCCAATATGACTATCCGAATTTGTATAATAAATAGGAGTAGTTATATAATAATTCATATTAATTACGTAAAAAGTTAAGCATAAAAAGTTTTTTATCTAAGTTAAATATAAATAAATCATTTTCATTATTAGATAAAAAATCGAGTTTATTAATAATGTAATTTATAGGAATAGTATTTGAAATACTAATAAGTCTTTTAAAATTTTTTGATAAATATTCATTAGTATCTAAACTATTTAATTTAATTTTATTTAAAAAAATTAATATTGATTTTAGAATTGATAAATAATTTTTAAATTTATCATTATCAAACTTGGAAATTGTATCACATAAAATTAAATTCTCATCTGTCAATTTTTTATCAAATAAAAAATTAATAGTTCTATCAAATAAATCTATGATATTATGGTCAAATAATGAAATTGCAATACCTGGAGATCCTTTAGTTATCTCATAAAAAAATTGAATTGAATCATCACTTATATTTTCAATTTTTTGTTTTATAATATATGAAAATTGTTCTTTATTATGATTATTTAATTTAATTTTGAGGCATCTTGATCTTACAGTAGGCAATAATGAAGAAATTTGATGAGAAATTAAAAAAAGAAAAGTATCTGATTTAGGTTCTTCAAGAGTTTTTAAAAAACTATTGGAAGAGCTTGTATTTAAATCATCTGCAGAATCAACAATAACAAATTTATTTAAATTTTTGATTGTAGAAGTTTCTTTAACAAATTTCTTAAGATTTCTTATTTGATTAATAGAAATATTTGTTTTAATTTTTTTAGTTTTTCTATCAATTTCTTTTTCAATAATTTTAATATTAGGGTGTGAATTATTTTTAAATAAATTGATGTGGTGTTTAAGATTATTTTCACTATAATTTTTTTCAAAAAAACTTATTAACAGATTATCTATAAAGACTCTTTTTCCTATACCTTTTGGTCCATATATTATTATAGCATTATGTAAATTTTTAGTATTATAAAGATCAACTAATTTATTAAAATCATTTTGAAAGCCAGTTAAATAATTCATTTATTTGTAACCTAATGTTTTTAATATGTATTTATGAATTGTATTTCTATTTAATGATGCATCAACTTTGATGTATCTTTTATTCATTTTAGAAATGGTTTCATAACCTTTTAATACTTTTTTATGAAAAGATAATTGGTTTTTATCATATTTATTTTTAAATTTTCTTATTTTTAATCTTTTAATAATTTCTCTAGGGTCAAGCACAAATATAAATGTGTATTTTGGAAAAAAATTATCTAGAAGTTCTGAGTGCAATTTTTTTAATTTTGAAACTCCATAATTATTTACAAAACCTTGATAGACAAAAGTTGAATCAGCATATCTATCAGAAATTACTATCTTTCCCTTTTTTAAATTTGGTAAAATTACATTATTGATATGATTTAATCTTGCTGACATTAATAATAGTATCTCCTCCTCGTTAGTTATCTTATATTTGTTATCTAAAATTACTTTTCTCAATTTTTCAGCTAATTGCGTGCCGCCTGGCTCTCTTGTTATTTTAAAAGGTATTTTATTTTTTTTAAAATATTTTTTTAAAAGTAAAATCTGGGAAGATTTTCCACTTGCTTCCGGACCTTCAAATGAAATGAATAGACCTTTTTTATTAATCATCTAAACTTGTACCAAATAAAAGATATTTTGCTGCTGACAATATTTTGATAAATGGATTGACTTTTGATATATTTTTTTCAGCAACAAGAGGGACTTCTATATTAGGCTTACCTTCAATATCTATAAAAAGCTTTCCATATTCATTTCCCTTAATAATTGGAGCTGATATTGGTTTTGTGTATTCCACTCTACTTTTCATAAGCTGAATTTGGTCAAATGACAAAGTTGATATAACATTATTTTGACTTATTAAATTTACCTTTGACTTAACTCCCAACCACACATCAACCTCTTTTATTATTTGATTTTTTTGAATTAGGGTTTTTTGAGATGTTTGATTGAATGCCCAATTTATGAGATTTTCTGATTCGTTTAATCTTGATCGTGAACTGTTGGTCCCACTTATGACTACCGTTACTCTTCTTTCATTTCTTTTTGCAGTTGCCGCAATACCCCATCCAGATTTTTTTGTAAATCCAGTTTTTAATCCATCAGCTCCTTGTACTTTTAATAACAATTTATTTCTATTAGGTTGATTGATATCATTATAAGAAAATTCTTTCATCGAAAAATAAGTATAAAGATTAGGAAAATCTCTAATTAATGCATTAGATAAAAGAGAGAGATCGTAAACAGTAGAATAATGATCATCTTCAGGCCATCCAGAGGAATTTAAAAAATTTGTATTGTTCATTCCAAGGCGTTTTGCATATACATTCATTAATTTAGCAAAATCTTCTTCAGTTCCTGCTAAACATTCAGCAAGAGCGATTGATGCATCATTTCCTGATTGTACTATTATGCCTTTTAAGAGATCATCTACACTTACTTGATCATCAATTTCTAAAAATGTTCTAGAACCACCCATTTTATAAGCTTTAGGAGAAATTCTACATTTATTAGTTATAGAAAAATCAGTATTTTGAATACGATCAAAAGCAACGTATACGGTCATTATTTTTGTCATAGATGCTGGAATAATTTTATAATTAGAATTTTTATCAAAAAGAACTTCATTTGTATCAAAATCAACTACTACAGCCTGCAGAGCCTTTGTATCAATTGCTAGAGCTTGATTAGAGATTAATATCAGAATTGTAGTTAAGATAAATTTTTTCATAAATTGCTATATCTTTAAATTATGACCATTATTAGATTAATTTAATAATATTTTTGTTTCCTTATAACCCTTTGATATAAAGTATGAAACTAAATTATTTATTTCATTTTTTTCTATTGGGCCTAAAATTAAGTCATAATTTTGATTATTTTTTTCAGATGTATGTTTAATATTCATAGGCATTGATAAAATTATAGATTGAATATCCGCATAATTATTAAAATTATACACTTTTAAAAATAATTTATAATCATCTACCTGTTCGGTATTTAATTCAATAGGTTCTGAATAATCTAAATTATTATTATCAGCATTAGTGTTTAGATTATCTATGTCGCTTATTGAAACAATTTCTGTAGGAGCGGATGAAATTGTTTCATTGAATTCTGGTTCATTTAAGCTCATAGATACATTTTTCCATTGCTTACTTGAATCAGGTAAAACTTCAACTCTAACTGTTGCAATTTTATCTTTATAAAATCCTAACAATTGAGCAACTTTTCTAGAAACCTGAACAACTGAAGTATTGTCATTGTGCCTATCAATAATTTTAATATTTATTGAAAGTCCATTGTCCAAGTTTGTTATCTTAGTCATACTTGGTATTGGTAATGTTTTATGCCTTCCTAGTAATTCAGTCACCTTATTAATATCATTATTAATAGTCTTAACATTGTGTAATTCTTTACCGTAAAATGATGCTATACCAATTTCAGAATAATTGTAATTTTCTTCTGGAACATATTTAACTCCTTCAATAAAATATGGTTCACCTATGTAATAAAATATCGAGTCATTGTTATTAGAAATATTAATTTCGTTATTATTTTTTTTATTTTCATTCTTTTCTATAACTTTTTCAATTTTGTTTATTCCAATATTTAATTTTGAAGTGATTGAATTTTTTTGAATTTCTTTACAGGAAATAAAAGTTGTAATTATGAAAATACTAATTAGAAATTTTATCACTTAATAATCCAACAGAAACTGCATAATATGATGAACAATTATAATATAAAATATTTTTATAATTAGGGTAAACGATAAACATTCTTCCATCTACTCCATCAGGAGCAATTAATCTAGCTTCTAAATCATTTCTTTTAGGAAGTGGGTCACCATTAATTTTCATAAATCCTAATTTTGTCCACTCAGACAATAATTTAGGCTGAGATCTTCTTTTAACTGCGCCACATCCTTTTGGATTAATTTGTTCCAAAGATTTATAAAAAGAAGATATATTGTCGGGGGGTAAGACCTCCCTCCCCCATGTACTGTTTAGATACCATGGATTTTTATTTAGAGATGTTAAATAATTTGCTGTGCTAGCAAAAGCATCGGCATAACTATTCCAAATATCTATTCCATTTCCATCCCAGTCATAAGCAGTTTCTAGAAATGTTGTTGGTATCATTTGTGTCATTCCAACAGCTCCTCCCCAGCTTCCTTTTAATTCATCATTAGGTACCAATTTTTTATCCAGTATTTCAAGTGCTGCAAATAACTGTTTTTTATAAAAATCACTTCTTCTTCTATCAAATGCAAGGGTAGTAATAGCAACAATAGAATTTATTTTTCCTTGATTCCTTCCGTAATAACTTTCCATACCCAGTACAGCAACAATGAACCTAGGCTGTATTTTAAAGTGATTTCCTATTTTATTTAATAAATTTTCATGTTTTTTTAAAAAATTTTTTCCAATAAATACTTTATCCTTTGTAATTGTATAGAATAAATATTGATCTAAGGTCATCGTAGATGTTGGTTGACATCTATCTCTCATAATTATTTTACTTTGAGGCTTAACATCATTAAGATGTTTTAAAATCGTGTTTTGACTTATGCCCTTTATAAGTGCTTCTTCTTTAATATTTGATAGCCAGATATTCCACTCTTTATCAGATGGCATTTTTGGTTTTTCACAATCTGCAGAATAAATTTTAAATGACAAAAAAACAAATAAAATTGTAAATCTAATAATCATAATACAAAATTACCAAAACTATCGTAAATAAGGAAATAATATATGCTTAATATTTTGACATTTTTATGTTGAAACTATACTAAGCTGATAAGGAGAGATGGCTGAGCGGTTGAAAGCACCGGTCTTGAAAACCGGCAACGGGGCAACTCGTTCGTGAGTTCGAA
>MDTG01201469.1_pt1 | contig 12404 bp, 15 predicted proteins | sample 811421 | NCBI WGS metagenome assembly MDTG01 (sample SAMN05326645, study PRJNA326480) | marine metagenome | isolation source: seawater | place: Pacific Ocean: South East | collected 2011
GTATTTTTGAAAGTCTTATTAACAGAAATATCATCGATAATAAACTCCACATTTGATTGCCCCCTCCACTCATTTAGGGATAATTTACCTGCAATATTAAATAATTTCTTATCATTTTTAAGTAAATGTGCACCTATTTCATTTTCCACAGAGTTAAAAGCTATTGTTTTAATTGTGGAACCATCCTCACCAATTAAAACTGACTTTATATGTTTATCTTTTATTATTTTATTGTTTACGGGTTTGACATTTTCAATAATAAATTTTGGTTCAGGATTACCTGACCCAAATGGAGCTAGCTTATTTACTTTATTATAAAATTCTAGATTAATTGCTGTTGGAGAAATTTTACTATCTAGATACAATGGCCTATCACTTGAAAAATTTTGTGCAATATTATTAAATTTTTTAAAAATAAACTCCTTAAATTTATTTATATTTTCAACTTTAATAGAAAAACCTCCTGCCATCTTATGACCACCGCCTTTTAATAAAATTTTTTGTTGTGTAGCCGATATAATAATTGACCCAATATCAAATCCTACAATAGATCTAGCAGATGCTTTACCGATATCATTATCTATCGAGATAATAATAACAGGTTTATTGAATCTATCTTTTATTCTTGCAGCAACAATACCTATCACACCTTCATACCAATTTTTTCCACTGATTATGATTACAGGATCTAAAATATATTCTTTTATATTTTTAAGTATTTTATCTAAAACGTCTTTTTCTAGATATTGTCTCTCTGTATTAAATTTATCTAACTCTGTAGCTATTTTAAAAGCATCTTTAGGATTATTATTCAAAAGCAAATTAGCTCCATGAGCTGATTTCCCCACTCGACCGCCTGCATTTATTCTTGGACCGATGAGATATCCAATGTGATAAACATTCGGATTTGTTTCTATTCCACAAATATCAAATAAAGTTTTTAAACCTAAATTTTTTTTAGTTTGTAGAATTTTTAGTCCTTGTTTTACTATAGCTCGATTTAAACCTACTAAAGGAACTACATCACATATGGTGCCTAAAGTTACTAAATCTAAATAATTTAATAAATTAGGTTCAATTATATTTTTAGTTTCAAACCAATTGCTAGCCCTTAGTTCACGATTTACAGAAACAAGAAACATAAAAGAAACCCCTGCAGCACATAAATATTTTAATTTTGACTTATCATCAAATCTATTGGGATTTACAATAGAGTGAGCTTTAGGAAGAATTATCTCTGATTGATGATGATCCAGAACAATTACATCAGTTTTATTTTCACTAGCATAATTAATTGCTTCAAAAGATAGTGTTCCACAATCTACAGTAAAAATAAGATTTACACCATTATCTATCAGTTTTTTAAAAGCTTCAATAGATGGTCCATAACCCTCTTTTTTTCTATCAGGTATGTATATTTCAAAAGGTATATTAATTGAGGAAAAATAATTTCCAAGTAAAGCTGTAGCAGAAGCACCATCAACATCATAATCGCCAAATACGCCAATCTTTTGATTTTTTTTAATTGCATCTAAGGTTCTTAATGCTGATTTTTTCATATCAGATAAAGTTTCAGGATTAGGTAAAAAGTTTTTAATTGAAGGGTTAAGAAAGCTTTCAACTTCTTCTTTTTTTATATTTCTAATTGAAAGTAACCTGGACACAATTTCATCCAATGAAAAATTTTCCTTAAAAAATAATACATCTTCTTGATTGTAATTTCGTAAAATCCAATTTTTGCTACTTACAGAAATTGTATTCATTTATTATATATATTAGTAATAATTGTGTTTGTTTTATTGCTTTTTTGTAAAGCAAAAGTAGTAACTTCAAACTCATTTCCTAAATCTTTCACCCCTTTTGCTAAGTCTCCTGAAGTTACACCAGTAGCGCAAAATATTACATCACCTTTTACCATTTCATCAATATTATATTTTTTTTTAAAATCTTTAATGCCTAATTTTTTTGCCCTAATCTTTTCTTCTTCATTAAGAACTAAGCGTCCTTGAATTTGTCCGCCATAACAACTAAGAGCGGCAGCTGCCAGAACACCTTCGGGACCTCCTCCTGTGCTATAATAAATATCATTTTTTGGGTTATTGCCTATTACACTTAACGCTCCAGCTATGTCTCCATCTGTAATATAATTAATTTTTACTTTCATTTTTTCTAGAATTTTTACAATATTATCGTGTCTCGGTCTTTTCATTACACAAGCATTTATATCAGAAATATCTTTATTTTTTGCTTCAGCTAACAATTTAATATTTTTTTCAACCCCAAAATCTAAATCTAAAAAATTCTTTGGTAAATTAGGACCGATAGCAATTTTTTCCATATATGTATCAGGCGCTGAGAGCAAATGTCCTTTTTCTGCAACTGCTATTACTGAAAATGCATTTGGTTGATTATTGGCTGTAAATTTTGTTCCTTCTAGAGGATCAACTGCAATATCAAATTCAGGACCATTTAAAGTGCCTAAACGCTCACCAATATATAGCATAGGGGCTTCGTCCATTTCTCCTTCGCCAATTACTATAGTTCCCTCCATATTAATTTTATTCAATTCTCTTCTCATTGGATCGACCGCACCTTTATCGGCTCCAATTTTATCCCCTTTTCCTATAAATTTTGAAGCTCCTATTGCGGCTTTTTCTGTGGCTTTAATAAATAAATTTAAAAATTTTGGATCAATTGACATTAATTATCATCAATTCTAATTAATTTAGGGACTCTTTTCATATATTTTTTTCTACTAATTTCTTTCATAATTTTATTCAAAGATTTGTCTTTACAATTATGTGTAATAATTACAATTGAAGATGAACTCTTGTTTTTATTTGGATTCTGAATAAGTCTTTTTATAGAAACCTTATGACTTGAAAATACATTAGTTATATTTGATAAAACTCCTGGTTTATCAATAACTTCGAATCTTAAATATGCTGAAAAAAATCTTTCTGATATATCTTTAAATTTTAATTTTTTCCTTTTTTTGGATGAAATTGAAAAAGGAAATTTTATATTTCCTCTTAAAATAGATGATATATCTGAAATTAAGGCAGATGTGGTTGCTGCAGAGCCTGCGCCTTCACCTTGAATAATACTTTTGCCAACAGGATTACCATCTATAATAACTGCATTTAAAACCCCATCTATACTGGCGACGTATGTATCTTTTCTTATCATAACCGGATGAACTCTTTGATATATAATTTTTTTAATTAATTCTGCATATCCTAATAGTTTAATTTTATAACCTAATTTATTTGCAATACTTATATCTTCGTTGTCGATATCCTTTATGCCCTCAACGTGAATATTTTTATTAAGATAAGAATTGAAACATAAAGATGATAATATTTTTAATTTAGCAGATACATCATCACCATTTAGATCTGCAGATGGGTCAGTTTCAGCATAACCCTTTTTTTTTGCATCATTTAATACATCATTGAAATTTTTATTTTGTTTATCCATTGAAGATAAAATATAATTAGATGTTCCATTAAAAATTCCAAAAACCTTGATAATTTTATTTGCAATTAAACCTTCTTTTAATGATCTAATTATAGGCACCCCACCACAAACTGATGCTTCAAATTCTAAATTAACTTTATTTTTTTCAGCTATTATTGCTAATTGATCTCCATACTTTGCTATTAATGCTTTATTCGCAGTGACAACATGTTTTTTATTTTTCAATGCATTAAAAACTAATTTTTTAGCAGGACCTTCTGCTCCGCCAATAAGCTCTACAATAATATCTACATCTTTACGTTTTGTTGCATCCAGGTAATTTTTAAGCCATTGATTTTTTTTGATCTTAATATTTCTTTTTTTATTTTTATTTTTTGCTGATACATATAAAACATTCGGTATACAATTATTTTTTTCAGTGAGAATCTTTTTATTTGTATTCAAATATTTAAATAGATAGGCTCCAATATTTCCTAATCCAACAATTGCGATGTTCATTTTATTCATATGATTAAGTTATTTAATACTTATATCAGGAAAATCTTTTTTCTTTCCAATTTGCAATAAATACTTTGATATTTCATCAATACTACACTTTTCAATCAATGTACAAACATCAACTACATTGCCGCTTTTAGTATTCAATTTTGGTATTCTATTGCTAGATATTTTATCATTTTTATTTTTATCTAATCTAATATCCTTCTTTTTAGCTATTTGAATATTTTTCCTCTTTTTTTTTATGTTCTCTTTAATTGATTTAATTTCGTTATTTGTTAAAGTTTTTAATTCTTTTTTAGTTTCACTCTTTTCTTTGATAAAAATTTTTCTATTTTTAGCATCTTTAGAACTTTTTAAATTGAGCTCTACAAGATCTAAATCTTTTTTATTTTCATCAATAATCTGGACCTCTATAGATAGATTTTCTTGAAAATATATTTCTGCTTCTTTTTTATTTACGCAGATATGGTCTCCGCATATCAAGACTGTTTTTGGTTTACCGCAACTCATCAATAAAGCAAATAACAAAATAAAAAAAAATGTTTTCATTTTAAGCCAAGCGCCTCAGGAAACTTAAAAAGTAAATTCATATTTTGGATAGCTTGTCCTGAAGCCCCTTTTACTAAGTTATCAATAGCAGAAAAAATAACGTATTTGTTTTTAATTCTAGTTTCACATATTGAAATTTCACAATTGTTAGAATTTAAAACATTTCCTGAACCTAATTGAGAATTCAGTTTTAGAACTTTAATAAAAGAAGATCCTTTGTAAAATTTCACTAGGGTATTTCTAATTTTTTTGGCAGAAACTTTATTTTTTGAATGAATATATATTGCTGATAAAATACCTCTAAAAGTAGGAATTAAATGAGGGTTAAAAGTATAATTAATTTTTTTTTTAGTAAGTTTATATAGTTCTTGATCTAATTCACAAACGTGTCTATGATTTTTTGTTCCATAAGCAAATGTTGAATTATACAGATTCTTATGACTGAATTTACTTTCTAAATTTTTCCCTGCTCCAGAAAATCCTGATTTTGAGTCAATCGTAATATTCTCTGTGTTTATTAAATTATGTTTTAACAATGGAACAAGGGGCAATTGAATTGAAGTTGGATAACAACCTGGATTAGCTATTATTCTATATTTATTTATTTTTTTTTTACTAAACTCGCTTATGGAATAGATTGAGTGCTTAATCAAATTTGGAGATTTATGTTTTTTTTTATAGTTTTTTAAATAAATCTTAACATCTTCAATTCTAAAGTCTGCTGATAAATCAATATATTTAATTTTTTGAAATTTATAAAAAGTTTTTTTTATAATTTTTTGCGCTTCCCCGTTTGGCAATGACAAAAAAACTAAATCCAAATTCGCCCAATCAATTTTGTTAATAGATGAAATTTTAGGTAATTTTTTTTTAATTCTTTTATCAAAGAAAGAAATATTTTTACCTAAGTTTTTAGTAGCACAAAGATTTAGGATTTTAACTCTTGGATGCTTTGAGAGCATTAGAATTAAATCTAAACCTGTAAATCCTGTAGCACCAAGAATTGCAATATTTATTTTGTTTAATACTGACATAACAACTTATATCATTGTATTTATAATATTAAAATTTAAATGATTATCTCTTAGAAAATTGAAAGCTTCTTCTAGCTTTTCTATGACCGTATTTTTTTCGCTCTACAACTCTAGAGTCTCTTGTTGTTAACTTGTCTTTTTTTAGATTCTTTTTTAGATTCTCATCGTAAGAGATCAAAGCTTTAGAGATGCCTAGTATTATAGCACCTGCTTGACCAGATAAGCCTCCGCCTTTAACCGAACATTTAACATCATAACTGGTAGCTGCATTAGAAATTTCTAAAGGTCTTGTTACAATAATTTGATGAATTGGTCTTTTAAAATATTCATTCATCCTTAAACCATTTATATGAATATTGCCTGAACCTTTTTTTACCCAAACTTTTGCAATTGACCTTTTTCTTCTACCAGTAGCATATTTACTATCTTTAAAATCTAATTTAATTTTTTTTGGTTTATTTATTTGAGCTTCTGCCTGGGACATTATTTAATCAAATTCTTTTTATTTAATTGATCAAAATTAATTATTTTTGGTTTTTGAACGTTATGTGGATGATTGTCGCCAGAATACATTTTCAACTTAGTTAGCTGTTTTTTTGCTAAAGGTCCACCAGGAAGCATTCTTTTTACTGCAAGTTTTAAAATTTCATTACTCTTGTTTTTTAACTTTAATAACTCAGGGGTAGTTTCTTTTATACCACCTGGATGTCCTGTGTGTTTATAGTATTTTTTATTTTTAAATTTTTTACCTGAAAATTTAATTTTATTAATATTAGTTACAACAACGAAGTCTCCATTATCCATATGAGGATTATATGTTGCTTTATTTTTTCCTCTTAAAACTTTAGAAATAAATGAGGCAAGTCTACCAACTGCAGCATTTTGTGCATTGATAATATACCAATCTTTTTTTGTTTCTTTTTTATTAATAAAAGGTGTCATAATAATGGGCGATAAATACAAAGAATAAACGATAAAGTCAATTTATTTAAGTTTTAGATAATACAGGTTTATCGCGCTTAATGCCAAAATAACACTTGTAAATTGATGACCTATAGCAAGGTAAATATTTAGCCCACTTGTTAAGGTAATAATTCCTAAAACAACTTGTAAAATTAAAAAAATAAATATTATGTTAAAAGAGTAAAATAATTCTTTCCTGCGTTTGATGTAAATATTTATACCTAGCAAAATTATATAAGCCGTAATGAAATAAGCTAGATTTCTGTGATAAAACTGAACCAAAGATCGATTATCAAAATCAAAAAAACTTTTAATCTCTTTTAGTTCCGTATCATTTGGAAAGTACGTTTGGCCCATAAGAGGCCAGGTTTGATAGATTCTTCCTGCATCTAAGCCTGACACAAAAGCACCAAAAATGATTTGAAAAAAAATTAATACTATGAGTGTGAAGTATAAAATATTATCAGCTGATAAATTAAAAAACTTTTTGAGTGTGGCGTCCTTAATATTTCTAATAAGCCAAAAAATTGATGAAATAATTATGACAGCCAAAGACAAGTGTATAGAAAGTCTATAATGGCTCACAGTTATATCGTTAACCAATCCACTTTTTACCATATACCATCCCATAAATCCTTGTAATAAAATTAATAAAAATATCATCCCACAAATTTTCAAATATTTAATTTCTATTTTTTTCGAAAAATAAAAATAAATCAGCGGTATTATGAAAAATAAACCTATTAAACGTGCTAAAACTCTGTGAAAATATTCCCAATAAAAGATTACTTTAAACTGTTCTATGCTCATATTAAAATTTAATAATCTATATTGTGGGATTTGTTTGTATTGATTAAAATAAAATTCCCAGGATGTCTGATTGAATGGAGGTAATATTCCTGAAAATAACTCCCATTCCGTTATTGACAACCCCGAGTTAGTTAATCTTGTTAATCCCCCCACAATCAAAATGAGAAAAACAATCAATAAACAAGAGATTAACCAGTAGTAAAACAAATAATTAATTTTTTTATCGTAGGAATTCATATTTTTAATATATATATTTATTTATAGAATCTTAAATTTTTAAATTGTCGCTATGGTAAACAAAAATATAATTAAAATAAGAAATAAATTAGACAAGTTAGATAATTCTTTATTAAATATTATAAAAAGAAGAACCAATTTAGTAAATCTTGTGCTTAAAAATAAACAGCATAAAAAAGACATTATTGATAGAAAAAGAATAGCTATAATACTTAAAAATATATCAAAGAAGTCTAAACAAAAAAAAATAGATCCTATAGTTACAAGAAAAATATGGATATCTATGATAAGAGCTTTTATTGACTACGAATACAGAAATTTTAAGAAAAAATAAATTTACTTACTATGGGGAGGAAGTTTTTTTTCAACAAAGTATTCGTGCTTTCTAGTATTTGGATTATATTTTTTAAGTTTTAATTTATTCTTAGCTTTTTCACCTTTTGTAGGTTTTTTTGCATAATAAATAAATTTACTGTCAGGGTTGCTTTCGGGAACCATTCTAACTTTTAAGTGAGACTTTTTTGCCATATTTTTTAATTTTCTTAATTTTATCTAATAAATTTTTAGTTTTTTGTTTAATATTTTTTTTATAATGATCAGCTTTTAAACTAAATAATTCATAATCGTCAAGTTTATTTATATTAAGATTTAAAATATTTCTTACCCCAGATATCGTCATTCCTTTATTTTTAAGTAAAAACTTAATCATTTTTACTCTTTCAACTTGCTCAAGTGAATAATAGCGTCTATTTTTAATTTTTTTTGGTTTAATTTGCTTAAATTCTTTTTCCCAATACCTAAGAATATGGTTAAGAGGTTTTTTAGTCGCCCGATCAATTAATTCTAAATCTTTTGAAAGTTCAGATATTGTTAAAAATTTCTTCATTTATTTTTATTTAAAACTTTGAGCATATTTTTTGAACATGAATATGAGATTGTTTTTCTCGATCTTATTGTATATTTCTGCTTCGTTCTTGGATTCCTTCCTTGTCTTTCCTTTTTTGAAATTATTTTAAATGAACCTACATTTTTTAAAATGAAATTATTTTCTTTAATACCCATAATTAACAATTTTATATAATCGTTTATAATTTTTTTGGAATAATTTGAGGAGAAACCAGTTTTGATACTTAGATTTTTTACTATATCAGCCTTAGTATAATTTTTACTCACTTTTCAAATGATTTAAATTATTTTTTATCTGTTGCATCAAATTTCCTTTTACTATCTTATAACATAAATCTATTGAATAATAAAAACCTACTGCATCTGTTCCGCCGTGGCTTTTAACTACAGGTCCGTTTAGACCTAAAAAAATCGCTCCATTATATTTTCTTGGATCTAATTTTTCTTTAAATTTTTTTAATGAGAAGTATGAGAACAACAATGATATTTTGGAAAATAGATTTTCTGTAAGCGATTTTTTTAAATGATCTGTTATGAACTTTGCGGTTCCTTCAGCTGTCTTTAATGCTATATTACCTGTAAAACCGTCAGTTACAATTACGTTTGAGTCTCCTGTCATAATTGTATTACCTTCACAGTAACCTTTGAAAATAAAATTATTTTCACCACTTAAGTCTTTTAATCTTTTATAAGCATTTTTAATTATCTCTGTTCCTTTTATCTCTTCTGAACCAACGTTTAATAATGAAACTTTGGATAGGTCATTGGGAAATAAAGATTTATATAACGCTGAACCGAGTTCGGCAAAGTCAACTAAATTTTTATCATCACATTCTATATTTGCTCCTAGATCTAAAACAACATTTAGACCTTTTTTGTTTGGCCACAATCCTGCTAATGCAGGTTTAGAAACTTCCTCCATCATTTTTAATATCATTCTTGAAAGAACCAATAATACACCAGTATTTCCTGCGGATAAACTTATGTCAGAGTCTCCATCTATTTGTGACTTAATACAATTCCACATACTGGTATTTTTTGAATTCTTTACTGCTGTTAATGGAGTTTCCTCATCTGAAATAACAGAATTGCTGTGAGTAACTATTACGAAATTTGAAGAAATATTATATTTTTTTAATTTTGCATTAATTTTTTTTTCATCTCCAAAAAGATTAATTAAAAAGTCTTTTTTACTATTATTTCTTTTTAAAAATAAATATACACCGTCAATTACTTTGTCGGGTGAATTATCTCCACCCATTGCGTCAATAGCAATGGTTATTTTTTTGGTCATATAAAATATTAGATATCTAAAATTTTTTTTCCGTTATAATAACCGGACTTTAAGTCTATATGATGTGAAAGTTTATACTCACCACTTTTTTTATCTTCCATAACGTTTACAGAAGACAGTTTGTGATGAGATCTTCTCATTCTTTTTTTTGAAACTGATGTTTTTCTTTTAGGAACAGCCATAATTAACCTTTAAATTTAATTGCCTCTCTTACCATATTTTTAAGTGGTAATTCAAAGCAAAATTGGAAAAAATTAACAAAATATGATTCAAATTCTTCAAATATCTTGCTTTTTTCCTTGTTTAAATCTGTAAAATACTTAAACGCGAGATTTTGATCTACTCTAAAATTATTACTCTCTTTTTTTTCTTCTATTTTTAACAATATATCGTATAAAATTTTATTAAAATCTTTCATTTTCTTATTAACAGACACATCTCCAAATCCTAATTCTCTTAAATTATTTTCAATATTATAAAATAAAAAATCATACATATTCTGATCAAATTTTTTACCTTTTTTCTTAGAAACAATCATCATTATTGAGAAGTGAAAAAACATAAGATATATACGTGTTTCAAAAGTATCTGGTAAATTTAATTTTTTGTAAAAAAAAATATTTCTAGATAATAATATTAATGTATTATACAAGTCTGTGTTATGTCTCGATTTAAACATTTTATAAATTTATTCTTATTTATCTCTCTATTTATTTTATTAGCTTGTCAATTTCAAGAGCCAAACAAAAATCACGGTATAGTTTTTTTGAAAAACAGATCCGATCAACTTGTTGTAAATAAAACTAATAAAAATGACGTTCTAAATATAATTGGACATCCACACTCTAAGTCGTTTGATAATGAAAATGAATGGATATATATTGAAAGAACCATATCAAAGGGTGAATATCATAAACTAGGTCGTCATATTTTGAAAAATAATAACGTTTTAGTTTTAAGTTTTGATAAATATGGAATTTTAAAAGATAAAATATTTTTAGATAAAAATGATAAAAACAAAGTTGCGTTTTCAAATAAAAAAACTGAAAATGAACTGGCTAAGAAAAGTTTTATACAGAAGTTTTTGCAGAGCGTGCAGTCAAAAATGTATGGAAATCGCTAAATTTTAATGAGCTATTACTGCTAACAATAGCAAAGCCACAATATTTGTTATCTTAATCATAGGGTTTACTGCTGGTCCTGCTGTATCTTTGTATGGATCCCCTACAGTGTCGCCTGTAACTGCAGATTTATGTGCCTCTGATCCTTTACCACCGAAATTACCGTCCTCAATGTATTTTTTTGCATTATCCCAAGCTCCGCCTCCTGCAGTCATTGAAACTGCTACGAATAAACCAGTTACAATCACTCCTAGTAACATAGCACCAAGAGAAGAAAGCGCGGCTTCCATTCCACCTATTTGAAGAATTATAAAGTAAAGGATTATTGGAGATAAAACAGGTAGTAATGACGGAATAATCATTTCTTTTATTGCAGCTCTAGTCAATAAATCTACTAACTTACCATAATCAGGTTTTCTTTTACCCTTCATTATTCCTGGTATTTTTTTAAATTGCCTTCTTACCTCTATAACTACAGCACCACCCGCTCTACCAACTGCTTGCATTCCCATTGAACCAAAAAGGTAAGGTAACATTCCACCTATTAATAAACCTGCTACAACAAAAGGATTAGATAAATCAAAAGTTACGTTTACACCTTCTAAAGCTGATCCTTTTACTTTAGAAAAATAATTTATATCTTCTGTGTAAGCTGCAAAAAGTACAAGAGCGCCTAAACCAGCCGAACCTATGGCATAACCTTTAGTAACCGCCTTAGTTGTGTTACCAACGGCATCTAATGCATCAGTAGTTTTTCTTACATCTTTTGGTAATTTAGACATTTCAGCTATACCGCCAGCATTATCTGTTACTGGACCATAAGCATCTAAAGCCACAACCATACCTGTTAAAGCAAGCATCGCGGTAACTGCTATCGCAATTCCGTATAAACCTGCTAAGCTGTTAGTATACAGTATTCCGGCAACAATAATTAGAGCGGGTATAGCTGTAGCTTCCATAGATATAGCTAAACCTTGAATTACATTAGTGCCGTGACCAGTTGTAGATGATTTAGCAACTGTTCTTACTGGTCTATAGTCAGTACCCGTATAATATTCTGTTACCCAAATCAAAAGTCCAGTAATGACAAACCCAACAATCCCACATATATATAAATCTAATCCTGAAAAAATCGCACCAGCGTTATTATTGTATGTACTTTTTAATCCTATAATAGAGTCTGTTACTGGATACATTACCAATAATGATGTAACTGCTGTTACAATGAATCCTTTATATAAAGCACCCATTATATTTTTACTTTTACCTAATTTAACAAACCAAGTGCCAATTATGGATGTTACAATACAAGCTCCTCCAATAGCCAAGGGATAAATCATCAAATTATAATCTTGAGGGGAAAAAATTGAAGCTAAAACCATTGTAGCAACAATCGTAACTGCATAGGTTTCAAACAAATCAGCAGCCATCCCAGCACAATCACCCACATTATCTCCAACATTATCTGCAATAACAGCTGGATTTCTTGGATCATCCTCTGGTATGCCA
>MDTG01257981.1_pt1 | contig 12404 bp, 11 predicted proteins | sample 811421 | NCBI WGS metagenome assembly MDTG01 (sample SAMN05326645, study PRJNA326480) | marine metagenome | isolation source: seawater | place: Pacific Ocean: South East | collected 2011
GTATTTATATTCCAAGTGATGATATACTTAATCGCACTAAATATCAATGGTTTGCTAACGCAAGCACAGAACACATTTTAGAATCAAATATGATTATTGCAAAATATTTGAAAGCATCCATTACAGATACTACAAACGAATACTATAAAGGTAAAAAAGAAAGAACAGTTGTAACCATATAAAAACGTAATATAATTGTATTTATATTACATTTATGAATAAAGAACAACAAGAAAAAAATATTCTTGAGTCTTGTTCTCAATTGATCAATACGTATAATAACGATGATTTTATGTTACAAAAAATTCAACAATATATTTGTAACCAACTTCCTAACATTTTAACAAATATTAAACAACAACAAATACAAAGAGAAGTTCGAAAAAATGAAATGACATCAGAACAAGATGAATTTACACAAGGTTTCTTAACCAATAATCAATACTTCTATGCACCTAACAATAATAATTTCTTTATTTATGATGGACTACATTATAAACTCTATAGCGAAGATAATATTTTATATCACGTTCTATCCAGTTTATCTAAACATCAACACCTTACTTCATGGAAACACAAAACCAAAGTACATATTATGAAAAAAATTAAGGAAAATAATTTATTGTCATCTATACCAGAATCTGATACTATACAAGGAATATTGGAGGTGTTTACTTCTACATTATTCTCTTCTCGAGAACTTGCCAAATATTTTTTATGTATTTTGGGCGATAACTTACTGAAAAAGGAAACTAAATTGGTTCATTTTATTCAACCTTATGCAAAAGAATTTATTAAACAACTTAATTCTGCTTCTAATCATATTGTCGGACAATCATTGGGACAAACATTTAAACATAAGTATTATGAACACGAATACGAGAACTTTAGAATTATTAACATCAATAATACTGTAAAACAAGACATTAATTGGCAACCTATTCTTTCAAACTATTCTATTGACATTCTTTGTGTTGCTTGTTATTACTCGAATCGATTTGGAAATTCAGATGAATATATGTTGAATAATTGCAATAATCAAACTGTTATGAAAAATGTTCTCTTCATTAAAAATACAACACCCGATTTGCTTGTCAGTAAATTTATCTATCAATATATTGATGATGTTTCTAATATTCGTAGTCGTAGTAACAGTATTTCCAGTGAAAATAGCGATACCGAACGCACATTAAAATCACAAATTACATGGAAAAATATGCAATACTTATGGAAACTCTTTTTAGATGACAATGAAATACCATCCGTTATTTTTATGAATCAGTTGAAAACATTAATTACAAAACAATTACAAAATCACTATAAAGAGAACCTTGACATTTTTGAAGGTATTTTTAGTAAATTTTTGCCTACTATTCAACACATGCTTCAATTTTGGAATAATACTATTATACAAGATGAAAATGAATCCTTATTAGAAGTTGAAGAACTCTTAACATTATTTAAATTATGGACAAATCAAACCCATATATCCTGCACTAATGTTTCCACTAAACAAATAATCGATCTTATCATATACTATTACCCCAATATAGAAATTGAACAAGAAAAATTCTTTACTGGAATATCTTGCACTATGTGGAACAAACAAGAAGATATACAAATGTCTATTGAAATGTTAAAAGAAGAATTGAGAACCTTAGATGAAAATGACAGGAAAACAACCTCTATTTATGATGTTTACCTTTATTACTGTAAATTTGCTAATAACACTCCATATAAATTGGTTGTCAGTAAAGCATATTTTGAAAAATACATATTCGAACATTATACCGAATATATATCAGATAATAAAGTGTTTTCTAACGAATGGTTAAATTAATTCTTCTTCTTTCTTGACTTACGAGCAGTCTTCTTTACATACCCAAACTTTCCTTTCTTAGCAAAATAACCATGCTTTTCTAAACGCTTTTCCTTTTTGGCGGTTTTGTGTTTCTTTGCAGATACAATACGTCCCCATTTGTTTTGCATTAAATCACTTTTTACTAATTCACCAGTTGTCTTATACGCGGTGTCATTCATTACTTGTTCACGAGAACCAAATAATTCTGGGTATTTTTTGCCTTTAATTGTGTAATTTCCATCTTCTCCTCTGACAGGTCTTTTCATTATTATATATTATCTAAATATAATAATTAAAATACAGTTGGATTTGTAGATATTTGACCATCCGGAATAATATGTATTCTTAATTGTCCTTCTGGGTTAAGGTAAGAAGGATTAACCGCAAATCCTGGTCCTTTTGCTTCATTATATCGCGTAACTCGTCTATATTTACGTCCTTGCACTACTTGTGCAAATCTTGTCTTTCGTGTTAATGATGGATCATTTCCACCCGTTTTTTGCTGTTTATATGCTATCTCACATTTTTCTCTTTCGTTTTGGCAATGTTTTATTATATCAAATAAAGGCATTATATATAGTGTTTATATTTAAAAATGCGAAACCTTTTATGCATGTAAGTGTAATTTGTCATCTTTATATGTACCCCCCTTTAAAAAAATTGATTTTAAAAAATGACTTAATAATATACCATATATAGTAATTATATTATGACTTCCAAAATGTCCAAGTCTCTCAACAAAGGCGAAACTAAACTTGCTGAACAATACCAACAAAAAACTGATAAACAGCATATTTTAGATAATCCTGATACATATATCGGTTCAGTAGAAAATGTAGATGCGAATATGTGGGTTTACAATAATGAAACAAACCGTATTGATTTTCGTGAGATTGAATATATACCAGGATTGTATAAATTATTTGATGAGGGCATTGTAAACTGTCGTGATCATGTTATTCGTATGATTCAATCAAATATATTAGAAAAAAAGTTTGTATCTTATATTGAAACAAAAATAGATGAAGACGGCACAATTACAATGACTAACGACGGAAATGGTATTGATATTGCCAAGCATCCCGAATACGATATTTGGATTCCGGAAATGGTATTTGGACATTTACGAACTTCTACAAATTATAATAAAAATGAAAAACGTATTGTTGGAGGTAAAAACGGATTTGGATTTAAACTTGTTCTTATTTGGTCTACTTATGGAAAGGTTGAAACAGTTGACCATATACGCGGGTTGAAATATGTTCAAGAATTTCACAATAACTTGGACAAACTCGACCCTCCAAAGATTACCAAGTGCACTACTACAAAACCTTATACTAAAGTCATTTTTAAACCTGATTATCAACGATTTGGTATTCAAGGACTTACTCACGATATGGTTTGTCTTTTGAAAAAGCGAGTATTTGATATTGGTGCTGTAACCGACCATTCTATTAAAAAAATCAAAATATCGTATAATGATACACAAATTCCTGTTAAGAATTTTCAACAATATATTGACCTATATATTGGACCGAAGGATCAAGGCAAACGTATCTATGAAAATACAGATGAACGATGGGAATATGCAGTTGCATTGTCTCCAACACACGAATATATGCACGTTTCTTCTGTTAATGGAATTTGCACATTTAAAGGCGGTAAACACGTTGATTATATTACAGGACAGATTGTAAGAAAATTGTGTGATTATATTGAAAAAAAGAAAAAGGTGAAAGTAAATAGTAATGCTATTAAGGAACAACTACTACTATTCCTTCGATGTGATATTGAAAATCCATCATTTGATAGTCAGACCAAAGATTATATGAATACACCTAGTGCAAAGTTTGGATCCAGTTGCACTGTTAGCGATGGGTTTATTGAAAAGATTGCAAAGATGGGCGTTATGGAAACGGCTTGTTCCTTGACGGAAGCAAAAGAAAACAAATTGGCCAAGAAAACAGACGGTTCGAAGACAAGAAATGTAAGAGGTATTGCTAATTTCATTGATGCTAACCATAGTGGGACAGTAAACTCCAAAGATTGTGTATTGATTTTGTGTGAGGGATTATCGGCCTTGTCAGGTATTGTTTCCGGATTATCAAGTGATGATAGAAATATTATTGGTATTTATCCACTGAAGGGTAAATTGTTGAACGTTCGTGGGGAACAATTTAAAAAGATTGCCGAAAATAAGGAAATCAACGACATTAAGAAAATTCTTGGACTTGAAACAGGAAAGGAATATACAACTATTCAAGATGTTCATAAGAATCTACGTTATGGTAAAGTCATGTATATGACTGATCAAGATTTGGATGGTTCTCATATTAAGGGCCTTTGTATTAATATGTTTCATAGCGAATGGGCATCACTTACAAAAATCCCCGGGTTCTTGTCCTTTATGAATACACCTATTTTGAGAGCCAAAAAAGGAAGTCAATTGAAGTTGTTTTATAATGATGGAGAGTATAATGATTGGAAAGCCAGTTTTGGTGAATCAGGACCTACAGGATGGACTATTAAATATTTTAAGGGTTTGGGTACATCTACTTCCGCAGAATTCAAGGAATACTTTGCAAACAAGAAAATTGTAGACTTTGTATATTCAGGAAACTCCAGTGACGATATTATTGATAAGATTTTCAACAAAAAACGCGCAGATGACAGAAAGGTGTGGCTTGAAAATTATGATAAGGCAGCTTATCTAGATACAAACCAATCTGCTATTCAATTCGAACAGTTTATTAATAACGAAATGATACACTTTAGCACATATGATTGTGCAAGATCTATTCCGAATATGGTAGATGGATTAAAAATATCTCTTCGAAAGATCTTGTATTCTGCTTTTAAACGCAAATTGACTAGTGAAATCAAGGTGGCACAATTTTCAGGGTATGTTTCAGAACACAGTGCTTATCATCATGGTGAAGCTAGTTTGAATGGTGCAATTGTCAATATGGCACAGAATTATGTTGGTTCTAATAACATCAACTTGTTGCTACCAAATGGACAATTTGGAACTCGACTTCACGGTGGAGATGATAGTGCATCGGAAAGATATATCTTTACACAATTGAATTCATTGACACGTTCAATATTCCCGGACGTTGACGACGCAGTATTAAGTTATTTGAATGACGATGGAACACTTGTTGAACCTGAATATTATGTTCCTATTATTCCTTTTGCATTAATGAATGGTATTTCAGGAATTGGAACAGGTTTCTCTTGTAGTATTGCTCCTTATAATCCCAAACTGATTATCCAATATTTGCAAGACAAATTAAAAAAGAGAGCAACAGATGAATATGATTTTATCCCTTATTATGAAGGATTCAAGGGAACTGTTAAGAGATTAGAAGAGCAGAAGTTCTTAATTAAAGGTTGTTACGAAAAGATATCCGATGATAAGATCCGTATTACCGAACTCCCAGTAGGCACTTGGACAATGCCTTATACAAGTTTCTTGGAGACTCTTGTAGATGGTGTTGTTGATAATAAAACCGGTAAGCGCGGGACACCTGTATTGAAGGATATATCTTCCATTTGCACAGAAGTAAATGTAGACATTACTGTTACTTTCCCAAAAGGTAAGTTGAGTGGATTGGAAGAAACGGTTGATGCGACTGGTTGTAATGGTGTTGAAAAACTACTTAAATTACAAACCACTGTCAGCACTACTAATATGCACATGTTTGATAAAGATTGCAAATTGCATAAGTATCGTTCTATTTCAGAAATTATCAATGACTTTTACGGAGTTCGTATTGATGTTTATAAAAAGCGAAAGGCACATCAATTGGATGCAATGAAACACAAGTTGGTTCGTCTGTCTAATCGTGCAAAGTATATTCAAGAAACTTTGACAGGAACGATTGATCTAAGACGAAAGAAAACGAATGATGTAAATAGTCTTTTGGAAGATAAGAATTATGATAAGATTGATGGTGATTACAAATATCTAATTAAAATGCCAATGGATTCAGTAACCGAAGAAAATGTAGAGTCTATTATGAAAGAAAAGGAGACCACGGAGAAAGACATTGAAATACTAACAAAAACTTCCGTTGAAACCATATGGTCAAGGGAACTTTCTACGCTTGATAAAGAATATGATAAATACAAACTTCTTCGTGAAAAGATACAGACATCGCCTACTGTAGTTAAAAAGACAGGAAAAAAGGTAAAACTTGTTAAGAAGAAGTAAGGAACTTAAATATTTCATCATCTAATTCTGGTATACTACCTCCATCATATATTCCGGGACATTGAACTGTTTTTATATGTAAGTTATACATTTTTTTATTGTCAAATTCGAAATTTTGTTTCTTGGTTCTCAATGTATATGATAAATGAACATCATGATTATTTATTTTACAAATAATTAAATTCAAAAATAATCCAGTATAACTTGTAATATAATATTGAATGCTTAATTGTTCTCGAACACATAACATATAATACATTGACTGTATCAATCTAAATTTTGTATCTTTATACTGTAACTGTTTCATAGATTTTGTAACACTCAAACAAGAATTTGCTAATTTGTCTAATTCTTTGTTGTTAAATGGCATTTTTAAGTCAGGGTTCTCTTTTCTTAAATAAATAAACTTTAATAGATAATGACAAACACAATCAGACATTCTACGAATGGGAGAAGTAAAATGTGCGTATTCAGGCATACCAACAAGATCATGAGACGCATTTGTTGATAAATATTCTGCTCGAATTCCATTGGATATTATTTCATTTAACAGTTCATCTCCCGACAAGTCTTTTTTATCGAGTAACCATTCTTTTGCACTGCAAGTTCTGAATATTCCTTTGCCCTCCATATTTAATTTTAAATATTCCCCTACAAAGGAATTTGCAAGAATTGCAAACTCTGCTATCATTTGTTTCATAACTATTTCATATTCGCCATCTTTTTGAAGAAACGGTATTCCATTTTTAAATGTTACATAAGAATGTGATATTTCATTTAATTTTGTTCCAATTGTTTTTGTAGAACGAAGTTTCTGTAACACAATACTTATCTGTAAAGCATTATAGATATCATTATTTATAAATATTGACTCTGATGCTTTTTTATAACTTAAGGCATTTTCGTTTTTTACACGTATTGTTGTAAATAATAATTTCATTGTTTCGGGAATATAAGTATCTATATTTAATGATACAAGGACAGTAATAGCATTCTTGATATCTCCTTCATCATTTACCAATAAACTTGCCTTTTCCATAATTTTTATAGGCATCATATGAATAGGTTTTCGATTAGATGGGTATTGTGTGACTACATTATTAATTATATCTTTCCAAGTATTAGATTCTAAATTAATATATTCTGTAGGATCAGCAATATGAATTGCTAAAAACAATGTATTATCCTTTACAAATATACTGAATGCATCGTCTGCGTCTTCACATCCATCTGGATCTATACTATATGTTTCATACATAGTAAAATCTTCTCTATGCAAAACACTATATTGATGTGGATATGTACTATCGGGTTCAAAATGGGTAGTTGAACGAGAACGATATGAGGATTCTATTAAATGAACGTAATTTTGTTCAAAATGGTCATTCATTTTTTATATATAAGTAGTAAAGTTATATATATTTTTTATCTTAATAACTTTTTAAAGATTCACTTATTTTTTTGGCCGATTTATCAAATTGTGCCTGTTCTTTTTTAAAATCCTGGGTATTTATATCATCAATAAGTCGTTGTCTCTCAAAACCACGATTTAAAGAATGTGCTTTATCTTCATTCATATCACTTAATGTAGATAATAAATATTTCTTTTCTTGAATTACATTAAAAGTAGGGTTTTTATTAGAAGCTATTATTTTACTCAAAATACTAGGTCTTTTAGATTTTTTATTTTTATATATTCCACTTCCAACCTTTTTACAATTTTTATATGGAGAACATGATGCCTTCATAGTAAACCCTTTCACTCCTTTTTTACATCTTTTCCTTGTAAATCTCCTTGGAAGAGAAAATATTTTTTTATCAGATTTACGCATACATTTTTTTGCAGATTTATTATGTTTACAATAATTCATATATAATATTAAAATATTATATATTTTTTATGTATAATATATATAATGTCCAGTCCTGTTGAAAAAATTTCAGCAACGGAAGTAAAAGAAGAAGTTTCTTCAAAAGAAGTATGTGATGAATTTACACAATCACAAGGACACGGGTTTGTTTGGGAAAATGATATTCGTGAAAAGGTATTTAATCTAAAGAAAAACAAAAACGATACCAATGTTCATGATATTTCGTCCGAAGAACTCGGAACAACGGAAAACATTTCTATTAAAGCCACCTCTTGTGATACAGTTTATTGTGGAGATATTATCCGTTATGCATTTGGATATGATTTTAGAGAAAATCACACAATGATGATTGTAAAATATAAACAAACTGGGGATACAAAAACGATTACTTGTGTATATGAAATAGATTATACAAAAGAAATGAATACATATTTATTTAACAATATTAAAAAGGAAGAGTTGGAAGAATATATTAAAACTATTAAAAAGGAGGGACGTAATTTTGACTATAAAACGGAAGCAAGACGTTTAGAAAAAGACAATGAATTAAAGGCTACAATACATCCAAAAGTAGATAGTGGTAAACAACGAAGAGTGCAAACATCCTTTAAAATTTCACATATTGAAAGAGATTTACCACACTGTGTTAAATATAAGTCCCCTTCTAATAAGCCTAATCTTATTCGGGATAAAGAAATTACATTATCTATTAAAAGTAATGTTAGAGCTAGAAACAAAACAAAAAAAGTAGAAGAAGTTGCACCTAAAAACATAACACGAAAATTTACAAACAAAGAGATGGTGAAGATACTTCAGTCACAAGATAAAAAAGACCCTGATTATATTGCTTATTCTAAACTTAAAGGCGATGGTCTACAAAATGCAGTAGTATCTTTGGTAGAAAAGGAAAAGGCAAATATTATTGAGACTGTTGATAAGTTGAATGATGAATCAGAAAAACAAATAGATGACAAGATTGTTCAATCTGTATTTAAAGTAAAACGAGACAAAAAAGACGTGACAGATGTATTGGAAGACACCATCTCTCAATTGGAAACATTAAACTTGGGAACAATGGTTACTCCTAATAAGAAAGCATCTCCTGTAGTAAAAAGTAAAGAAGGAGATGATGCTATCTCAGATTTATTAAGCGATACTATATCTAAATTGGAAACAATGACTCTTAAAAAGGAAACTGGTGGGAAAAAAAAGAAAAATTATGTAAACAGATCACGAAAACTAAATAAAAAGTAAGTTTATTCAAAATTAATTATATTATAATGTTTCATTAATTCTTGTTTTGAAATTGACCTTGGACCTACTGTGTTGTCTCTTGAAGAAAATACAATAGCATTTAATTGTTCAATCATAGATTCGGATATTTTTTTATCAAATTTGATAAAATAATGTGATTGTTCTGATTTGGTGTAAATATCTGTATAAACATTTCCTGCATATACACCTACCCTTCTAAAAGCTATATCTGGATTTTCAGATTTCTTTACAAATTGAAACCCTTTTGGTATCAGTTTTTCTTCTTTCTCTCGTTTGACTTCCTTTTTTTCCCATATTTGAAATACACAGGGAACATCATATACATTATCATCTACTAAAAATCCATTTTCTTCTATATCTTGTTCAAAAACCAAATGAAAGTCCAATGGAAAATGTTTTTGCATACTATCCTTTTTAAAACTTTTTGGTAATATAAATGAAATGGAATGGCAGTATTGTGCTGATTTTTTGATAAATTTAATTGCCAATGATGATTGGCGACCAAATGGTGGATTTCCTACAACATGAATGTTTGAATGCGTATTAGATATAGATGCCGTATCTAATAATAAATAGTCTTGTTGAATAATACTAGGATGTTCTGGTTCCAAATCATAAAATAGGCAATTAGACGAAATACCTTGTAAATCATTTATAAACGATCCGTTACCTGCACTTGGTTCTATTATTAAATCATTCTCTTGTATACTTATATGTTGTTTTATTTGTTGAACACATTTTGTTACCACAGATGGGTGTGTATAATATTTATCGATGGTATTTCTTTTTAATCCAACGGTTTGTGTATTTACTGACATTTTACTTATAATAATATGATTAATTTTATATCAATTTTTGGATTGCTCTAAAAAACTATGTTTTAAAAATAACATAAACATATTATTTTTGGTTTTATTAATTAGTATAATGAAAATAGCATTCGTTACCGGTATTACCGGACAAGATGGTTCATATCTAACAGAATTGTTACTTGAAAAAGGTTATTATGTTCATGGATTAATTCGTCGTTCATCTCTAATAAATACAAGTCGTATTGATCATGTTTTTGAAAACAAAAACCTTTTTTTACATTATGGGGATTTGACAGATAGTTCTTGTTTAACATCCATATTATCAAAGATAAAAAATAAATACACAGATATGACAAGATTAGAAATATATAACTTGGCAGCACAATCGCACGTTAAAGTATCTTTTGAAATGCCAGAATACACAGCAGATGCTGATGCATTTGGAACATTAAAGTTATTAGAAGCTATTCGCAGTAATAATTTGGAAAGCATTACGCGGTTTTATCAAGCATCTACAAGTGAATTGTTTGGATTAGTGCAAGAAATTCCACAAAAAGAAACCACCCCTTTTTACCCCCGATCTCCATATGGTGTTGCCAAATTGTATTCTTATTGGATTGTAAAAAATTATCGTGAATCTTATAATATGTATGCTTGTAATGGAATTCTATTTAATCACGAATCTGAAAGAAGAGGGCATAATTTTGTAACGAGAAAGGTTACATTGGGTCTTGATAAAATTCTAAAAAACGAAACAGATAGGTTAGTAATGGGTAACATAGATTCAGAACGTGATTGGGGGCACGCCGAAGACTATGTAGAAGGTATGTGGAGAATACTTCAGCACGATAATCCAGAAGATTTTGTATTATCAACTGGTGAAAAACATACAGTTCGTGAATTTATAGAAGAAGCATTTAAATTAAAAGACATTGAAATTGCATGGAAAGGAGAGAATGTAAATGAAATTGGATACGATAAAAAAACAGGTAAAGAATACATTTTTATAAATGAAAAATATTATCGTCCAGCAGAAGTAGATTTGTTAATAGGTGATGCAACAAAAGCAAAGGAAATGTTGGGATGGGAGCCCAAAATAAAGTTTAAAGAATTAGTAAAACGAATGGTAGAATTTGATTGTAATTAAACTTTTTGTTGTGTATTTGCAGATAGATATTCAAATTCATATTTAAATAATTCATCGTCGCGCTGCGATTTTTTTTCGATTTTTTGCTTTTGTAATGCATATTGTGAACAGGTCCCGCAATGATCTTCGTTAGAATAATCAATAACAAGGTTTGTGTTTTTATTTTCAGTTAATCCCCATCTTCCCAATAACACTTTATTATTATCTTTTTCTATTATTGATCTAAATAAAGTGGCCACGTGTTTAAACGTAATCCTAGTAGGTACTGACATAGTTATAGTATTAATGTAGTACAATTAGATATTTAATAGTTATCAATTTTATGAAATAAACATAATACATATATTCTACATATTTATATATTATGAGGTATTCTACATTTTTACGATATTATAAAGGTAGAACTGTAAAAGAGGAAATAGATAAATTTATGAGGATTACGCAAAATCAAGTATCAAAATACGATACAAATTGTGATAAAAATGGATATAGAATATATGATAAAATATATACATCATATAATCCGGTTCCTCTTTTATATAAGGACATTTCCAAATATCCATATCATTACACTAACATAAAAAAGAATAATTAAAATTTATCAACCAATATATGTTTTGAAATATTTTTTATAATTTTATTTTCTAATTTTCGCTGTTCATCGCCAACATCGCCCAATACATTTCTCATCATGTCAATACAAAATTCATATTTTGCATTGTCTACATTTTGACATTCAGGGTATTTTTCTCTCCATAATGGTAATTTATCATTGTTATTATTAGAAACTATGGTAATTAAATTGCGTAATTCGTTGTTATTTGGCGTATCTTTGCTCCATACATCATTATTTTTAATATACATAGTCTCTCTTTTTAAATCTGTGCAATGCAAAGGTCTTTTCGTAACATCCAAATCTTTAATACGCAATAATATCATATTTGTCATTCCTTGGACATAACCATTTTTTCCAATATTTTCTATATCTTCAAGGTCAACACAAATATTTTCTATAAATTCTGACATATTCATCGCATCTTTACAGGTTGTATTTAAAAAGAAATTCAGATTGAACTTTTGATTATTATTGATGGTATTATTACTATAATTGTTTTCTATTTTTCCTACTTTTACTGCTTCTACCAATTGACTTTGCAAAGTTAAATTTTCTTTTTGCTGTTTCATATTTTCTTGTTGTTGTTCAATCAAAATACTTTTAAAC
>MDTG01250609.1_pt1 | contig 12403 bp, 11 predicted proteins | sample 811421 | NCBI WGS metagenome assembly MDTG01 (sample SAMN05326645, study PRJNA326480) | marine metagenome | isolation source: seawater | place: Pacific Ocean: South East | collected 2011
AAATGTTTATTACATTTGTTGCAAGTGGTTTATATTAATACTCTAATATGGCTTTTTTCACAGGCGAACATGAGTGTAAATTAGATGCTAAGGGGAGATTGGTTTTACCTTCAAGGTTAAAATCAGTCTTACCTTCAGCTTCTAAGAATAGCATAGTTGTTAGGAAAGGATTCGAGCCTAATCTTATCATATATCCTTTAAGTGAGTTTCAAAATATTTATGCAAGAATTAATTCTCTTAATGAATTTAGTTCTGAACAAAGAAAATTAAAAAGAAATTTGTTTAGTAGTATATCCCAGGTTGATCTTGATTCAAATGCTAGATTTTTAATACCAAAATCAATGATTTCTCATTGTAGTTTAGAGAAAGAAGTAATTCTTATTGGAGTTGGTAATATTATCGAACTTTGGAATCCAGCTATATACAAAAAGAATTTGATTAGTAACTCAGAAGAATTTTCTAAGTTGGCCCAAAAATATCTTGATGTATAATTAATTATGAAATATCATGTTCCTGTATTACTTAATGAATCAATAAAAGGATTAAGTATTAAACCAGAAGGAATATATGTTGACCTTACTTTTGGAGGAGGAGGTCACTCCAAGTTAATTTTAGAAAAATTAAGTAATAAAGGAAAATTATTTTCTTTTGATACAGATATAGATGCGATTAAGAATAATTCAATTTCTCAAAATAATTTCGAATTAATTCAAAGCAATTTTAAATTTTTTGATAATCACCTTAAGAGTAAAGGAATAGAAAAGGTTGATGGGATTTTAGCTGATCTTGGTATTTCTTCATACCAAATAGATAATTTGGAGAGAGGATTTTCATATAAAGGGGATTATTTGCTTGATATGAGAATGAGTAATGAAATTCAATTATCTGCAGAAGATGTTATCAATGATTATGAAAAAAGTAATCTTAATAATATTTTATTTAATTATGGAGATATAAAAAATTCTAGATTTATAGTTGAAAATTTAATTAATTATAGAGAAAAAAAAAGAATCAAAAAGAATTCTGATCTGATTGAAATTTTAAATAAAATTTTTGGTAAAAAAGTTCCATTTAAGTTTTTATCAAAGTTTTATCAGGCGATAAGAATAGAAGTTAATGACGAGATAAATTCATTAAAAGAAATGCTTATAAAGACAATAAATCTATTAAATACAAATGGCAGGCTAGTTATATTATCTTATCATTCTATCGAGGACAGATTAGTTAAAAATTTTATTAATAAGTCAAGTTTTTTATCTGATTATAAAAAAGATTTATATGGTAATAAAGTCGAGTTTTTTAAGAAAATAAATAAAAAACCATTAACTCCTTCGTCTGAGGAATTAAAAGAAAACCCTAGATCAAGAAGTGCAAAATTGAGAATCGGAGAAAAAATATGAATGTAAAGGATAAAATAGAAGAGATATTAAAATTAGTAAAAATAGAATTGCCTAGTTCTTTAAACTTAGATCTTTACAAAATATTTTATTTATTGTTATTCCTAATTATTTACATCAGTAATCAACATTCAGTTGAAAAACAAATAAGAGAAATAAATAAGTTAGAAAAAGATGTAGAAGAATTGAGAACTGATTATGTAACATTAAATAATAATTATATGTTCTCGAGAAAGGAGTCGGAAATTCTAAAAAGAGTAAAAAAAATTGGTCTAGAAAACTCTAAACTTCCGCCTGAAAAAATATCAAATAAAGAATGAATATTAAAAAAGAAATCTTATTAAGAGTAAAGATTGCTTTCATGATAGTAATAATTATAAGTTTAGGCATTGTTTACAGTATTTTTGATTTACAATTTTCAGAAGGTGATTATTGGAAATCAAAATCTGAAAATATTAATTTCAAGTATGATAAAATAAAAGCTAGCAGAGGAAATATTTTATCTGATGATGGAAGTATTTTGGCTACCTCTCTTCCTTTTTATAAAGTTGCTTTCGATCCTTCAATACCCAATAAAGTATTATTGGAAAAAGATTTAGATTCATTATCATTATTATTATCCTCTTTTTTTAATGATAAAAGTAAGAATGAGTATAAAAATAATATTTTAAACGCCAGGAAAAATAAAAGAAGATATCTCTTATTAAATAAAAGAAAAATTGGATATCAAGAAAAAAAGATATTAAGTAGATGGCCTATTTTTAGAGAAGGAAGATTGAACGGGGGAATTATTTTTGAAAAAATGGATGAAAGATATAGACCATACTCAAAATTAGGATATAGAACAATAGGCTCTGTAGATGAAAATAATAGAGGAACTGTAGGAATTGAGTATAGTTTTAATTCATATCTTAATGGAAAGGATGGAGAAATACTTACTCAAAAAATTGCTGGAAACTATTGGAGACCATTATACGATGGTAATGAGATACAACCGAAGAATGGTTATGATATTGTCACAACTATAAATGTAAACTTACAAGATATAGCAGAGTCAGCTTTATTAAAAGGATTGAAAATTAATGATGCTGATTATGGGTCAGTAATTTTAATGGAAGTTGAAACTGGCGATATTAAAGCTATATCAAATTTTAGTAAAAATAAATCTGGCTATTATACTGAAAATTATAATTATGCTATACAAGGAATGCATGAACCTGGTTCAACTTTTAAATTGGCAAGTGTTCTGGCGTACTTAGAGGAAACAGACATGTCAATCTATGATTCTGTTGATACAGGTGAGGGAGAATATAAGTTTTATTCTGAATTGATGAAAGATCATAAGCCAGGCGGTTATGGTAAAATTACATTAAAAGAAGTTTTTGAAAAAAGCTCAAATATTGGAGTTGCTAAGATTGTTGATGAAACTTTTAATAGAACCCCTCAAGTTTTTTTAGATTATTTAAAGAAATTTGGTTTTAATAATAATTTTGATTTTCAAATTTTTGGTTCTTCAATACCTCAAATTAAAAATAGTAAAGATTCTACATGGAGTAAAGTTTCTCTTCCCTGGATAGCTCATGGCTATGAATTAATGTTAACTCCTCTTCACACTCTTTCTTTTTATAATGCAGTTGCAAATAACGGAAAATATGTACAACCAAGAATAGTTAGAAATGTCAAAAGCGCTAATAGGTTAATTAAAAAATTTGATAATTTAAATACTAAAAAAATTGCAGGAATAAATTCAATAAATACTGTAAAAAAATTATTGGAAGGGGTAGTGGAAAATGGAACTGCTGATAATATTAAACATAGTAATTATAAAATTTCTGGAAAAACTGGTACTGCAAAAAAAGTTGTAAATGGAAGATATGCTAACAGATATTATACTTCATTTGCTGGATTTTTTCCAAGTGAAAATCCAAAATACAGCTGTATTGTAGTTATTGATAATCCTAAAAAATATAGAATTTATGGAAGTGATGTGGCGGCTCCTGTCTTCAAAGAAATTGCTGATAAGATATTTATTTCGGATGAGAAATATTTTCAAGAAATTAAGAAAGAAGATTTTAATTTTACCTTTCCACAAATTAGAGCAGGTTATAAAGAGGATCTTATATACCTTTCCAATAACTTATCTTTATCTAATCATTCAAAATCTGACGGAGAGTGGGTTAGAACTAAACTTATTGATAACTCTATATATTGGGAGCCAATAAACTCAAAGATACATTTAGTTCCAAATGTTGTCGGGATGACCTTAAAAGATGCTATATATATATTAGAATCAAGAGGTTTAAATGTTGCCTTTTCAGGTAAGGGAAGAGTCAGGAAACAGAATATTTCCCCCGGGAAATTAATTAAGAAATATAAATCAATTAGTATAAGTTTAAGGTGAGAAAGTTAAAAGAGATTATTAGTAATATTAAAATTATAAAAACAGTTGGTGATACTAATACAACTGTTGAGGGAATAACTGATAATTCAAAATTAGTAAAACGTAATTATTTATTTTTTGCTGTAAAGGGTATCTCTTTAGATGGCCATAGATACATCGATAGTGCTATTGAAAATGGATCAAAAGTTATAATTTGTACTCATTTACCAATTAAAATTAATCTAAACATTTGTTATGTAGTAGTAGAAAATATTAGAGAATCTGTATATAGTATATCTTCAAAATATTATAGAGATCCTGCAAAAAAAATTAAAATTATTGCGGTAACTGGAACAAATGGTAAAACATCAATTGTTTTTTTTCTCTATAACTTTTTAAGTTCTTTAGGTTTAAAAGTTGGAATGTTATCAACAATAGAGAATAGGGTGTTAGCTAAAAAGATTAAATCTAAACTTACAACTCCAAGTCCTATTCAATTACATATGTTATTAGATAATATGATTAAAAACTCTTGTGAATATTGTATTATGGAAGCTAGTTCTCACTCAATTGATCAAAAAAGAATAATGGGTAAAGATATTTTTATAGGAATATTTTCTAATTTATCACACGATCATTTAGACTATCATAAAACATTTATAAATTATATTAATACAAAAAAAATATTATTTGATGATTTGCCTAAAACTTCCTACTCAATTATTAATTCTGATGATAAAAGATCTGAATATCTTATTCAGAATACAAAATCAAAAGTTTTTTCTTATGGATTAAAAAAAATATCTGATTCAAAAGGAAAAATTATTGAAAGTGGGACTAATGGTATTAAAATAAAGATTGATAATGTAAATGTTAATTTTAATGTCATTGGAGACTTTAATGCATATAATCTTTTGAGTGTATATGCAGTTGCAAAAGTTTTAAAAATTGAGTCTGATATAATATTTAAACATCTTTCTAAACTTGATACACCTATTGGTAGAATGGATTTTATACATGGAAAAAATAATGTAATTGGAATAATTGATTATGCACACACCCCCGATGCTTTAGAAAATGTTTTAATTAATATATCAAATTTTAAGAAAGAAGCAAAAGTTATTACTATAGTCGGAGCAGGCGGTGATAGAGATAAGTCTAAAAGACCTGAAATGGGAAAAATTGCAACTGGATTAAGCGATCATGTTATTTTCACTTCAGATAATCCAAGAAATGAAAACGAAAAAAATATTTTAAATGATTTAGTAAAAGGAGCTATAAGAAAAAACTTTATTATAATTTCAGATAGAAAAAAAGCAATACAACAGGCATGCTTAAACTATAAAAAAGATTCAATAATTTTAGTTGCTGGAAAAGGTCATGAGAAATATCAAATTATTGGAGAGAAATCTATTCCGCATGATGATAAGGAAATTTTAAAAAATATAATTTTATAATATGTTATACAGTCTATTTGAATATTTAAATAATAATTATGATATAACAGGAATTGGTGTATTTCAATATTTATCATTTCGAGCAGGAATGGCAGCTTTATTCTCTTTGATAATAAGTACTATTTTTGGTAAAAAAATTATTAGTATTCTAACAGATTTTCAATTATCTGAAAAAATAAGAGACCTTGATTTAAATGGTCAGAAAGAAAAAAAAGGTACTCCAACAATGGGTGGGATAATTATCATTTTATCTATAATATTTCCAACATTACTATTTGCAGACCTTTCTAATATCTATATAATTATGATGTTGTTTGTAACAATTTTCATCAGTTTAATAGGTTTCATAGATGATTACTTGAAAATAAAAAATAATAATAAAGATGGGTTAAAAGGAAGATTTAAAATAATTGGTCAAATTTTAATTGGAATTTTTGTTTCATTTATATTAATTTCTACTGAATCAGTAGTGGTAAGAAATTTTACTGAACCTATAACACAAGAAAGTCTACTAAGAGGAATTGATCATGTAGATACTAAAGAATTAATTACTACAATTCCTTTTGTAAAAGATAATCAATTCAGATACGATTGGTTATTACCTAGTGTTTTAGATGACTATACTTGGGTTTTATATAGTTTGATTATTATTTTTATTATTACTGCAGTCTCAAATGGAGCAAATATTACAGATGGTTTAGATGGCCTTGCAGCTGGCACCTCAGCTATAATTGGAATAACATTATCGATATTCATCTATTTATCAGGAAATATAATATTTTCAGATTACCTAAATATCTTATACATACCAATGGTAGGTGAATTAGTTATTTTTTCTTTTGCTTTTGTTGGTGCATGTATAGGTTTTATTTGGTACAATTCATATCCTGCTCAAGTTTTTATGGGAGATACTGGAAGTTTATCGATTGGGGCTATAATTGCTGTTTTAGCAATTATTATTAAGAAAGAATTATTAATTCCTGTTCTCTGTGGTATTTTTCTAATAGAAAATATATCAGTTATTATTCAAGTACTATATTTTAAGTATACTAAGAAAAAATATGGAGTTGGAAAAAGAGTTTTCTTGATGGCTCCTCTTCATCATCATTATCAGAAAAAAGGAATTCATGAAACTAAAATTGTTGCTAGATTTTGGATGATAAGTATATTATTAGCTATAGTCACTTTGGCAACCTTAAAACTCAGATGATATGATAAATTGGATAAAAGATAATATTCAGGGGGATAAAATAATTTGGATAATTGCTATTGTCTTGTCAGTTATAGGTTTACTTTCAGTTTATAGTGCGACTAGCTTATTGGCCCTACAAAAAAAAGTAAATACTGAATTCTTTCTTGTAAAGCATTTTGTGTTAATATTATTTTGTTTTATTGCAATGTGGTTTTCACATAGAGTTGATTATAAGTATTTTTCGAAAATATCTTTAATAGGTCTTTGTATCTCAGTCCCTCTATTAATATTTACATATAAGTTTGGTGAAAATATTAATGAAGCCTCAAGATGGATAAAAGTCCCAATTATAAACATGGCTTTTCAACCATCTGATTTAGCAAAGCTTTCTCTCATAATATACCTTTCAAGTTTTCTTGCAAAAAAACAATATGATCTAGATAATATTAAGACTTTATTTATCCCTTTTTTATGGATTGGTTTAATATGTTTATGTATTGCTTTAACAAATTTATCTACAGCATTAATTCTAGGTGCTACTTCTATTTTATTGATGTTTATATCAAGAGTTAAAGTTTCACACCTTTCATTACTTATTTTATTTATTTTTTTTAGTGGAGGTATTGCACTTTTAACAGGACAGAGGGGTTATACTGCCTTAAGTAGAGTTGAAGATTTTATTAACAAAAAAAATATTCCTTATCAATTAGAACAAGCTTATATAGCAGTATCTACTGGGGGATTATTTGGAAAAGGACCTGGTAATAGTAATCAGAAAAACTTTCTCCCACAGTCATCTTCAGATTTTATATATGCAATTATTGTGGAAGAATATGGCTTTTTAATGGGTATCTCTATTTTAATACTTTACTTAATTCTATTGTATAGAGGCATGAAAATTTTTATTGATTCTGAGAGGCCATTTGGAGGATTGTTAAGTGCTGGTTTAAGTTTTGCATTAGTTATTCAGGCTATAACAAATATGTGTGTTGTAGTTGGCCTTCTTCCTGTAACAGGAGTAACATTACCTTTAATTAGTATGGGCGGAACATCTCAATTATTTACAGGTATTACATTAGGGATAATACTTAGCGTTAGTAGACAAAATAATTTGGAGAAGAGTTATGCGTGATAAAAAGATTAAAGTCATTTTATGTGGTGGAGGTACAGGTGGTCATATTTTCCCAATGCTGTCAATAGCAGATGAAATAAAGAAAAGAAATTCAAAAAATAAGGTATTGTTTGTTGGTTCAAGTGACAGAATGGAAATGGAAATTATTCCTAGATATAATTATCCAATTATTGGACTTTGGATTTCTGGTATAAAAAGGTCTTCATTTTTATTAAATATTCTTTTATTTGGCATTCCATTTTTAATTAAAAATTTTCTTCTTCCATTTAAAATTTTTTATTCAATACTTAAGTCAATGTATATACTCATTAAATTTAAACCTGATTTTGTAATAGGTTTTGGTGGATATTCTTCAGGACCATTTTTATTTATTTCATCAATTTTAAATTTCAAAACTGCAATCCAGGAACAAAATTCTTTTCCGGGATATACTAATAGATTATTATCAAAGAGAGTAAAACTTATATTTGTTGCATATAATAATCTTGAAAAATTTTTTGATAAGAATAATGTCTTAAACTTAGGGAATCCTATTAGAAAATATAATTTGAATCTAAATCAGGATCCTTTTAATCATTTCAATTTAGATAAAAATAAAAAAACTATACTGGTTTTAGGAGGATCTCTTGGAGCTAAAAGTATTAATGAAGGTATCCTAAATAACCTTTCAATTATAAGAGAATCTTCCTTTCAGGTGTTATGGCAAACAGGTGATTATTATTATGACCATATTTTATCAAAAAAAATTGAGGAGAAAAATTTAGTGATTAAATCATTTATTAAAAGAATGGACTTAGCTTATCAAGCTGCAGATATTATTGTTTCTAGAGCAGGAGCAATAGCTATATCTGAACTATGTTATATTTCTAAACCTTTAATATTGATTCCCTCTCCAAATGTAGTTGATGATCATCAAAGAAAAAATGCTAATGAAATATTTAGAAATGGAGGTTGTTTATTAGTTGATGATAAAGATGCTAAAGATGAGATGTTAAATCAGGCAATTAATATTTTAGAGAATTCTGAAATGAAAATGAGAATGAAAAAATCTCTTATAAGATTATCTAAACCTGATGCAGCTAAGAATATTGTTTCTAAAATTTATGAAGAGATATGATCAGAAAATTTTCTAAAATATTTGTATTTGTATTTATTTCTTTTTTAATGTGTTCAATAATACTATTATTTAAAGCCAATGATGTCAGTTCAAATAATTTTATTGTAAAAGTTGATAGTGCTTTTCTGAATCAAAAAATTGTTGAGATATTTCTTCAAGATCAGATTTCTTCAGATTCTGTTTTAATTAATTTTAATGATCTTGAAAAAAAACTTAATTCTAATCCTCATGTTAGAGATATTAAAGTGTATAAAGATTTAGTTGGTAATGTTAATATAGAAGTTGAGCAATTTGAGCCAGTTGCAAGAATTATTTCTGGTATAAACTCAAAAAAATATATTGATTCTGATGGTAATCTATTTCCTATATCTTCTAATTTCTCAGAAAGAGTAGTACTTGTTCATATCAATAATGAATTAGATATTAACAATAAAAAATTAAAATTTTCCAAAGATCTTATTAAGATGATAAACTTTATTAATAGAGATGACTTCTTTTCAAAAATAATATCAGAGATAGAAATAAAATCAAATAAAAATATTGTTATTCACCCACAATTCTCAAAACAAAAATTTATTTTTGGTTATCCTGATAATTTGGAAGAAAAATTTAAAAAAATAATGTTATTCTATAATAATATTGCTCCGACTAAAGGGTGGAATACTTATAAAACAGTAAATGTTAAATTTAGAAATCAAATTATTTGTGATAAAAATGCATAAAAATGAATAAATCTATAAAAAATTATTTTACAGCATTAGATATAGGTACCTCAAAAATTTGTGCAATTATTGCTGAACAAACTGAAAATAATAAATTAAAAATTATTGGTTTTTCTGAAACAGACTCTGAGGGTGTCTCTGAAGGAATGATTCAAAATCTTATCAAAGCAACATCAAAAATAAAAGATGTAGTAAAAGAAGCAGGAGAAATGGCAAAAGTACCTATCGAGTTTGTTAATGTTGGTATTGCCGGTAAACATATAAGAAGTTTTAGTACTCATCATTCTATAGGTTTACAAAATAATGAAAATGAGCCGATTGAGATTAATCATTCTCATGTCAAAAGGCTTGAACAAAGGTCTAAGATGGCTGTGATACCTACGAATCATAAAATCATTCATAGTATGCATCAAAAATTTACTATTGATGAAGACCATGATTCAGTTGATCCAATTGGAGAGTTTGGGAAAAAATTAGAAGCTGATTTTCATATAATAAGTGCAAATAAAGTTGATATTAAAATAATGGAGGAATCTATTAAAAGATCTCAAGTTAAATGCCGTAATCTAATTCTTGAACCTATTGCTTCAAGCTTAGCTTTATTAGATGAAAATGATAAAGAAGATGGTATTTGCCTTGTTGATATTGGCGGAGGTACAACAGATATTTCAATTTTCCATGATAACATTATAAGGCACACTGCTGTTATTCCTCTAGGTGGAGATATTGTAACTCAGGATATTAAAGAAGGTTTAGGTTTACCAAGACATCATGCTGAAGCTTTAAAAATTAAGTTTGGTAAAGCTCTATATGTTAAAAGACCAATTAAAGAATATGTTAAGATTAAGGGGGAAGGTCAAAGAGAAGATAAAAAAATATTATTAGATAATTTATATAAAATAATTGAGGCAAGGATGGAAGAAATTTTTGAAAGAGTTCATCAAGAAATTTTAAATAGTGGTATGAGTGAAAAGTTATCTGCAGGAATTGTTATAACTGGTGGTGGTTCTCAACTTCTAAACTTAAAACAACAGGTTAAATATATTACTGGTTTAGATGTTAGGAAGGGATACCCCTCATCTTATTTAACAAAGTCTGATATAGTTAACCTAGAGTATCCTAAATACTCAACAGCTGTTGGATTATTACTTTGGGATTATGTAAATAATCTTGGAATTAAAAATAATCAAGATTTAAGATCATTTGATAAATCATCATTGCCCAAAGTTAATAATTTTGGTAAATTGGTTACGGAGAGAATTAAGGGTTTCCTTAAAGATGATGATCTTACAGAATTTAAAGATGAAAATTTATAATTAATTATGCCGTTTGAATTTGACATGCCTTCCCATCATAAATCAATAATAAAAGTTATTGGTGTTGGAGGAGGCGGTAGTAATGCTGTAAATTATATGAATTCAATAGGGATTAGAAATGTTGAATTTATTATATGTAATACTGATATACAGGCTTTACATTCATCTAATGTCAATAATCAACTTCAAATTGGAATGGAATTAACTAAGGGTTTGGGAGCTGGAGCGAATCCAAGTAAGGGTAGGGAGGCTGCGTTAGAAAGTAGCCATGAGATTAGAGAACTTCTTAGAAATGATGGTACTAGAATGTTATTTATAACTGCTGGTATGGGTGGTGGAACAGGAACTGGTGCTGCACCTATTATTGCTCAGATTGCAAATGAATTAGATATTTTAACTGTTGGTATTGTAACACTTCCTTTTGAATTTGAAGGTAAAGCAAAAATGGAAAAGGCATTAAGTGGAGTTGAAGAATTAAAAAAGGGTTGTGATAGTGTTATTACAATTTTGAATCAAAGATTAATTGAGATATATGGTGATCTTAGTCAGTCTAAGGCATTTGAGAAGGCTGATGATATAATAGCAACAAGTGCAAAATGCATAGCAGAGATTGTAACTGTACCAGGACAGATTAATGTAGATTTTGAGGATGTTAAAACAGTTATGAAAGATGCTGGAACTTCTGTACTTGGTTCAGCTGAAGCATCCGGAGATAATAGAGCTAAAGAAGCCATAGAAAATGCAATAAATTCTCCTTTATTGAATGATAGAGATATTGAGGGGGCACAGAGAATATTATTAAATATTGTGTCAGGAGGAGGAGATAATGAATTATCAACTATCGAGTTAAACACAATAACCAAACTAGTAAATGAGTCATCATCTGAAAATGTAGAAATCATATTTGGTACTGCAATAGATGGAGAATTGGATGATAAAGTTAGAGTTACAATCATTGCAACTGGTTTTAATATAAAAGAGATTAAAAAGGATGATATAGATTTTATTTCTTCAGAAAAAGAATCACAAACTAATTTATTTGAAGATAATAATACCATTAAGTTTGAAAAGAGAGAGGAAGAAATTCAAGAAGAAGTTATTCATAATATTGAAGATGACTATGAGGAGTATGAGGATAATTTTGATAATCTTAATGAAAAGATTGAAACAAATGATAAGACAGAAGAAGTTATTATTGAGGAATTAGATAACTCTGATACTCTCGAGAGTTATGATTCCTCAAATAAAAAAAATGACTATGATTTAAAAAGAAAAAAAAGAATAAATAATCATAATAATCAAATATTTGGTGATGATTCTATTGAACAGAAATTAGCTATACCAGCATACAAAAGAAAAAACATAAATCTTGATGATGATTCTTACTCTGAGGATACATCTAAAACTCTTGATTTTAATGAGGAAGATTGATATTTATTTATAAATTTACTTTCACAAAAAAAAATTTATTATTATGAATTTCATTGTATCATCTTCCTATCTACTTAAAAACCTTAATGCTATCGGTGGTGTTATTACCTCAAACCCTGTAGTTCCAATTTTAGAAAATGTATTATTTGAAATTGAAAGTGGTAATTTACTTATAACTGCTTCTGACTTACAAACTTCTGTAATGGTAGAACTTCAAGTTGAGTCAAAAGAAGATGGAAGTGTAGCAATACCTGCTAAA
>MDTG01174704.1_pt1 | contig 12402 bp, 8 predicted proteins | sample 811421 | NCBI WGS metagenome assembly MDTG01 (sample SAMN05326645, study PRJNA326480) | marine metagenome | isolation source: seawater | place: Pacific Ocean: South East | collected 2011
TGTTGCTGACAAAGCATGATCTCTTATTGTAGTGTCAGATTTGTCGAGTGTAAAATGTTTTTCTATAATCTTGGCACCTCTACATATAGCAAGGATACAAACATCTATACCAATTGTGTGATCACTGTAACCATAATAAGTTTTATCACTAAAAGCCTTGGGAAAATTTTTGATATTCCATGGGTGCAAAGGATATTGAGATTTGCACCATAGGTATTTTATATTTTTTCTAGTATTAAAAGGAAGTTTTTTTTTATTCCACATACCTAAAGAAACTATTGTAGTTTTATTTTGATTAATAATTTGTTTCACCATTTTATAATTTTCGACAAGTGATCTTGACGCAATTTTAAATGCAGAAAAATTAAATTTCTTAATTAATTTAAAAGCTTCTGGAGATATAATAGAAAAAAAAATATCGATATTTAGATACTGAGAAAATTTTATAAGTTTTTTTATAATTTTTTCGTCAATTTGATTTATTTCATTTTTTTTATCACGCCATCCAAGCTGTAATTTTACGCAATCTGCACCGCTTTCTTTTGCTTTTTTCATTAACTCATAACATAAATCAAAATTACCATTATGATTCATCCCAATTTCAGCAATAAATAGGAGCCTATTATTTTGAATAGATTGATTTATTTTTTTTTGCATAATCCAAAAATTTATTTCTGCACATATAGCACCGCACTATAAATCGTTCAATGTTTTGAGTGAAATGGTTAAAAACTATTAGCATTTATATGGTAAAAGTACTAATAATCGCATTTATTAAAACTTTTATATGAAAATACTACTAACAGGATGTGCAGGTTTTATTGGCTATCATTTAACAATTAGACTAAATAAACTTGGTCACAAAGTGTATGGAGTTGATAATCTCAATAACTACTACAGTGTTAATTTAAAAAAAGATAGAATTAAAGAACTAAAGAAAAATAAATTATTTTATTTTAAAAAATTAGATATCTTAAATAAAAAAAAGTTAGAAAAAATTTTTAAAAAAAAAATTGATATTGTCATAAATTTAGCAGCTCAAGCTGGTGTGCAGTTTTCTTTTAAAAAACCTTCCAAGTATATTAATTCAAATATTATTGGTTTTTACAATATATTAGAATTATCAAATAAATATAATATAAAAAAAATACTTTTTGCATCATCATCTTCAGTTTATGGATCTATTAAAAAAAAAAAATTTTCAGAAAATTTAAAAGTAGATTCTCAAATTTCTTTATATGCAGCAACTAAAAAATCTAATGAAACACTAGCAAGCTACTATGCAAATAATTTTGGAATTACCATTTTGTGCATGCGATTTTTTACTGTTTACGGTCCATTAGGCAGGCCAGATATGTCATATTTTAAATTTTCAGATCTTCATAGGAAAAAAAAAACAAATCTCTCTATATAATAATGGCAATCATACTCGTGATTTTACATATATCATGGACTCTGTGGACATAATTCAAAAATTAATTAAAGTTGTAAGAAATAGTAGAAAACTTTTAAGTGGTAATTTTTTTGATATAGTTAATGTTGCCTGTGGAAAGAGAATACATTTAAGATATTTAGTTAAATTATTAGAAGAAAATTTTAATTCATCGATAAAAATCAAATATTTACCGCTTCAAAAAGGTGATGTAAAAAATACATTTTCAGACTCTAGAAAACTTAAAAAATATATAGGTAAAATTAATCATACCAAATTTTCAGAAGGTATAAGAAAGTTTTGTGATTGGTATAAAGATTATTATTAAATTGATATGAAAAAAATTAATGTTGGCATTATAGGACTAGGCTATGTGGGCTTAAAGATGCTACACTCCATGTCCCTTAAAAAAAGACTTTTATGTTTTGGATTTGATAATGATAAAAAAAAAATAGATTTATTAAAAGGTAATAAGTCCTACATAGAAGATGTATTTGATCAAGATATTAAAAAAATTAATAAAAAAAATATTATTTTAGGTGTAAATTCTAATCAAATATCAGATTTAGATTATATAATAATATGTCTACCTACTCCTTTAAAGAATAATAATTATGAACCAGATAATAGATATATATTGTCAGTTTTTAATGATATTTTAAAATATTTAAAAATAAACCAAACAATAATTTTAGAAAGCACAGTTTATCCAGGAGCAACTCGTGATATTTTTTTAAAAAAATTAAATGAAAAGTTTGATGTTGGTAAAAATTTTTTTTTAGGTTTTTCATCAGAAAGGGTAAATCCAGGTGATAGCGGCGTTAATGCACCAAAAGAGCACAAATATTCTTATACAGATATACCTAAATTGATATCTGGAGTGAACAAAAATTCTATAAAAAAAATTAAATCACTTTATAGTATTATTTTTCGAACTTGTGTTGAGTGTGATACTATTGAGATAGCGGAGTTTTCCAAATTATATGAAAATACTTTTCGGTATGTTAATATTGGTTTGGTAAATGAATTAAAGATGATTTCACAAAAAATGGGGATTGATTTTAACAAAGTACAGGAAGCATCAAAAACAAAACCCTTTGGTTTTAAATCATTTTTCACAAGTCCAGGCATAGGTGGACATTGCATACCAGTAGATCCAAATTTTATAAATTGGAAAGCTAAGAAATATAAAACGAAATCAAAATTTATTGAAGCAGCAAATAGTATAAATGATACTATATGTAAATGGACATTAAAAAAAATACTTAATGAAATTTATAAAAATAAAAGAAAAAAAACGAAAATATTACTTATAGGCATTTCTTATAAAAAAAATGTTGCCGATATAAGAAATTCAGCTTCGATTAAAATCTTTGAAAAGTTATTAAAAAATAAAAAATTTGATGTAAATTATCATGATGAATTCGTAAAAAGCGTTAAATTGTTAAATAAAGTAAAAAAATCTATAAAATTAAATAAAAATAATATAACAAAAAACGACTTAGTTGTTATTACAACTAATCATGATTATTTAAATTATAAAAAAATATTTGAATCATCTAAAATTATTATTGATACAGTTGGAGCATACAAATTATTTTATGATCAAAAGATAATCCATGCCTAAAAAGCTGAGAAAAGGTTTTACTAACTATACTTCACCAATAGATTATCTTATTGGAAAAATACGTAAACTTAAAAATATTTTTTTTTTTGACAAACATGAAATTTTTTTTTTAAAAAATTTTAAAACTAAAAAAAATGTAGTAAAAAAAAATATAGTTATAATACAGATGCATGCCACCCATTATCACTTAGCTCATTTTTCACAAATTATAAAAAATGAAAGATTTTCAAAATGTGAATTTATAGGACTATGGACAAATATAGTTTTTTATAAAAGTGGAAAATTTGCTTTCCTAAAATTTTGTTATGATTATTTGAATGATTATCTACTAAAAAGAAAATGGAAAAAATTGTATAAAAAAATAGGTATTAACTTACATTACAATCTAAATAATAATTTAATTTCTAATTTATTCCCTTCAAATAATAGTTTTGTACAAAAAAATTTAAAAAATTTAACTAGTAAAAAAATTAATGAAATTAAATATGAAAATACAAAAATTGGATGCCATATATATGATACTTATTTAAGATATTATAATAAAGCTAAGTTTGATCAATCAGATAAATCAAAAATAAAATATATTTTTTCATATGTAGTATTTTCTTTTGATAATTTAAATAAATTATATAGAAAATATAAATCTAATATTACATATTATTTGACGTCGGATAATTGTTATATTCAAAATGGAATACCAATAAATTTTTTTGCTAAAAAAAAAAATTAAAGTCATAGGGGGAAGTAGAACTAATAGCTATATTCTTCAGTATAATAAACATTCAAATGGAATGAACTATGAAAATTATTTCCAAATTTTTAAAAATTTAAAAGATAAAGATAAAAAAATTAATGAAGCGAAAAAATTTATTTATAAAAGCGATAGTAAGCTGCTATCTAGAAAATTAGATTATGCAACAAACAACAAGTTTAAAAAATTAAAATTAGATGTATTAATTTTTTTACCAGATTTTACTGATGCACCACATGGTAAAGGATGGTTAGCATTTAATGATTGTGCAGAATGGATTGAAGAAACATTAGATTTTCTATTAAAAAAAAATATTAAAATAGGAGTTAAGCCTCATCCCATGTCATTATATGCAAGCATTGCTTATGAAATACAACTTAAGAATAAATATAAAAATAAAATAAAATGGCTTAGTAATGAAACAAATAATCTTAACCTTTTTAAGCAAGATATATTGTTTGGAATTACTCCATCGGGATCAGTAACATATGGAATGGCTTTAAGTAAAAAAATTGTCATCAATTGTGGTCGCAATCCATACATGTCATTTAATTATGCCTTTACAGCAAAGACCAAAAATGAATACTTTAAACTTTTAAAACTTGGTTTAATGAGAAAACTAAAAATTTCAAAAGATTATAAGTATAAAATATTTGCAAGTATTTATATATTTTTTTTAGATAATCACGATATTTTTGAAAATATTTCTCGTAAAATTAAATTGTTTGAATTTTGGAATTTTGAAAAACAAAGTACAATTTTAAAATATGTAACTAAAAAAGATAAAAGTTATAAGTCATAAATGATATCAAAAAAAAATTTTATTTTAAAATTTAATCAATATTTTGATAAACTATGGCCATTAAATAGAAGTCTAACAGGTAGTGGTTCAAGAAAAACACATAAGATATTATCAGAAATAATTCCATTAAAAACACATGAAATAAAATCAGGAAAAAAAGTAAACGATTGGATAATTCCACAAGAATGGAATGTAAAGAATGCATATATTATGAATACTAGAGGGGAAAAAATAATTGATTTTATGAATAATAATCTACATTTAGTTGGTTATTCAAAATCATTCTCTGGCTATATAAGTAAAAAAAAATTAAAAAAAAAATTATTTTATTTAAAGGATGCTCCAAATGCCATTCCTTATAGAACATCATATTATAAAAAAGATTGGGGATTTTGTTTATCTTTTAATCAGTACAAGAAGTTAATAGATGACAAATATTATGTAAAAATAGATACGACTTTAAAAAAAGGTTCAATGACATGGTCAGAATTTTACTTGCCAGGTATTATTAAAAAAGAAATTTTAATACATACCTACACATGTCATCCATCTCTAGCTATAAATGAACTTTCTGGTCCAATAATAACAGCATTATTAGCCAATGAGATCTCTAAAGTAAAAAAAAGATATTATTCATTCAGGTTTATTTTTGCACCTGAAACAATCGGTTCTATTGCTTATCTTCATATGAAAGGTGCGAAACTGAAAAAAAATTTGCTTGCGGGATTTGTTTGTAATTCTGTAGGATATAAAAAATATATTACATATAAAAAATCAAAAAATTCTAAAAATTTAGGAGATATAGCAGCTATAAAAATTTTAAAAAAATTAAAAAATATGAAAACAAAAATACTGGATTTTGAACCAACAGGAAGTGATGAAAGACAATACTGCTCAATTGGTTACAATTTACCTGTTGGCGTGGTTCTCTCAAAACCTTATTATAATTATCCAGAGTACCATACGTCACTTGATAATAAAAAAATTTTAAATTTTGAAAATTTATTCAATTTAATGAAAATTTTTCTTAGGATTTTCCAGGAAATTAAGAATATAGAAAATAAAAATTTTAAAAATATTTCAATAAACCAAAAAAATAGAGTTAGTAAAAAAAAAAATGAAATATACCCTTTGAATCTAATTACGCTTGGGGAACCTTATTTATCTAAATACAAAATACATTATAAAACAATTAAAGCTCATGCTGGGCCAGATAAACTTACTTTAGCTTTAAAGTGGCTTGTTCACTACTCAGATGGAAAAAATTCATTAAAAGATATATCTGTTAAAAGTAAAATAAATTTAAATATTTTAACTAAAGCATTTAAAATTTTAAAGAAAGCAAAGATTTTTAAACAAATTATATAAGAAAATTTAAAAATATTACTTTATTATTTTTCCTTTTTTAAAATTATTTAAGTTATATATTGTTTAAAAATTATATGATCATTTTAGGAATCACAGTTGGTATAAATTCAAGTTGTTGTTTGATGATAAATGGAAAAGTTGTAGCAGCAGAACAAGAAGAAAGATCAAAAAAAATAAAAAACTATTGCACATGGCCAGAGAAAGCTATTCAATCTTGTTTAAAGATTGCAAAAATTAAAACAAGTCAAATTGATAAAGTTATATGGGCAGGCAAAGATCCAATTTATATGGATTATTTTTTAACTAAACGTTACTCGACTTACTCAAATAAAGATATGGTAAAAGAGCAATTTGAATATTGGTATAAGGTTATGTACCAAAAAAAAAAAAATTAATTACTTAAAATTATTTCAAAAAAAAATTGATTTAAAACAATTTCCAGGAAAAAAAATATTATCAAATTATCTTCGGTTAAAATCAACTAAAGAAAAAAAAAAGTTTAGTGATAATTTTAAAGCTATTTTAGTTAAAGAAAGACTGGGTATTGATAAAAGTAAGTTAGTTTGCTTGGAACATCATGATTGTCATGCTTATTACTCTATTTGTAATGAGAGTGACTTAAATTCTAAAAGATTATTATTTACTATTGACGGTTCTGGAGACAAAGGAATAAACGCTACAGTATCAATCTTAAAAAATAAAAAAATTAAAAGAATATATCAAACTAAAAACTTTATTGTTGGTCGTATATATAGACACATAACCCTAATTCTAGGAATGAAGTGGGGTGAACACGAATATAAAGTTATGGGACTTGCACCCTACTCATCTAACTATTACTCTGATGGTCCTTTCAATATATTTAATGATGCACTAAAAATTAATTTGAAAAAAAAAATTGTTATAAAGAAAACCATTAAGGATTGTTATTTTGCATTTTTAAAACCCTTATATTTATATAGATTCGATGGAATAGCTCAAGGAGTTCAAAGATTTGCTGAATATAAAATTTTAAAATGGATAAGTTATTGGATTAAAAAAACTAAAATTAAAAATGTATCTTATTCTGGGGGTGTATCTATGAATGTAAAAGTTAATAAGGATATAAGTTATTTAAATTCTGTCAAAAACTTTCGTGTTAACGGATCTGGTAGCGATGAGTCGTTATCTATTGGCGCTTGTTATGCATATCTCATTAAAAATAATCTAAGATATATACCATTAAAAAACTTATATCTTGGTTTTAGAGAAACTGAAAATCAAATAGCAAAAAATTTAAAAAAATTAGATAAAAAAAAATATGTAATAAAAAAAAATCCAACCAATGATCAAATTGCAAATTTAATTGCTAAAGGTCTTATACTAGGAAGATGTAAGGGCCAGATGGAATTTGGCTCTAGAGCATTAGGGAATAGATCAATAATTGCAGATCCTAGCAATTCTCAAACGATCAAAAAAATTAATGACAAAATTAAATCTAGAGATTTTTGGATGCCCTTCGCACCATCTGTAACAGAGGAGTTTGCTCATAAATATTTTAAAATTAAAAAAAATATTGATTATACTCAGATGACAATATGCGTAGATGTGAAGGATAAATACAAAAACAAAATACCAGCTGTATTACATCCTTCAGATCATACAGCAAGGATACATCTTGTAAAAAAAAACATTAATAAAGATTATCATAATTTGATAAATTGTTTTTACAGGAAGACCAAGATAGGATTATTATTAAATACATCATTAAATTTACATGGGAAGCCTATAGTAAGAAATTCTTTAGATTGCATAGAGGTGTTGGAGAAAAGCAATATAGATGGAATACAAATTGAAAATTTTTTGGTTTTGAAAAAATGAAAAATAATTTTGATATATTTATTTGTAATGCTAGCAGTATAAAATTATTAAAGGATATCCATTTAAATGTATAATAGTGTATTTATTTATGGTGCCAGTGATAAAGAATTTTTGAAGGAATTGTATGATAATTTTAATATATCATATTCGATTCATATATTCGATGATATAAAAAAAGATCAGGACCATAGAGATTTGATCCTCGATAATTTTTCTCAATTGCCAAAATTTAATAAGGATGCGCAAAAAATATTTATAAAATTTTACAATGACCACTTTATAACTTTTTCGAGAATGTTTATTCGGAAAGGTACAAAGTCTGATTTTCACGAAGATTCAAATCATTTTGCTTTATATTTTTACTCATTTTATGAAATTATTATGGATAAAAAAATAGATTTAATAATTTTTAATAGCGTACCTCATCTTGGCCCAGACTATATATTATATCATATTGCCAAAATTTTTAAAATTAGAACTGTATTACACTATCAAACTATATTTCCCAAAAGATATATAATGATTAATGATATGGAAGAGTTTGGAAAAATTAAAAAAAATATTGATAAAACTTTTAAAATTGATCATACAGAAATTTTAAAAAATAAAAATTTTTATGTAAATATACAAAAAAAATTTTATAAAAATCTAGAGAATAAAAATAATAATTTTATAAAAAAAATAACCGACATATTATCTGATAAAAGATTTATTAGAAAAAAATTAATAAATCTTTTAGTCAAAATTAATTTAATCAAAAGAGTAGATGATGAAAAAGAATACAAAAAAAATTTAGCTCTTTATTCATCAAAAAATGAAATAATAGAAAATATATTAAATACAAATAAAAAAATTTTATACTTTCCTTTGCAGAGCCAACCTGAATTAGGACCATTACTAGCAAATGATTTCGATGATCAATTAAGAGTTATTGAAAAATTAATTGGAGTTTTAGGTAGCGAGTGGACAATTATAGTAAAAGACCATCCTAACCAAGGACCTTATCAAAGAAAAATTTTTTTTTTTAAAAGATTAAGTAATTTGAAAAATCTATTTATTGCTAATGTAAATTATTCAAGCATAGAATTAATTCAAAAATCAGATATTGTTGCATCATGTTTTGGCACATCAGGATGGGAGGCATTAATAAATAAAAAAAAATGCTTATTATTTGGTAATTCTTGGTACTCAGATCTATCAGGCGTATTAAAAGTAAACAATAATACAGACGATGAAACTATTTTAAAATTTATTAACAAAAAATTTGATGAAGAAAAATTTAATTCAGATTTATCTAACTTATATGGCTCATTTTATGAAGGATATGTCGTCGGGCGTCAGTGGTTTGGCAAGATATCTAAAAGTGATGTAGATATCGAATGGTTAGATTTGCTTGAGGAAAAATATGATAAAAAACAAAATACAAAAAAATTAATTAATAATTTAAAAAATTTTTTAGAAAATTTTAATTAGATTTATTTTTTTTTTATTACGCTTATCGATAAAAGGTTATTTGGTATTTTTTTATTATTCATATAAAATTTTTTTGTTTTGATTAAAGTAAAATCTGGATGCCAAGTAAAAATTTTTGAAAAATCATATTTGTGAACTTTAATTTTTAAATTATGTTTATATTTAAGTATTTTGGAATTTTTTGAAAAAAAATCGTAGATAAAAATTAAAGAATTTTTTTTCATGATCCTTTGTGTTTCAGCAAATACTTTATGTAGTTCATTAATATCTACCAAATATAAACAAAATCCAAATACGACAGCGTCAAAAAAATTTGGTTTAAAATTTATTTTATCAGCTGTTCCCTTTTTAATCTTAATTTTGTTATTTTTATTGTTTTGTATGGCTTTTTTTGAGGGTTCAATTCCATAGCAATTAATTTTTAATTCTTTGTTTAAAAGGTTCAATCTATGTCCTTGGCCACATCCTATTTCAATTAATTTTTTAAGTTTTTTTTTTTTTATTAAATTTTTTTATTTCAAAAAAAAGATTATCTTTAATAAAGGTTTTATATTCATTTCTTTTAAAATAATTATCACCTTCTTTTTCTAAAAATATTTTGCTTTGTTTTTTCAAACTAAATATATTTTTCTATATTAATTTTTTCTAAAAAGTAGTTTAAGTAAGTCATAACGAGTGTATTGATTAGCATAACCAATTTGGCAAGTGTTTCTTATACCTTCTCTTTCTACTTCTTTAGTTTGAGATCTTTTATGTAAACCGTGAGTAGCTATAATTAAAAGTGTATTTTCATCACAGTAAAACTTTTTTGTTACGTAATTATCAAAATTTAACTTATTACTAATAATATCTTCTAATTTTTTAAGATCTGGTAATTTTGTATTATTTTTTTCGTTAATTTTTGTATTATTCATTTCGTTTATTATCTCAGGATATTTTTCTTTATTAAAAAAATCTTGATTATACATCAATTGATTGATGTTGCTAAAAAACTGATTATTCATTATATGTGATTTTAGGGCATATTCAAATGGATCAGTCGTAACTTTTGTAGGGTAATACATTAATTTAATGCAAGGAATGAACCGATCCATATGCCATGCAGCACTTGCTGCTACGGTGGATATTTCATTTTTATTTTTTTTTATACTTTCAAAAGCATAATGTTGAGTTTTTTGGGTCGCTCCAAATAAAATTTTTTCTATTGTTTTTAATTGACGGTGAATAGTGTTATTTATTTCATTATCTCGACATAAATAAGTTGATCTTTTTTTTAATTCTAAGTCTTTAACAGTTGTATTATAAAAACTTGACTTTATTAATTTATGATCCGCATCATTAAAAAAGTTTTTTACTTCTACAATGCCATTCTTATAAAATTCACTAAAAATGTTAAAATAAATGTCAGTTTTTTTTAAATCAGAATTTTTGAGAAAATGATCCTGAGGATCATTTTGATAAAAGTGTGAAAAAGGTTTATTTTTTTTGGCTAAATAATTCCAAAAATCAACCCTTTGGGATTGAGTCAAAATAGAGTATTTAGATTTTTCAACTTGAGGATAATAATCATTTTCACCTAATTTAAAAATTTTTTGCTTTATTGTGCCTTTGGTAGCAAAATAAAAATTTTTAATAGACTGTATATTTATTTTCATGTTTCATGAAATTTTTAGAATTTTGATAATATATCATAAAATAGGAATTTTAAACAAATATCTTCAAGTGATAAATAAAATTTTAATTTTAAATTATAATTTAAGTTTAACACTTGAAAAACTTGACAAAATTAAATAATCAATTTAGACATTTCGATTATATAAATCTATGAATCTTAGGCTAAAATCAAAATGTGTGGAATAGCCGGTTATTTTGGCAACAAACCAGTAAACAAAATAAATATTAAAAGCTGTCTTGGTCTTATGAAAAAAAGAGGCCCAGATAATAGAAATTTTTTTTACAAAAAAAATAATAAATTAAAAGTATGTTTGCTACATTCCAGGCTTAGTATTATCGATTTAAAAAAACAGTCTAATCAACCATTTGAAGATGGAGGCTATATAGTTGTTTTTAATGGTGAGATTTATAATTACCTTGAACTTAAAAAAAAACTACAAAATCTAGGTTATAATTTTAAAACTTTATCAGATACAGAAGTACTTTTGAAAAGTTACATCCATTATGGAGAAAAATGTGTAAATTATTTTAATGGAATGTGGGCATTTGTAATTTTAGATAAAAAAAAAGGTAGTCTTTTCGCTTCAAGAGATAGATTTGGTGAAAAACCTTTGTATTTTTATAAAAATGACAAAGAGTTTATTTTTGGCTCAGAAATAAAATTTATTAAAAACCTTATAGGTCAAAAGTTGGAAATTAACAAAAAACAAATTTTTAGATCTTTAAACTTGGGTTATAGGACAATTCATCAAAGCCAAGAAACTTACTTTAATAATATTTACTCATTAAAATCAGGCTCAAATATAACTATTCAAAAAAATTTAAAATTAAAAAAAACAAAATATTGGAAACCAAAGTTTAATCCCAATACTGAATATTTCTATGAAGATATAGTTATTCAAGCAAAAAAAAAATTAGAAAAGAGTTTAGAATTGAGATTAAGATCTGATGTTCCAATTGCTTTTTGTTTAAGTGGAGGAGTTGATTCTGGTTATTTAGCCTCTTTAGCTGTTAAAAAATTTAAAAAAAAAATACAAACTTTTTCAATTATCGATGATGATAAAAGATATGATGAGAGAGATAATATTAAAAAGGTTTTAAAAGATCTAAATTGCAAAAACAAAGAAATTAAACTTAAAAATAAAAATGTTAATTTTTTTAGCAGACTTAGGAGACTAATAGAGCAACATGACAGTCCAATTGCTACTATTTCATATTATATTCATTCTTTTTTAAGCGAGGAAATATCCAAGTCTGGATATAAAGTTGCAATTTCAGGAACAGGCGCAGATGAAATATTTACAGGATATTACCAGCATTTTTTATTATATTTTGCATCAATTAAAGATTCAAATAAACTGAAAATAGAAATAAAAAAATGGAAAAAGCATATAAAACCAATTATACGTAATAAA
>MDTG01266762.1_pt1 | contig 12402 bp, 9 predicted proteins | sample 811421 | NCBI WGS metagenome assembly MDTG01 (sample SAMN05326645, study PRJNA326480) | marine metagenome | isolation source: seawater | place: Pacific Ocean: South East | collected 2011
CCAGCCACGACCCTCAAGTCTTTGCCCATTACACCAACTGACAAAGACTTGAGGGTCGTGGCTGGTGTTTGGAATTTTTGATTTTATGCCATCGAATTGAAACCATTTAGGCCCAAACTTTTGTTGAAGCCAATAAAAATACTCACGCCAAAGCAACTCAAAATAAATCCAATAGGTTGAATCATTTTTAACGACGTTTTGCTCGTACTTCTTCACTTCTTGAATGACATATCGTGCCGACAGCGCACCCGTGGCCAACCAAGGGGATAGTTTAGTGCTGTCTCGCCAACTATCTAACGCATTTCGTGTTTCTTTATAACTAGCTGCCACCTTCCATTCGAACAAATAACTGTTTAAGTGAGACAGTGCGGCCTCTTCGCCTCCAACGAACGTCCCTTCTTCTTGATTTCGGGGAGGGCAACGTTTGAGCGTATATTGGCTTTTTGTGTCTATATCTGGTGTGAAAGGGCTAGGCAATGCGGTTAAGGTCGCTACAGGGTCGCTAGGCTTTATTGCAGATTCTATTTTACGCTTAAAAGGGGTAAAAACATCTGGCATGACTTCAAGATTAAAAGGAAGGTCTTCTTGATTAAACAGTGAGCTAGATTCGCCCGTTACTATTTCTATATTGGGGAAAAAACGAGAAACAGCTTCGACTTCTCTGCGCTCGTTATAGCCGCCATGCTCAGTAACGCCAAAGTGCGTATAGCCATTAGATGAAAGCAAAGACACGAGTAGTTCAGGTGTTTGGCCCTTTAAGGTCAAAATAGAGTGACCCAAAGCGCTCGCTTTTTCGTTTAATGCTTCTATTGTATCTATAAGAAAATTAAAACGATGTTCACCAACGGGTTGTATACCGTAGGAGTTCGGTACAAACCAGCTGTCATCAATAATATAAAGCAGCGTTAATTCGTCTACCTGCTGACAAAGCGATGATAGCGCCACTTGGTCGTGAAAACGCAAATCGTGGCGAAACCAAAACAGGCCTCTAGTAGGTGTTGTTGAATCACGTATCACATGATTATCCAGTAACATAGGGTTCCCTCCCTTATACATTTTTTTGAGGTAGACGGATCCTGCTTTCTGCGATTATCGTATCATATGTATGCGTAAGTGTTTATATATTGTTCAATAAAAGGGCTAACCGTGACAGTGCCAGTGTCGATAATGTGGTTCAGACAGGACCTTAGAGTAAAAGATAACCCCGCGTTAAATGCAGCCTGTGATGAAGGGAAAATAATCCCGATTTACATTTATGATGACAATGCACCTGATGGTAGAGCATTGGGAGGCGCCAGCAATTGGTGGTTACATCATTCGTTGAATTCACTGAACGATAGATTAAACGGCCACCTAAAAGTATTTAAAGGCGATCCTAAAGCGCTTATCCCTGCATTAATGGAAGCCTATGAAGCGAAAGGCATCTATTGGAATCGGTGTTATGAGCCTTGGCAAATTAATCGAGATAAAGCGATTAAAACGCAGCTTTTAGACAATGACTTTGAGGCGCACAGTAGTAATGGTAGTTTGCTGTGGGAACCGATGAAGGTGCTAAAAAAAGACGGCACGCCATACCGAGTTTTCACTCCGTACTATAGAAAAGGTTGTTTAAACGTTGAGCCTCCGCGCTACCCACAGGCGCCGCCAGCACGCATTACATACGCCGATGTGGATGATAGTAAGATTAGTAAGACTAACCGCCCTTGCGGTATAGCTGCCCTGAGCTTACTTCCATCAATGGATTGGGACAGTGATTTTAAAAATCACTGGAAACCGGGTGAAGACGGTGCGGCTGACAATTTACAGCATTTTATTGAGCACTCTGCGCGTAAATATAAAGATGCGCGAGATATTCCATCAATGAACGGGACTTCTCATCTGTCTCCTCATCTGCACTTTGGCGAGGTATCGCCTAATCAAGCGTGGTATGCCATTAAAGATAGATTTGAAACCACTGAAGATAAAAGCATAGACACTTACTTAAGTGAATTAGGCTGGCGCGAGTTCAGTTACTACTTGCTGTACCATTTTCCAACCATACCGAATAAAAACTTCAATGATAAGTTTGATAAATTCAATTGGCGACGTGATGCAAAATCGCTTAAAGCTTGGCAAAAAGGGCAAACCGGTATTCCTATTGTGGATGCGGGTATGCGCGAGTTATGGCAAACGGGGTATATGCACAATCGCGTTCGTATGATTGTAGGATCATTCTTAGTCAAAAATCTGCTTATAAGCTGGCATGAAGGCGAGCGCTGGTTTTGGGATTGCCTTGTAGACGCTGATTTAGCCAGTAATACCGCAGGTTGGCAATGGGTAGCAGGCACCGGTGCTGACGCTGCACCGTATTTCAGAATTTTTAACCCATTACTACAAGGCGAGAAATTCGATAAACAAGGCAAATACGTAAGAAAGTACTGCCCTGAACTTGCCGACCTTCCCGATAAGTACATACACAAACCTTGGGATGCACCACCGGTTATTGCTAAAGATGCAGGTGTCCATTTAGGTGATAATTATCCTAAACCCATTGTAGATTTAAAAGCATCGAGGCAGCGTGCCCTCGACGCATTTCAGGCTTTGAAAGAGTAGGGTACCCATGGCTTCTTTAATACTTATTTTAGGTGACCAACTTACTCATAATTTGCCTGTACTAGAAAACGCGACAAAAACGAAAGACACCGTACTGATGGCCGAAGTGCGGGAAGAAGCTACCTACGTTAAGCATCATAAAAAGAAAATTGTTTTTCTTTTTAGTGCAATGCGGCATTTCGCAAAAGCATTAAAGGAAGACAATTTTAACGTTAGTTATATTGAATATAACGATGAAACAAACCAAGGTAGTTTACTAAAACAGGTGAAACACGCACTAGCACACGGCGAGTTTGACAGTGTGAAAGTGACATCACCGGGTGAATACCGTTTGCTAAAAAGCATGCAGCAATGGGAGCAAACCTTAGGGGTGCCAGTCAGTATTATTAATGACTCTCGTTTTCTCGCCAGCCCTCAAGAATTTAGTGATTGGGCGCATGACAGAAAGCAATTGCGTATGGAGTTTTTCTATCGAGAGATGCGAAGAAAGCATGGCATCTTAATGGAAGATAAAAACCCTATTGGTGGGAAATGGAATTACGATTCTCAAAACCGCGAGCCCATGCCGGAAGGTACAAATGTGCCGACCCACACCCAATTCAAAATAGATGCGATTACCCAAGACGTTATTGATTTAGTTGAAAACGAGTTCGGTGATCATTTTGGTGACATTAGCCCATTTCATTTTGCCGTTACCCGTGACGATGCCTTAACAGTATTAAGCGATTTTATTGAAGAACGCTTACCCTATTTTGGTCAATACCAAGATGCCATGGTTGAAGGTAAGCCGTGGTTGTATCATTCTCATATCGCCTTTTATTTAAACTGTGGTTTGTTAAGCCCTAAAGAAGCCATTAGTGCTGCGGAATCGGCTTATTATGCAGGCACGGCGCCGCTTAACTCGGTTGAAGGTTTTATCCGTCAAATACTGGGGTGGCGAGAATTTGTGAGGGGGTTCTATTGGCACTTTATGCCAGGCCTTAAGAGCGATAATTATTTCAATAATGATCGTTCACTTCCTGATTTCTTTTGGGATGGGCAAACGAATATGAACTGCATGCGCCAATGCATAAAGGAAACACAGGCAAACGCATATGCTCATCACATTCAGCGATTAATGGTACTGGGCAACTTTTGCCTTTTAACCGGCTTATCACCTGATGAGGTTCAGCAGTGGTACTTGTTAGTTTATGCCGATGCATATGAGTGGGTAGAACTGCCAAATGTAGCCGGCATGATTTTATACAGTGATGGCGGCCAGCTCGCGAGCAAGCCTTATGTCGCAAGTGGAAGTTACATTAATAAAATGTCGAACTACTGCAAAAACTGCGGTTACCAAGTCAGTAAAAAGACTGGCCCGAAAGCATGCCCGTTTAATTACTTATATTGGCATTTCATTGATAAGCATAAAGAAAAGCTAAGCGGTAACCCAAGAATGGCCATGATGTATAAAACCTATGGCCGAATGAAAGATGAAAACATCGACGCGATGAAAGACAGTGCGACTATCTTTTTAACCAAATTGTCTAAAAATGAAGAAGTGTGATTTACCAAGTAAAATGTGCCCTGTGTGCAACAGGCCGTTTACTTGGCGTAAGAAATGGGAGAGAAATTGGGAAAATGTAGTTTACTGTTCTAAACGTTGTGCCGGTAACAAACGTATGAAATAGAAACTTCTGACTATAATTATAATAAAACAAAGGACACGAGTTCATGGATGCGCCTATTACAGTAGATAGATTGCGGTTTTTGCTATTTAGTTTTAAAGAAAAGCTATGGGTAAAGCCTTTATCATTATGCTTATTGTCTATTACTGCTGTTTTCGCCTCGAAACTGGCAGACGGTACAGCACTTGAGCAGCACCTTCCTAAAGTTGAACAAGCCTCAGTTGAAACCTTATTGTCCATTATGGCCTCAAGCATGTTAGTCATAGCGACATTTTCAGCAGGCACTATGGTAAGTGCTTATGCGTCTGCCAGTAGGTCATCCACGCCACGTTCGGTAAGTTTAATCATCTCTGATGATGCCTCTCAAAATGCGCTGTCTACTTTTGTCGGCGCGTTTATCTTTAGCGTAGTCGCCATTACGGCCTCAAGTAACAACTTCTTCGAAGACGCTGGAATATTTCTTCTTTTTTGTCTTACCTGTTTAGTTTTTGCCATCGTCATTCTTACATTCATTCGCTGGGTAGACAGCGTGGCCAGACTTGGCCGTGTGGGTTCAACAGTACAAAAAGTTGAAGCTGCCGCAATGCGAGCCATTAAACATCGTTTGTCCACGCCACGACTTGGCGGTAAGCCGCAGCCTAAAAGTGTGGAAGAGCAGGGCGGTGATACCGCAAAATACCAAACCCTAACAACCGATAGCATTGGTTATGTTCAAATGGTTGATATGGCAAAAGTACAAGCCTGGGCAGAAGAACAAGAAACTCAAGTACACATTGCTATGTTACCTGGGCAATTTTGTACACCAGATAAACCGCTGTGCTACATCGAGTGTTTTAAACCCAAAAACGCTGAGGATCGCGATAGTAAAAACAGTAATAAAAGTATTGAGTCAACATTGCTTTCCGCATTTCAAATTGGTAGCGAACGGTCATTTGAAGCCGATCCAAGATATGGATTAGTCGTGCTATCAGAAATAGCATCCCGCGCACTTTCACCTTCAGTAAACGACCCGGGCACAGCCATTAGTATTCTTGGTAGTTATGCACGGTTGTTTATTCAATGGGCGCAAAAAGATAAGTGCGAGGATATCAATGATATTAAATACGATATGGTAACCGTACCTGACATGAATACAGCTGATATGTTTGATGATGCATTCACTGGTTTAGCGCGAGATGGAGCTTCCATTATTGAGGTTTCCATACGCATGCAAAAAACCTTAGCCGCCATTGCTAAAACAAGTAACGCTAAAATATCCGACGCAGCAGCTGAACACGCCAAAACAGCTTATGAACGCAGTATTAATGCATTAACCTATGAGGGCGATAAAGAAACGTTAAACGCAATAGTGAATAAACTAAATCACAAAAACTCTAATCCATAGAGATACTAATTTAAGCATCTAATAATGTAATATTTAATTCCAAGTAATATACATTTAAATACGCGCACTGTAATAAACAGATTGAGGTAGCGTTTAATGAGCAAAGCAGACGAAGGTAAAAACCAACATATAGAAAACGTTATTGCGTTTCCGACTTGTTTAACGGAAGTAAGAAAAGTTATTACTAGTTATATTACTAGCAAGCTAGTTGGCTGCCCGCAACATTTAATAGATACCGCGATAGAAAATAGCGTAAGTCATTACAAGCAGTTTGTGCACAACGCGAATATTATCGAAAGTGTTGAAGTGTCCTTATCAGAAGATGACGTTATTTTACTAAATAAAAGCCTGACAAAAATTCAAAAAGAAAACCGCAAACAACTGTTAAGAATGTTGGAGCGTATGATTGTATTGGAAATAGAAAATGCCGCTTTGAAGAATTAACACCTATGAAGGTCGTAATATAGAGTAAATTCCTAAACTTATAATTTATAAAAATCTTAATTGATAAAATCCTTCCTTAGTTTTATATCTTTTGAAAAATACAATCTTTCAATTTTTCAATCTATAAATGCTTAACGAAACCTCCATAACATAATAGCTTTCACACAGTGCGCGTACGCGAAAAGTTCGACATATACCACGCAAATCATCTCAGATTTTAATCTCACGCACGTCATAAAAACACATCTTATAACCACGCAATAACTGCAGATGCAAAAAGTGTGTAAGTCATCACGCACGACAAAGCAACGGAGAAGGCTGGCATCTACCACCCTAAACCCTCAAATACACAATTGCGCATAATGTATATTATGTTAAATAGGATATTGATATAGCTATGTAGGTAGTCGTGTTTGTAAGTCGATGTGTTCCCAGCCCTGTATCTCGTGGCAACCTGCTTTGGAACTATTCCCTTTCCAAGGGTTAGATATATTTAAGTGCTTTTATTAAATTAACTAGGCATGCAATGAATACCATAATCTTAAAGGTAACAATTAGAAGATTTACATGGTTTAAAGGCTTAATTTTAAATATATGAGTTGGCTATCATCCGCTATAAATTTAGATGCTTTACGATTACGTTTCATCTACAGGTTTACCAATAGGATTTTTATTAAAGCTCTAACTAAGGCTTAGTAAGGCTGTTAGTTAATAATAAAGGAACATCGTATGAGTTTTTTCATTGGTACCTTTTTTGTAACCTTAAATTGATTTTATGAACAGAGGCTTTGAAAAATGTGAGATTCAAGTGTTGGAAGCTGATAACTTATTTAGCCAATTCTGTATTGTTTATTCTTTATAAAAGATACACGCCTAACCTGATTTTATATTTAAATTTTTTGACTTAGTAAGTGTGCAGTTAAATTTGCAATAAAGTTTTTATTACAGAAATATTTATCTTTAGAAATTACCGATACAAGCCGTCTGAGGTTTTTGGGTAAGACTTTACTTAGTACTGCTATTTTAATAAACACTTAATCTAGTGCTTGGAATGCTAATTACTCAGACTAAGTTTAGGCAAAAGAAATTGGAAAATCAGCTAATCTAAATGCGCTTCTACGTGAAATCTGAGCGCATAATAGAGGTAAGTACCGTTGAATTTCACGTAGCGCGCGTTCAATAAATAGCCGATTAGATAGAGAATACGTCAATATTACCGTTGAAGCTGTATATAAAAACAGTGTTTATGTGTAGAATTGGGTTAATACAAGGCTATGTTGGTAAATTCACGCATGATAACTGTAATTATCATGCGTGAATTTACTGCCTTAATTTATCATAATAACAATGAGTTAGTTAGATGTCGTCTATATTCAATCCTGGTTCAAATACCCAACTATCAATCGTCGATCGTGACAGTGCTAGTACCGAACGAGCTGAATATGTTGATGCGTATTTTCGTGACATTTTCACGAAGCTACCGCGTAATACTCAACGCGCTTATATTAGTGACTTTAACGACTTCGCTATCTTCTGCCAGTCTGAAGGTATTCAAAGCTTCAATGATGATTTCTCTCACAATGAATTCGCAATCAAACGCTATGTGGAAGAACTGTGTAAGTCTCCTCTCGCCTACAGAACTATCAAGCGGCGTCTGTCAGCGCTTAGTAAATTTTTGGGCATTGCAAAGCTTCCAAATCCTATCATCCAATCTGTTTATCTTCGAGACTTCGTTCGTCTCTCGCTTATTGAAAATCGTAAATTTCAACTCAGTCACAACCAAGCCGTTCCACTTACCATCGATTTATTGGATGAGATAAACAATAAGATTATTCCAGACACCTTGTTAGAGATGCGTGACTTAACCATTATGAATTTAATGTTCGATGCACTCTTGCGTGCTGATGAGTTAGTACGTGTTTGTGCTGAGCATATTAGTAGACGCAACAATGCATTGTTGGTTGTTACGTCAAAGTCTGACCAAAGCGGTAAAGGTTCTCATCGATTTATTTCTACTAGCACTATCAACATGGTGGATGAATATATTGCTGAGGCTAATTTTGATACTAAGTTGCAAAGTGAACGGCTTACCGATGATCCTCGTCGCATAAATAAAGGCATTCTTTTTCGCCGTGTTTCTAACCGCGGACATGCACTTCTGCCTTTTGATGAACAACCAAATACTCATTATCACTCAACAGCTCGTTCACCTGTATATGAACCTGCTTTGCAATCCGTCTTAGATTATTCGAGTGTATATCGGATATGGAAGCGAGTTGCTGCTCGTGCAGGAATAAAAGAAAACATTACACCTCATAGTGGCCGAGTTGGTGGCGCGGTTTCACTTGCTGAAAATGGTGCTACCTTGCCAGAACTTCAATTAGCTGGGGGCTGGCAATCGCCTGAAATGCCAGGTCACTATACACAACAAGCTAACGTTAAACGTGGTGGAATGGCCAAGTTATCAGAAAAATTCAAACGCTAATGTATGTTTTTGTCTAAGGCTTGTTTGTCGATAAGAGATTTACCTCGCTATTCTCTTTAATTATTGAATTTTTTGGAGGCTACTTATACTCTTCTAAGCCACTGATACAAAACACGTTATTATTAGCTCTCGGTTACGCATAACTTGTCATGTCTAATCACCCTCTTTTTCCTCTTCTTTTAGCCACCTCTCCTTCCTATTTTTCGCTTTCTTTTGCCGTGTTTGTTTTCAAAATTGAACCCATTTATCGAATGGCTTCGTACCAATTAACATAGGTATTAAAAAAGGAAATGTTATGTCTAATGGTATTAACGCCTCACACGGTAAAACAATCGCTGAACTTGTCATTCCATCTAAAACTTGGTCTCTTCACCCAGAGAAAAAACCAGCATTCACTACAATTGATGAAGCCATTGATTATTTTGCTGATAACAATGAGCCCCTTTATATTAAGGTGCCATTTGTAAATGAAGATGATGACGATGATGTATTAGTTCATGTCAATTCTAGCGGAGAAGACGTGGTGTTTACTATTTCCGATTTGAATCACGGCGGTGAAAGTCGCGTGGATGCATCTCACCTTAAGAATTTGAGCAGTTCTGTGGTGGAGTTAATTGAGCAATGTTACGACGGTAAGAAAAGCCCCGAGACCATGTAATAGGTTAGCCATCTTTTGTATTTGGACGTATGTGTTTGCAAGTTTTCGTTTAGTATATTTACAATAAGATGATTCCCCATGTTACTAACGCCAATATTAAGCTGATAAATACTGCGGCCGACCCTATGTCTTTGGCCTTCCCTATTAGTTCGTGCATATCAGTACTTACATGATCTGATAATTTTTCTACAGCGGTGTTAAGTAATTCGGTAATAAGCACAATGAACAGCGAAAAGAGTAACAATACTCTTTCGCTGTTTGTTACATCTAGTATGAACACAATGGGAAGTAATAGCGCCATTGCTACAACTTCTTGTCTAACTGCAGCTTCGCTCGAAAATGCCGCTTTAATTCCTCGACAGGAGTATATAGTTGCAAAATATAAACGAGTGAAACCTGAGCGCTTTGGTGGCATAACATCACAGTGTTTTAAGTCATTATTCTTAAACACTAACTTATTTAAATGACAGGTATGTTACGTGTGTTTCCGCGCTAGTATTCAGCTCACTTGCTATACGCTTGCTCTATTAGGGTTTAAATTTTTACCGCCAACACATCTCTTTTCACACCATGTAGTACCGCATTGGCCGTAGAGCCAAGCAAAAGGCGAAGCCCACTTTGCCCATGTGTGCCTATCACAATAAGATCAGCGTTTAGCTTTTCTGCTAAGTGATGTATTTCATCTGCGGGTGAACCAATTTCTACGTTTATATTGCTCTCTGGAATATTGTTGATTGCCGCAATGTCTTTCAGTTTTGTCATTGCTTGTTCTTGCACGTCTTGTGAATAATCACGCTCCAAAAACAACCCGTATGGTTCCACGTTAGTTTGTGGAAATGCCACATAGAGTAAATGAACGTTTTTTGGGTCTGGCGCCACCCGTAAGGCTCTCGACAAAATTTGGGTATAGTCTGAAAACACATCAACAGGTACTAAAACAGTAGTGTAATCGTTCATTAGTTCATTCCATTATTGGGAGTGGATAATCACAATATAGTTAACTTCTGTTCACATTTCTTTGATTGAAATCAATTCACGGTTCTAGATTTGCACCATAATAAAAATTCAAAATAATAAAGTTGGAGTCGTGAACATGGCAAAGCTAACAACTGTATTACCATTCGTTGCGCTGTTATTGACGGGATGTGATTTAGGACCTGAGTCGCCTCGGGGCTTTAGTTTACCTGAGGGGAGCGCCGATGCTGGCAAAGTGGCATTTCAAAAGTACCAGTGCACTGATTGCCATCAAATAGAAGGTATAACCATGCCAGATGACCATGCGTACCTTGTTCCAAAACCTATACCTTTAGGAGGAAGCAGCGGTAGGATCACCACCTACGGTGAACTGGTTACCAGTGTGATAAATCCCTCCCACAAGCTAACCCGCAGACAGCCTGTTAGCATGACTTCCGTAGATGGGGAGTCTCGCATGCGCAACATGAACAATGTACTTACCGTTCAAGAACTCATTGATTTAGTTGCTTATTTACAACCTAAATATAAAGTAGTTCCCTATAGAACGTCTGAGTATCGGTTGTACCAATTACGCATGCCAGAACAAGATAGCCAGGGCGAAAATTAAGATACTGATTTCGTTTCTTCTTCTATTTCAGCCAATAAGCTGCACGGCATAAAGCTATCAGAATTAGCTTCTTTGACGTGTAGCTTAAATCGCTCAGGAATATCATCACCTAACAGTGTACCGGTTTTCACTAGCGGAAAGATTTCATCGTATCGAGCGATACTTGCTTGATCGACACGTCTAAATATATGTGTGCGGTTTAATTCCGTTGTACTTACATGGCCGGTTGAAGACAGCATATCCATTAACGCATGCAGCGTCTTTTTGTGAAAGCGATACACTCGCTCAGATTTATCTGTTACATCTAGCCCTTTAGCCAGTTTTGGATCTTGCGTTGCCACGCCGGTTGGGCACTTATTAGTGTTACATGAAAGCGACTGCACACAGCCTAGCGCTAGCATCATACCTCTTGCGCTATTACAAATATCCGCACCTAAGCTCAAGTTTTTAACCAGTTGAAAAGCCGTGATAATTTTACCAGAGGCAATGATTTTAATTTGCTTTCTTAAGTCGAAACCAATCAAACAATCGTCTACAAAAGCCAGTGCTTCTCTCAGTGGAAAACCAATTGAGTTTGAATATTCAAGTGGTGCAGCGCCTGTGCCGCCCTCGCCTCCATCAACGGTGATAAAATCGGGTGTAATACCGGTTTCTACCATGGCTTTACACATGGCAATAAATTCACTTTTACGGCCTAACGCCAGTTTAATGCCAATGGGCTTACCACCACTTAAATCGCGAAGCTTTTGTATATAATCAATCATCTCTAACGGCGTAGAAAAAGCGCTATGACGTGGCGGTGAATCTACCTGAGTACCTGGCTCTACGCCCCTAATCTTGGCGATTTCCGGCGTGTTTTTATAAGCGGGTAATATACCGCCATGGCCTGGTTTTGCGCCTTGGCTCAATTTTATTTCAATCATTTTGACTTGCGGCAAACAGGCTTTTTCTTTAAACAGATCGGCATCAAACTTCCCGTCTTTGGTTCGGCACCCAAAATAGCCAGTGCCGATTTGCCAAACAATGTCGCCACCGTTTTCTTCGTGGTAAGGGGTTAAGCCACCTTCCCCGGTATTATGGAAAAAATTACCTTTTTTAGCCCCTTTGTTTAGCGCCAATATTGCATTTTTAGACAGGCTACCGAAGCTCATCGCACTAATATTAAGAATGCTTGCATGATAAGGTTGCTTACAGTCTTTTCCCCCAATCGTTACCCTTGGATCGTGGTTCATTTCATCAATATCACGAGCCGATAATGAATGCCCTATCCATTCATAACCATCGTCGTAAGTATTTAATTGGGTGCCAAAAGGAATAGTTTCTCTGCTGTCTTTCGCTCGTTGGTACACAATAGAGCGAAACATACGGGAAATAGGCGTGCCGCCAGTATCTGATTCCAAAACATATTGCTGTATAAAGGGCCGCAGTGATTCAACGGTCCAGCGAGTTCTGCCAATTAGCGGGAAATTTTTAAGAATCGCATGTTTATTCTGGACTGTATCGTAGATTGCTAAGACGAGTAACAACACGGTTAATAATAGAAACCACCACGCTGGATGCCAGTAAAAACCTACCAGTAGGTTAAAAATA
>MDTG01360672.1_pt1 | contig 12402 bp, 15 predicted proteins | sample 811421 | NCBI WGS metagenome assembly MDTG01 (sample SAMN05326645, study PRJNA326480) | marine metagenome | isolation source: seawater | place: Pacific Ocean: South East | collected 2011
AAAAAATGCTTTGAAAGCAATGACTGCTTATGTTCTCGCTGGCGAAAGTAAAACATGTGCCAAGGATGACGGAGATATTGCGCCGGTTGATGCACAAAATGCTGCTATTGCAGTAACACAGGTTCAAGCTGAAACATCCACTGCAGCTGTTATCGGCGCAGCAGTAGCTGCAGGCCAGAGCGTTGTCCCTCAACAAGACCCTGTTTCTGATTTCCAACCTACCGAGGAACAACAGCGAGCACTTGATGAAATTAAAAGAAAAATGACCGAAAAGCAGAAAAAGGGTTTCGCTCTAGCTATCAAGTTGTGTGTTGCGAAGGCACGAGCGGATGCGATTGAAAAGGCCGAGACAGATGAGGCGAAAAAGGCCATAATCAATTCGCTGCCCGATGACGCTTCGAAAAAACGAGTAATTCAGCAAATGAATCCAGCCACCAAAGACGCAATCAAAGGGATACTGACAGAAGCGGTTTTTGATGGAATCATGGGAGCATCTGAAGCATCTGAAGGAGGAAGACGTCGTAGAACCAGGAAGCGTGGTCACAAAAAGAAACGCAAGACTGTTCGTAGAAAGTCAAGGGCTAAGAAAACAAAAGCAAAGAAAGCCAAGCGCAAGCCTAAGCGCAAAACTCATGGCCGCAAGGCTAAGGGCAAGCGTGGTACACGCAAGTATAAGCGCTAAATGTTAATAGAATCATATATTGATTACATTAACAACAATTATCTAGTCTTTAACATTCACATAATGCAGAATTGATCTACAGCATCTTTCTATAAATACCAGCGTCACTATTGTATTAAATAATATCATTGACAATGCTCCACCCAAAAATGGAAAATAGATAATTGGATTCTCTTCGACCACCTTAACTATGTTTTTCCATTCATTGTTTCCGAAACCGATATACCATCTGTAGTACACAAACTCAGACAGATGACAGCTATGCATTATAAAAGATGTCATTGCACCTGTCCTTGTTCTGATGTTTGGAATGTATTGCAGCGGCAGCATAATACACAGCGCGGCTCCGGATCCAGTCAACGACATGATAATATTTTGCACATCGGGAAGATACAGGTAGTTAACAAATACGGGAATGCTAAGCATAGCCAAGAAATGATGGAGCAACAGCAAGATTTTGATCAGCATAGGTTTGGTTTTGTTTCGACTTATGTTGAAGACAATCGTAACTATATCATTTATCTCATAGGCGATTTCAGCAGTAGCACCAAACCTGACAAAAGCATAGTTATTGTTCATGAAGCCGTAGATGATAGTAGAGGCCGATGTACAATGTTGCAGCGATACCATAAGTCCATCTCTTATTTCATCATGAATGAGTGCTCCTTCTCTTGTCTTTTTGCCATGGTATCTGTTCCAAAAAACTGTTCTTTCAAGACAGGTTTCCCAAAATACAGGTGTTGTCTCTAGATAGAGTGACCACCATATAGTCTGTTTCACTAATAGAGCAAACATAGATGCATACGTGTCATCAGATGAAGCATTTATGATATTGTATACATAGTCTGGATCTACAAAAGCGACTTGTAATAGTGTTCCAAGGAATATACTCGAAAAAGCACCACTTGTCATATATTGTAGATCTCGAAACGACGGCAGTCTGAAATAAGCCATTTCGTTAATTATTGACACGTTCCTAAACCATTTACGTATACATATCTGAATCAATTTTTAGAAAAGTCTAAAGATGAATATATTCTTACATACCAAATGAGCTAAAGTCAGTCAAAATCGGTCTTGGTAGAGTATTTGGGTCATTAGCTCTGTAATTTGGCACCTTCTTGCATGTAAATGCTGGTTCGGGGCATCTCGCACATGGCGGGCAAGGTGGTGGTGGTTCAGGTCTTGGACACGATGCATTTGAAGGGCATGCAGGACATACTGGTGGCACTATCTGAGACTTAAGAATATAGAGATCTTCGTCTCCCTCAGGAATATCGCTTCGCCTTAAGGTAGGGCCATTGTAATAGAAATTGGCTGTAGTACCTTGATCATAAGAATCATAGTTATCACTTGTAGTAACAACTTGGGTTCCATGCTTACCGTGATGTACCTTAGCACTATTGCCAGTATTTTCATTGTTATATGTGATAACTGTATCTCCAGCAGGACCAATGTATTCTCCCTTTGTTACATTTGTGCTTTCCATGCCTTCGACGGTGCTTCCCCCTAAACAGGAACAGAACACCAGAGATAGAATTAGTATTACGAATAGGTGAATGGCACGCAATTTCATTATACTGTATATTTGGAAAAAAGTTTGCTGGTAAATTGAAGTGTAATAAAGAGAAACAGGTATTATAATACACATGTCAAAAACAGCACTCAAGGCGCGCTACTGCGAAGATGGTTATATTGAAGTCGGCATCGATGAAGCGGGGCGCGGACCTATGTTTGGACGAGTATATGCAGCGGCTGTTGTCCTACCAGAAACAGGTGATTATAAACATTCCGATATGAAAGATAGTAAACGATTTCACTCTGAGAAGAAAATTAATGCTGTTGCTGATTACATAAAGAAAAATGCTAGTGCTTGGGCAGTCGGTTATGCTGAAGCTTCGGAAATCGACGAGTTTAACATTCGAGTTGCTACTCATAAAGCGATGCACCGAGCAATCGAGCAGGTTATAGATCAACTAAATCTGACCTATGATACTGCACATCTCCTAGTTGATGGTAATGACTTCACACCTATAATGAGAATGCATGATGGAATGTTTGTTCCTATTAGATACACAACGATTGAAAAAGGTGATAATGCAATAACAAATATCGCCGCGGCATCCATCCTAGCTAAAGTTGAAAGGGATAACTATATTGCTGCACTGTGTAGTGAAAGTCCAATGTTAGACGAACGATACGGTCTCCTTAAAAATAAAGGTTATGGTACATCACAGCATATGCAAGGCATCAAAGATCATGGTATAACCGACTTACATAGGAAAACTTTTGGGGTTTGCAGACAATATGCATAAGTAATGCTATTCTTATGCTAAAAAATTGAAGACAAAGCTACATTATTAGTATTTCTCATACAACACAAGAAACTACGAACAATATGTCTACGAACTGCACAGCCTACAACGAGATGAAATACTATCTTGCGTTCAAAAAAGAGCGATCTAATAAATGGAAAGTCCAGCCACAGGCCTTCTTACTGCATTATACATCGTCCCATCTAACGGGACAATTTATAACAACGATGTGGTATAACCAACTGATCATTGACAGTGAACCAATACAATACGCTATATTGGAAGTAAAGAAAGATGCCACCAGTATGGAAAAGCATATGGTTCTTGACCGACTCAACCAAGGAGACACATCAGATGTCATATTCAAGAGCTCAATTGCTAGAGATCAACTAAGAGATGCGTTTACCGATATAGATGCAAGACTCAATACGCTGAAAACAGAGAACATGGATCCAACTCAAGGAGCTCCATGTAAGACGTATACATTGAAAATGGATCATAACAGTGGTATATTACTCAATCTGACAATGCAAGGAACATGGAATACTGTCGATCCTGACAAACATCATTACACAATCACCCTTCCTATGTTTCAAAAGACAATTTGAAACTGTAGATATTTGTATGTAGGGTAATATTTTTTGTGGTAAAATTGAAGAGGGTTTAGAAGTAAAGTCTCTATATAGATTAAAATGAAGATTATCGTATTCGACACCGAAACAACCGGCTTACCTGAGAGTCGGAACACCTCTATTCTTGAGACAGACAAATGGCCTTATATTGTTCAAATTAGTTGGATTTTATATGACTGTGAAAAGATGGAGGTTTTGAATGTTCAGGATCATATTATAAGGTGTGGCGTCGATATACCAAAGGAAAGTTCTGATATCCATGGAATTACTAATGCACGTGCAGAGAGAAAGGGAGTCGAATTAGTACCCATAATGGATGCTTTTGATAATGACTTGCAACTTGCAGATAAAGTTGTTGCACATAATTTGTCTTTTGATAAGCGAATGTTTATGGTTGAAGCTATTAGAAACAAACGTAAACAGTACTTTACTCGCAATGGAGTGAGAAAACCTGAATCATGTACAATGAAAGGAGGGAAAAACTTGTGTGCTATTGAGCGAATTGGTAATAATGGTGATACATATTATAAGTATCCAACACTATCAGAATTGCATACTAAACTATTTAATTATGAACCAAAGGGGACACATGATTCAATGGCAGATGTACTAATTTGTCTTAGATGCTTTTGTCAAATGGAGATGAATAGTGATATAATCAAAAATGACAGATCACTGGGAAGAATCTATGAGTTGTATTGTGGAAATTACTAGTTACTTATTCCTAGGCAAAAGATGTAGAAGATCATTTTCTTCTTTATTTTTATTGCCAACTTTCCAATACTCCCAAATATTACTATTTTTTAAAACGGTTTTTATAGAGTCTTCTTTAACTTCACTCTTTGTTCCAATAATATTATTTTTGATGCTGGTAGTTTTTACATTATTATCACCAATAAAAGGAAGTTTTCTATCATGCATAGCCCTTTTAATAATGGTTTGAGTCATTAAAGGAGTGAGAACGTTTTTCATTCGAAACATATAATATATATTTCGAATACTTTATGTATAGAACATAATGTTTCTAAAAGTTTTTGTATTTTTGATTGGCATATTGATCATTAATGAACTGATTTGTGCATCAATGCGGTTAAACGAAGGTAGATCTCTTTATAAGGACGCTTTGCATAGATCTCTTGAAACTGGAAAACCACTTATTGTTATAGGAAATCCAACCGCATCATGGAAAAATTATCTGTTTGGACCTTCTTATGGTTGTGGCGATTTGTGTATTGATCTAGCCGGGTGTAAATGTCCGAACTTAGAAAAACGCACTGCTCCTAGAGAGGCTCTGTCTACCATGACGCCAATGCCAAATAATAGTGCAATTATTTTTGAGAGCGGTACTAAGCATCTTGTTCCAGGTCTAGAACATCAGATGTATAGAGTTGGCGGCAATAATGTATATACAGTCAATTTGAAAGATACATCATTGATACTATTTTTATCACATTATACAGGATCTGTTCTAACTTAAGAACCACACATCAAGCACTCCTCAGGTTCATCATTCTGTGCTTGTGTCTCTGATCCAGATTCTACACCAATCGTAAATTGTTGTGGTTGATGCCTAGGTTTTCTGCGCAAATAATATATTCCTGTCTTCAAACCTTTTTGCCACGAATAGAAGTGCATTGAAGTCAAACTTTTGTAGTTAGGATCTTCCATCCAAAGATTTAAGCTCTGAGATTGGCAGATAAATGCACCACGATCTGCTGCCATGTCAATGAGATCCTTCATTTGCATCTCCCATACTATCTTGTAACGCTCTTTGATATCTTCACTCAATCCTTCAATATGTTGAATACTTCCCTTATTAGCAATGATACTATCCTTGAGTTGTTCTGACCAAATCCCCATGTCAGTTAGTTCTTTCATGAGATGCTTATTCACAACAACAAACTCTCCGGCAATAGTGCGTCTAGAGTAGATATTGCTAGTAAAAGGCTCAAAACACTCATTGTTTCCAAGAATCTGACTAGTTGAAGCAGTCGGCATTGGAGCTACAAGAAGTGAGTTTCTAACACCGTGTATCTTAATATTCTGCCTTAGTGCTTCCCAATCCCATAACCAATTAGACGGTTTCACTCCCCATAGATCAAATTGGAACTCGCCATTCGACAAAGGGCTGCCTTCAAAACTTGAATATGCACCAGGTGTAACAGGACTAGTAGGATCTACCTTATAACAAGCCAACAATTCAGCATAGATTGGCATAGTCTTATTGATTAGCGAGGCTTCACTATCTCTTTGTGTCAATCCGCTATAGTCATAATCTCTGTCCACACACTTTGGGCCCTCATCAATTACTCTTTTTGCAAAGATTGATTCCTTAAGGTTTGCCTCTGCAAGTGTTTTCATTGCGGCTGATCGTTCTTGAGCAATCTCACAAGAGGCTTCAAGTGACGCGTGGTATATAGTCTCAAAAATCATCTTATTGATGTCCTTAGCTTCTTCACTAGTAAATGGTATCTTTTTGATAGCCATGACGTCCGCCAGCCCTTGAACACCGATACCAATTGGTCTGTGTAGAAGATTGCTGCGCCTAGTCTTTTCTGTTGGGTAATAATTAATATCAATAACCTTGTTAAGATTTCTTGTTACGACCTTGGTAACTCTGTGCAATTTATCATAATCAAACTCACCATCCTCCCGCATAAACATAGGTAGACCTATGCTAGCAAGATTACATACAGCGGTCTGATCCTTATCACTATACTCGATAATCTCAGTACATAGATTACTAGACTTAATTGTGCCAAGGTTTTGTTGATTGCTTTTGAGATTTGCCGCACATTTATATAGGATGTATGGTGTACCAGTTTCCATTTGTGCATCCAGAATCTTGAACCAAAGCTCACGCGCTTTCATTTTCTTTTTGAACCTACCTTGATCGACGTAGCGATAATACAATGTATCAAACTCATCACCATATGCATCTGATAGACCTGGACAAATATCTGGACACATTAGATACCAGTCTGAATCGGTTTTTACAGCCTTCATAAATGCGTCAGGAATCCAAAGACCGTAAAACAAATCACGGGCACGCAAAGCCTCATCGCCATGATTCTTTTTAATATCCAACCACTCAACAATATCACCATGCCATGGTTCCAAATAGATGGCAAATGAGCCATTCCTTTTACCACCACCTTGATCCACATACCGAGCGGTAGAGTTGAACACCTGGAGCATAGGAGTAAGACCATTAGATGCGCCATTGGTGCCCCTGATGTGCGTACCAGTGCTTCTAATGTTATGAATATGAAGACCAATACCTCCTGCCCATTTGCTGATTTGTGCACACTCTTTTAGAGTATTATAAATACCATCGATGGAATCGTCCTCCATAGCCAAGAGATAGCACGACGACAATTGTGGACGAGGCGTACCTGCATTAAAAAGTGTTGGGGTTGCATGTGTAAAGTACTTTTGTGACATATAGTCATATGTTTCAATAACCTTGTCTATATCATTAGCATGGATTCCTAGCGCTACACGCATCCACATATGCTGCGGTCGTTCAATTGCCTGTTTGTTTATCTTCATGAGATACGCTCGTTCTAGAGTTTTGAACCCAAAATAGTCGATCAAAAAATCACGATCATATACTATAGCTGCTTCAATGCGTTCACGATGTGACTCTATAGTCATCATAAGATCACCAGAAATAAGAGGTGCATTTACCTCATTATGATCAATAAAATCATATAGTCGTTTCATTGTATCATAAAAGCTAGATGAGGTATTCTTTTGGTGATTTGATATGATGATTCTTGAGGCCAACTCTCCATACTCCAAGTGTGCAGTTGTCCTTGATGCGCATTGTTCTGCACAAAGCTCATCTATGAGAGTTGTGGAAATACCGTCATAAATCTGGTCCACAATTTTAATAACCAAGTGTGCGTACTTAATATTAGTGAGCTGTGGTTCTATATTATGACATAGATTTCTCACCCGTGACAGGATTTTATCGAATGATACATCTTCTTGGTTACCATTACGCTTTGTGACTTTCATCTGATCGGTCATAGAGGCCATTGATATGTATATATTACTATCATCATTTTAAACCATTATCAGCCAGATTTTACCAAGCATTAATAATCTCAATTAATAGTATATGTTCACTAACGCAGGTACTGCAGTAGTAGGTTTTGTTTTGCTCATCATATGTCTAGGTGTTGTTATTCCTGTGACTAAAATCGGTGATGGGGTAAGCAAAGAAGGTTTTGTCTCTCCTGGAATGTATCCCAGTTCAGTGGATAATCCTTTGCTAAGTGACACATACAATGTTAAGCAGAATCCAGGATATGATAATATGTCAGCATCACAGATATATGTTAATTATCCTCAATTTCCAGCAAAGCACTGTGGCACAAACAATCTTCGTTATTGGAGGCGCCCTACGAATGGCCAATGCACTCCACCTGGTATGTGTATGGGTCTTTATGAAGCAACAGAACCAAAAATACCTCCACCACCCTCAGCGCCTCAGGGTATTCCTCGCGTAAATTACTATGTTTCGCATTTAAGCCAAGATTCAAACTAATCTAAATTAGTGTTGTTCTGTTTTTCTGTATCAATACTAATAATTATGTTTTCTGTCATTTTTGGTGCCTGCATCACAGGAGTCATGTCTACATCCATACCAGATAAATCTATCAGACATTTCATTGTTTCTTTTTGTTCCTTTGCCTTAGAGTCTGTACGTGCTCGTTTCCTTGGTGCTCTATGCTCGTAGCCTGTATCGCGCTCTTTGATGATAGTGTCCCAAATCTCTTTTAAAATATGGGTGCCACTGTCAAACCAGAGCTTATTACGTACAACAAGAACAACACTAACTTGGTCTAGACGCCAGTAGATATTCTGCAACCAATGACATGATTCTGATTCCATCTCAATCATTGTTGTTTGTTCCCAAGATTTAAACTCTGCTTCACCACATCCCCACGGTGATAACTTATATACAGGTGAGCCCTCTTGCATAAATTGGAGCATTATTCCTTTAGGCTTACCATTTGCAGTTACATTGAAAGAGCCATCTTTAAAGTACTCATCTGCTCCCTCATACTCGAGGAATCTAGTCTCCAAGAAGTCACATTCAGATAGATTACATACCTCCATTTGTATCTGCATTTGTATCCAGTACTCAAACTTGGGGATACCTGTTATCTCTCTGTTGACAATATTTTTTACTTCAAGCATTCTTCCAAATCTACCACTACTTTCATCTACATTTATCCCATCAGGCGAAGCAGCCAAGAACGGAAGGGTTGAATGAGGTATACATCCGAAGTCTTCAACCTTTGTACAATACTCATGCTCATACCACATAATAGATAAATCCTCATATTTCACTCCCCAATGCAGCGATGAATCTAGGTTGAATCGTGTATATTTGCTAGTGTCAATGGGTTGACATTTGCCATATATCAACTGATTTTTATTGCCCTCAGTAGAATAAGCTTTCCATATGCTACTAGCGGTTAAATAAGAATGTCTGAACTCATACCATTCTGGTGTACGTTGTTCTGGCTGAGGAATATCACGTAAATACTGAACTTTATTCCTCATCTTTTCGAGATTTGGTTTTCTGATGACGATAGATTTCATATAAGACCGTCTGGGAACCACATACGCAAAGTAAATCCTGGAAGCATTGTTAACTACGTCATCGATATAGTCATCTATATCATCCATAGGAGAATATGCATCTCCTACTTGTAATTTCAGCTGATCAAATACTTCACACTTAAGAGTCTCATGAAATGTTGGTTCTGCGATTAATAGAGGATTTGACTTAACATAGTATTCGATTAGCTCTCCTGCTAGTTCCAACATACTATCCTTATCCCCATCGCTCACAATCGGTGGCACGATTAGATCATCCAGAATATTTTTGAGTGCAGAGAGGTCGAACATATCTTACTATGCGTAATCAAGATATATTTATATCTGCTTCAATTTAATCAATTATCACTGTCTCCACCCTTTTTGCTGCTTCGCTTTTTTCGTGTCGTATTTGTCCCTGTTCCTAATGAACTCAGTGTTGACACACGCTTATCACTACGTTTAAGGGTAAACTTTCGAGTCAACTTGTTGTATAGAAGATGTGGAACAGATTCTACTTCACCAGTTTCTTTATTGTATTTTACTTCTCTGACTTTATGAAGGCGATTACGATTTACAGCTGCTGTTAGATATGTCTTCATTGTTTGTAGATCATTATCATCCATTTTGTTTTCTTTACAATATCGTTCTGCATATTCAACCAATTTCTGTATTTTCTCAATACGATCTAAACGTGACCATGATACCTTTTTCTCTGTGTTCATTTCTTGCTCTAGAATAGCTTCTATTTTGGATGCATCTACCTTTTTGTGTGTAGGAAATGCATTCTTTTTGCCATTTGCGAGAAGAGTCTTATATTTTAGATTACTAAGATCGTGACACTCCTCTGTCTTGCTTGGTGTTTGTTCTGTTTTCTCGTTCTGCATCGTTATTAATATAACTAAGAGTGATGAGTTTAACCCTTTTTCTCACAAGTTGTATTTATGTTGTTATTATGATAACATTTATAAATGGAGTCAAAGAAAATTGTTATCATTGGTAAGCAAGCGTGTCAGGGCCTAACTGTTGATAAAAAAGATAGAATACGTAGTGGGCTAGAAGAACAGCAAGAATTAACTATAGAACAATCATTAAGTAGCCTGCTTAGTTTGAATACTGTGAAGGAAGCAGAGTATAGTAGAACATTCAGGAGAGAATTGGAAAAAAAGATAAATGGATACAAACAACAGGATATCAAACGAAAACTTCATGATGAGAGCACACTTATAAATCTAAAGGAAACGGTTAATAAACTACTGACTTGTGGCATGCGATGCTGTTATTGTGACAAACGTGTTAAGGTTATCTACCGTAGAGTGCGGGATAAATATCAATGGACTCTTGATAGGATAGATAATGACAAAAATCATAGTAATCATAATACTGTAATAGCTTGTTTATCATGCAATCTCTCTAGAAGAAGACGTACAAAGGAGGCATTCGAGTTCCATTGGAAAACAAAAATAGTTAAAGTTAATAAAGTTGTAGAAGTTGATGATTCTCAGTCAACAAGCTCAGAAGCCTCTGAAAATGAGCTCTCTGCGAATGATGAGGAAGATTCAGAGTAATAAAATCATACGTTTTGGTAGAGATGGAATATACTGTTTGGCGTGAAGGAGAACCTGCTGAACGAAGCTATCCTAAGAAAGATGTAGTACCTCCAGCAGATCTAGCTCTAGAAGAAGGAGTTGATTCAAATCAGCGAATACAACAATCAGTAACTAGCAAAGTAGATTTCGAATTAGATTTAGCAGAAATGAGACAAAATGGAAGTCGCAGGGAGGAGTTAAACTCTAAGGCAAATGATAGACAATTAATACCTAGCCAAGGTACGCAAAATCCTTTTTTTGTTGGTACCGATTTTGGTGATGTTTTATCACTACAAGAACAGTTTCTGCGTCCAAAATCATCACATTTTGAGAATTATGATAATAAGCATTTAAACACAGAACAATGAAGTTAATTAGATATGGCGACAGCAAGAATCACGCAAAACTCACTAATTATGCAGAACCTTATGGAGTTCTACGACAAAGATAACAATCTTGAAGTGATGCTTTCAATCATTAATGGTGATTCTAGCATATCTTTACGAATTGTCGATTGGTTTGCAACTAATTATGCAAAACAGTATTACGTAACATATGCTACACCAACAGAACCGCGTTTCAAAGTTTATGTTGACTACAAACTAAAACTCAGATCTTATTCCAAGCGAAGATTCGATCCATTTTGCAGATGGGAAAGAATCAGTATTCCCTACAACGATGGAGAATATATTCAAACGACTATTGGTCAACTTAATTTCTTCAAGTGGGCCCTTGAAAATCAGGTGATTAAGTACATACAAGATCATTACTCTGAAATTGAGGCTGATATGAATGCTAGAAATAGTACATCTAAACGCAGAAAGTCTTCTGGACCAGCAAATAAGACTAGAAAAAGGCGCGAGGAGTTATCTATTTCTGCATCTAAAACCGTTCATCGCGAAGAAGTAGAAATTGTGGTAAAGTTCAATTGAGTTATGTTATGATTTAAATATTCTACATGAATCCTAACATACATATATGGGAAATACCACTTCTATTAGAAAAATTAATTTTGAAGATATGCAAAACTTTATAAAAGACGACAATGTAATCATCATAAATACCTTGGACGCATCAAATCAACAGTGTCTTATAGACAATACTACTCCAGCATCTCAAGAAATCGCATTGATAAATCAGTTACTACAGACTAATATTGAGAGAAAAATAATCATATATGGAATGAATGCTTCAGATGAGAGCCTTGGCAATAAATATAATCAATTAACAAAATTAGGGTTTTCTAATACTTACGTTTATGTAGGAGGTCTATTTGAATGGTTATTATTACAAGATATATATGGATTTGAATCTTTTCCAACCACAAAAAAGGAACTAGATATATTGAAGTATAAAGGAGATCGACTTTCAAAGAGGTTAATGCTTACCTATTGAGTTCTACCTGATCCATCGCATCATTAGACAACTCATCTGCACGTTTGTTTTGTTCTCTAGGAACATGTTGTAGTGTGATTCGACCAAACTTGCGTACTAGATTACGTGCCTGAGTAAGGTAAGGCAGCAGGTTTTTAGCTTTACATCGCCATAGCCCTTGTATTTGATTTATC
>MDTG01049930.1_pt1 | contig 12401 bp, 16 predicted proteins | sample 811421 | NCBI WGS metagenome assembly MDTG01 (sample SAMN05326645, study PRJNA326480) | marine metagenome | isolation source: seawater | place: Pacific Ocean: South East | collected 2011
GTAGAAAAAGTTTAACATGGCACCAACTAATAAAGTTACAAATTTAAAAGTAGTAAAGAAAGATAAAGCAACTTCTAAAGTGAGTGCTTTATCTCCAAGAGAAATAGTTTCAGAATTAGATAGATATGTAATCGGCCAAAAAGATGCAAAAAAAGCTGTAGCTGTTGCATTAAGGAACAGATGGAGAAGGCAAGCTTTATCTGATGAAATGAGAGACGAAGTTCTTCCAAAAAATATTTTAATGATCGGACCAACAGGAGTCGGTAAAACAGAAATTTCTAGAAGACTATCAAAATTAGCTGAAGCTCCTTTTATAAAAGTTGAAGCCACAAGATTTACTGAGGTTGGTTATGTAGGAAGAGATGTAGAACAAATAATTAGAGATTTAATTGAAATAGCTATTGCAATGGAAAGAGAGAAGAGAAGAAGAGAAGTTAAAGCTAAAGCAGAATTAAAAGCAGAGGAAAAAGTTTTAGATGCACTTGTGGGTAATAAAGCCAGTGTTGCTACAAGAGAAAGTTTTAGGAAAAGATTAAGAACCGGTGACTTAGATAACAATGAAATTGAAATAGAAGTTCAAAATACTACCTCTCCACTTCAAAGTTTCGAAATACCTGGTATGCCTGGTGGAAATGTTGGAATGGTAAATCTAGGAGATATTCTTGGAAAATCTATGGGCGGTAAAAAAGGTAAAAAGAAAAAAATGACCGTTAAAGAGTCTCATGATATTTTAGTGGCGCAAGAGTCGGACAAGATGATCGAAGAGGATAAAATTATTACAGAGGCAAAAAAAGCTACAGAGGAAAATGGAATAGTTTTTTTAGATGAGATCGATAAAGTTTCTGCAAGAAGTGATAGGGTAGGAGGTGACGTTTCTAGGGAAGGTGTTCAGAGAGACTTACTACCCCTGATAGAAGGAACAACTGTAAGCACTAAGCATGGCCCAATTAAAACTGATCATATTTTATTTATCGCTTCTGGAGCATTTCAATTAGCCAAACCTTCTGATTTATTACCTGAATTACAAGGTAGATTACCAATAAGAGTTGAATTGGATGCGCTTAAAGAGGATGATTTCAAAAGAATTCTAAAAGAACCAGATAACAGCTTAATTAAACAATATAAAGAATTGCTTAAGACTGAAAATGTAAATCTTAAATTTACTGATGATGGGATCGATATGCTTGCTAAAATTTCAGCAGAAGTTAATTCATCAGTTGAGAATATTGGCGCTAGAAGACTTCACACAATTATTGAAAAAGTTTTAGATGATATTAGTTTTAATGCAACCGATAAAGCAGGGGAAACAATTACAGTTGATCAAAAATATGTTCAAGACAATTTAGGAAATTTGGTTAAAGATACAGATTTATCGAAGTTTATATTATAAATTTCTTAACTTAATTATTATCGCGCCCTCACCCCCATCTTTTTTTTCAGCGTCATTAATTGAAATAATTAACTTATTTAATTCTGGATTAGTTTTTACAAATTCAGGAATTGAATATTTTAGTTTTCCTAAATCTTTAGATATATAAGCGTCTTCATCATTCCTTGAATGAATACCTTTTCCAGTTATAAGTAATAATTCTTTAAATTTGTTATTAAAGCAATAATTTATAATCTCTTGAACTTTAGTATTTGCGTCATCCAAAGTGAAACCATGTAAATCAAATCTAAAACGTTCTTTTCTTTGATTCTTAGTTGAGTAACCTTTATCTTTATCGTAAATATCTGATGGATTTTTAATGTAGTCTTCCCAAGTTTTTTTATCTTCTTGGTTTATTCCTTTTTTTTTTATCACTTGCTGATAATTTCAGACAAATACCAATTTGGGTCTCTTTGTTTTATATTTCTTGTAAATTTCCAGCTATCAGTAACAAACTTAATTTTATCTGGATTTCCCTCTACTATTTTATTTTCTTTATCTCTTTTGACAGAAATAACTTCGGCTACAAATTTTACTGTTGCAAATAAATTATCTTTTACCTTTTCATATTTTTCAACAGATGATTCTTTTACACCGATAAATGTGAATTCAGAAATTATGCCTTCCTTATTTCTTGATTTAATTGCATCTGAAAAATTTGAAAACATATTAGATGACAATAAGTTTTTCAATTTTATTAGATCTCCATTAGCAAAAGAAGTTAAAATACTTTCGTAAGCAATTTCAGCTCCTCTCAAGAACTCTTTTTTATCTTTTCCTTCTAAAATTTCTAAATTTTGCTTCACAGGTTTTATTTCATTTTTTGGAATATTAAATTCTTTTTCAGCAAAACCTGGATAGACTTTGGACTCATGACCAGTTTTCCTACCTAATATGCTTCTAAGTCGCAAAATTATAAATCCTGCAATCATACCTAATAAGATTATATCTATATATCCAAAGCTGTTACTCATAATTTGATAAATATACATTAATCATATATTTTTATACCTGACAAATGAACCCATTTTTTATTATATTTCTTGGGGTACCTGCGCTCGAAATATTCTTATTAATTAGAATAGGGGGGCATATAGGTGCCTTAAATACAGTTGTCCTTATTTTTCTTACAGCAATAGTAGGTATTTATTTTGCAAAGCTACAAGGTATTCAAACACTAAAGTCAGGTATGGTAAACTTATACAAAAACAGAGTACCGATTAATGATCTAATCTCAGGGGCGTCAATTGCAATTGCAGCAATTTTACTAATCATTCCTGGTTTCTTAACCGATTTTATCGGTTTTTTACTTTTAATACCATTTACAAGAAAAGTAATAATTGCTTTAACTTTTAAAAATAATCCAAATACAAAAGAGAGAAATAAAACAATAGAGGGTGAGATAATAGATAAAAAAGATGAGTTATAAAATTATTGGGAAATATATAAAAGACTTAAAATTTAATATTCCTAATCCTAAAACATTTTTTCTTTTAACAAAAAATATTGCTAATTATAAAATCAGTGTTGACATAAAGAGTTCGCAAGTAAAACAAAACATAATTGAAGTTTTAACAAGCTTGAGCCTCACACCGATTAAAAATGATTTTGAAAAAATTGAAACTAAAATTGTTTATTCAGCAATTGTTGAGTTAAATAACGAAAGTGCCCAGAAAGAAGAAATGGAAAAAATTATACTAGTTAAAATTCCAAATGAAATTTACTTTGAGTTAAGACAAATTTTTATTTATTTATTCGAATATTCTGGTTTTAAAGATATTAAAATTAATAAAACTGTTGACTTTGAAAAATTATATAAAATGAAAAAAGTTCAGTAGTGATTTTTTTTGAGCTCATACTTTAAAAAATTATCATGTTTTTTAATTTCCTCTTCTGATATTTTAACAATTTTTTTACAGTAGTCTTTAACTTTAATAATGTTCTGCTCTGAGGTATTGGTTAAAAGATTAAACTTTGGCTCTTTTGCGTCTAACAAATTAATATAGACTTCTCTTAAAAGTTCACAATCTAATAAAGCATTATGTTTAGTTCTGCGAGACAGATCTATATTAAATTTCTTACATAAAGCATCGAGAGAATTCGACGTACCTGGAAATTTATTCCGAGCAACTTCTAATGAATCAATTACTAATTTTTTATCGATTTTTATCTTTTTGATCAATTCTAATTCGCCATTTAAGAAACTTAAATCAAACTGAGCATTATGTATGATAATTTTTTTATCTTTTATGAAACTTAAAAATTCATCTGCAATTTTATCAAAAGTATCTTTGTCCTTTAAAAATTTTTCTGAAAAGCCATGAACTTTAAAAGCATCATTTGGCATATCTCTTTTTGGATTAATCAATTTATGGAAAATATTTCCAGTAGGAATTAAATCTTTAGTTTCAATACAAGCTATTTCAACAATTTTATGACCTTCTTGAAATGATAATCCTGTCGTTTCTGTGTCTAAAAAAACTTCACTCATATTTTGATATTATATTTAGTAAATCATTTTTTAAAATCTTTAAGTTTCTATCATTCGTAACTACATAATCGCAATATTTTATTTTTTTTTTATCACTCATTTGTTGATTGTTTAGTAAATTAAACAACCTTATATCTCCTTTTTTTTTTATAAATCTTTTTACTCTTGTCTCTTTTTTTGATTTTATGAAGATTATAATATCAAAAAATTTCATTAATTTACTTTCTATTAATAATGGTATTTCATAAAAAAGAATTTCTTTATTTTTATTTTTTAAAGTAAATTTATTCATTTGTTTTCTTACTAACGGGTGAATAATTTTTTCAAGTTTTTTTAAACTTTTTTTATTTTTTAAAATCATGTCTTTAATATTTTTTTTAAGTTGATTATCGTTTTTTATTTTAAATTTTTTTCCTACTAAAAATCTAAAGTTGTTATTTTTATAAATCTTTTTTACGATCATATCAGCGTTAAAAATAGGTCCTCTTTGACTGGATAAAATTTTACCGGCTGTAGTTTTACCAGATGCTAAAGAGCCTGTTATGCCAATTTTGATCATTAAAGTTTTGATTTAAGTAGTTCGATAACCCCATTGTCGATTTCGGGATTTATTTTATTCCATAAGTAAAAAGATTTTTGTCCTTGATAAATAAACATATCTAATCCATTAAAAACTTTTTTTCCTTCTTCCTTTAAAAGTTTATAAGTCTTAGTCGCTAAAGGATTATAAATTGTGTCGATATAAATGACGTTACTTTTTGTATTAGAGAAATCAAAATCAAAATCTTGACCTCCTTTTAATCCTAAACTTGTTGCATTTATTATTATGTCGAAATTCTTTATTTCTTTTTTTAAATTATTCCAAGGAAGTATACTTAAGAAGTTAAATTTTTTTTTAAGAAATATACATTTCTCATTAGTTCTATTGGTGATAGAAATTTTTTTTACTCCTGATTTCTTCAGGGATAAAATCACAGAAGGAGAAACTCCTCCGGCACCAATAACTAAAGAGTCTTTGCTGGTACAATTATCTATTTCTTTCAAATAAGCGGCTTGCAAACCGAAAACGTCTGTGTTCTCTCCAATTATTTTCTCATTATCCAATAAGATAGTGTTTACAGAACCAGTTAATTCAGCATCGTTTATAATTCTATCAGTTTGATTAATAATTTTTTGTTTAAAAGGTAAAGTTACATTAATTCCAGTAATTTCCTTTTCTCTAATTTTTGTTATTATCTTTTTTAAATCTTTATCGTCTGCTTCAATTATCGAGTAACTAGCGTCTAAACCGTACTTTTTAAACCAGTAGTTATGTAACACTGGTGAAAGCGAGTGTTTGATGGGGTTACCAATTATTCCAAATTTTTTTTTCATTTTTTATATTGATCAATGTATTCCATAATTTCTTTAATTGGTAATCCCATTATTGAATTTCTTTCTCCTTTGACATAATCAAATAATTCTAATCCATTTGCCTCAATTTGATAAACTCCGTAAGCAAGCAAAGTTTCTGTTTTTATTCTATTAAGGTAACTCATTAACTCGCCCTCTGTTAGATCTTTCATTTTTAATTCCGATGAGTCTGTATAGTTCCAAATCATTGATCCATTTTTCGAAATACAAACTGAGCTTATAAGGTAGTGAATGGAGTTATTAAGTCTCTTCAAGATTGAGAATGCTTCCTCTCTGTTTTTTGGCTTATTAATAATTTCATTATCTAAAGAAATAACACTATCGGCACCAAGCACGAAGCGGTCTGGATTTTTACTGCTCACTTTAATAGATTTAATTTCAGCTAAATTTTTAGAAATTAACGTTGGATTTGCGCCTTCTGCTAAAAGAGACTCTTTAATTTCATCCTCGTCAACATTTGAAACTATAACTTCGTTATCGATGTTGTATTTATCTAGGATTTGTTTGCGTACTCCGCTTTGCGAAGCTAAAATAATTTTCATTTGTTTTTTTTAATATCAATAATTTTTAAAATTGAGGCTGCTGTTTCTTCAACAGATCTTCTAGTTACATCAATTACAGGCCAATTATTCTTTTTAAAAAGAATTTTCGAATCTTCAACTTCCTTCTTTATTGATTCTAAATTTGTGTAGTCTTTAATTTTTTGATCTTTCATTATTGCGACTCTATTTCTTCTGATATCTGATAATCTTTCTGGGTCAGCAACTAAACCAATTATGCATGATTTTGTATTTGCTTTCAGTTCTTTGGGAATTTTTTGATCTAAAACCAAGGGTATGTTTACAGTTTTGTATCCTCTGTTAGCCAAATATATAGAGGTTGGAGTTTTGCTTGTTCTACTAACACCAAGCAAGACTACATCGGCATCATTTATATCGTCAACTTTTTTGCCGTCATCCCGAGTCATTGTAAATTGTATGGCTTCTATTCTTTTGTAATAGTCTTCATCCAAAACGTGCTGAGCGCTTGGTTTGTGAATAGCTTTTTGATTTAGAAGTTTTGAGAAACTAAGTATTAGATTACCTAACACACCAAAACAAGGAACCGAAAACTTTTCACTTTGTCCTGCTAGATATTTTGCTAGTTTGGTTTCAACAATAGTGTAGAGTATGATTGCGTTTTCTAATTCCTGGCATTCTTTGATAATTTTATCGATCTGTTGTTCTGTTCTAATAAAAGCAAATTCCTTTTTCTCATAATCGAAATTAGCAAATTGTGATTTTAATGATAAAAAAATTCTATCTAAGGTTTCACCTGTAGAGTCAGACACAAGATATACATTGTATTTTTCGTTCATAAAATTGTTAATAAAATATTAGTTAATCAATGTTTTACATTTAAAACGAATAAATAGAAAAATAACTAACATTAACTAACACTATATAAACAAATTATTGAATGTTGATAATAAGGTTTTTTTGGTGTTTATATATCTAATAAAGTCCAAAAACTAAGCAATATCTGAGGAACTTGTAAACTTCCACATGTATAAAAAATGTATAATTCAATATATAACTAACTAACAGGGCCTAAAGCATTTAATACATTTAAAAAATTTTATTATTTAATGAGTAATCTTAAAAAAATCTTAGAAAGTAAAAATGTTTGTAAATCTATATGGTTTATGAGACAAGCAGGTAGGTATTTACCTGAATTTCGAGAAATAAGATCCCAAAATCAAAATTTTATTAATCTTTGTCTAAATAGTGAGTTAAGCTCTAAAATAACATTACAACCCATCGAAAGATTTGATTTAGATTCTGCAATAATATTTTCAGATATTTTAATGATACCTTACGCTTTAGGTCAAAAAGTAACTTTTGAAAAAAATGAAGGTCCCGAACTAGATGAATTTAACTTGGAATTATTTCTAAGTAATAATGAAAAAAATTTCTCCAATAGATTAAACCCAGTTTATAAAGCAATTGAGATCACAAGAAGAAAGCTAGAGAGTGAAAAATCTTTAATATCTTTTGTTGGAGCCCCATGGACATTATTAGTGTACATGCTTGGTTTTAAAAAAAATAAAACAGAAATAGATCTGATTAAATTAAAAAAGAATGAAAATCAGATAGATAACATTCTACAGGTATTAATTAAATTTATTTGTGTTCACATTAAAAATCAGATCCACGCTGGTGCAGATGTCATCCAAATCTTTGATTCGTGGGCAGGTTTAATACCACCAAAAAAAATTAAAGACTATTGTTATGTACCTAATGCAGATATTATTCAATTTTGTAATAAAGAGAAGATACCAAACATATGCTTTCCAAAAGGAATTGGGCAAAACTATGAACTGTTTAATAATTTTGTAAAGCCAGATGGAATAAGCTTAGATTCTAATATAGATCCGCTTTGGGCAAAAAATAAGCTTTCGAACGTAGTATTACAAGGTGGTTTAGATCCAAAAATATTACTAAGTTCTCAAAGGGAAATAGAGGAGGGAGCGACGAAATATATCCAAACTTTTAAAGGCATTCCTTACATTTTTAATCTTGGCCATGGTTTACTTCCTGAAACAGATCCTGATAAAGTAAATGAGTTAATAAAATTTTATAGGAATTTTTAATGGACAAAGATCATCCCAAAGTAAAATTTGGTAAAACAGGAGTTTTAATTATAAACTTAGGGACACCAAACTCCACCAGTTGGTGGGACATCAGGAAATATCTAAAAGAATTTTTGTCTGACAGAAGGGTTATAGAGGTAAATCCATTTATTTGGCAAATAATATTAAATTTATTTATTTTAACTTTTAGACCTTCAAAAACAGCCCATGCTTATAAAAAAATTTGGAGAAAAGATACGAATGAGTCACCTTTATTGTTTTTTACACGGGAACAAGCTTCTAAGCTCAATGATAAAATTGGAAGTGAAAAAATCATAATTGATTTTGCGATGAGATATGGAAGACCCAGTATTAAAACACGTCTCAACCAACTTAGGGAAGACGGATGCGAAAATATAGTTATTTTACCTTTATACCCTCAATATGCCGCAGCAACTACCGCAACAGTTTGCGACGAAGTATATCGATCTTTAATGAACATGAGGTGGCAACCAAGCCTTCAAATTATACCTCACTATGAAAGTGAACCAAAATACATCGAAGCTCTGGTAGAGAGTATTGAAAAAAAAATTCAAGAAATAAAATGGAAGCCTGATTTAATCATTTCCTCTTATCATGGTATTCCACAATCTTATTTTGATAAAGGTGATCCATATCAATGTTATTGTCAAAAAACCACAAGGCTAATGAGAGAAAAATTTAACAGCATTGAGATTAAGACTACGTTCCAATCAAGATTCGGACCTCAAGAGTGGTTAAAGCCATATACAGACAAGACATTGGAAAGTTTGCCAAAAAATGGGATCAAAAACTTATTAATAATTTGTCCGGGTTTTGCGTCTGACTGTGTGGAAACTTTAGAAGAAATAAATATGGCGGGCAGAGAAACTTTTATAAACAGCGGTGGAAAAAATTTTGATCTTGTACCTTGTCTTAATGCCAGTTCAAAACATATAGATTTATTTCAACATCTGATAAAAAAATATATCTAGTAAATAGAAATGAATTCTTTAATAATCTATTCAACCACAGACGGTCAAACAAAAAAGATCTGTGAATCAATTAAAGCCAACTCTGTTAACAAAAATTATTATGAGATTATTTCCCTAGATGAAGCTTTTCACAAAGAGATCGAAAAATATGATAAAATAATAATAGGAGCAAGTATTAGATACGGAAGACATAATCCAAAAATTTATGAATTTATTAGAAATAAACATTTTATTCTAGAAAGAAAAAAAAGTGCATTTTTTTCAGTTAACGTTGTTGCGCGAAAACCTGAGAAGAATACTCCAGAAACTAATCCTTACATTATCAAATTTTTAAAAAAATCTAAATGGAAGCCAAAAAAACTAGAGGTATTTGCTGGCAAAATTGATTATCCCAGACTTAGCTTCATCAATAAACATATAATTAGATTAATAATGTTTGTAACTAGTGGACCTACGAATATAAATAATACTTATGAGTTTACTGATTGGCAAAGAGTAAAAAGATTTATAACTGAGTTTGACGAGATGTAATTTCTAAAAATATTGTAAAAAAATGACTGATTTTGATACTTTTTCAGATATTCAAGATCTTTTTGTAAATTAAATTCATAAATAGCTAAATTTGGACCTTTTTTTCAGATTTAAACTAATCTCAGACTTGAATTTTTTGAAAAAAAAACTATATTTTTATTACTTCCCACTAATTAAACAATCACATGAACTTACAAGAATTAAAGCAAAAGAACCCTGCAGAGCTTATAATCGAAGCTGAAAAGTTAGGTATTGAAAATCCCAGCACTTTAAGAAAGCAAGAAATTCTTTTCGCTATATTAAAAAAATTAGCTGAAAAAAATGAGCAGATTACAGCTACAGGTGTACTAGAAGTTTTGCAAGATGGTTTTGGTTTTTTAAGAGCAATAGAGTCAAATTACTTACCAGGTCCGGACGATATCTATGTTAGCCCAAGCCAGATTAGAAGATTTGGTCTCAGAACGGGAGACTCGGTTGAGGGAGAGATAAGAGGCCCTAAAGATGCAGAGAGATATTTTGCTCTTCTAAAGGTAAATAAAATTAATTTTGACGAACCAGAAAAGGGTAAGAATAAAATTGCATTTGATAATTTAACCCCACTTTATCCAAATGAACGAATTAAATTAGAGGTTGAAACAACAAAAATTGAGAAGAAGCCAGACAACACCGCAAGACTGATTGATTTAGTCAGCCCTATAGGAAAAGGCCAAAGATCATTGATCGTGTCCCCACCAAGGGCAGGGAAAACTATCATCCTACAGAATATTGCTCAATCTATAACTGCTAATCACCCTGAATGTTATTTGATGGTATTATTAATTGATGAACGCCCGGAAGAAGTAACAGATATGCAAAGATCCGTTAAAGGTGAGGTTGTTGCTTCTACTTTTGATGAACCAGCATCAAGACACGTTGCTGTTGCTGAAATGGTCATAGAGAAAGCTAAACGTTTAGTTGAGCATAAGAAGGACGTTGTAATTTTATTAGACTCTATAACAAGATTAGGAAGAGCTTATAACGCAGTTATACCCAGTTCTGGAAAAGTTTTAACCGGTGGAGTTGATGCAAATGCTCTTCAAAGACCAAAAAGATTTTTTGGAGCTGCCCGTAACGTAGAAGAAGGAGGTTCACTTACAATAATTTCTACAGCTCTAATAGATACAGGAAGTAGAATGGATGAAGTAATCTTTGAAGAATTCAAAGGAACAGGTAATTCAGAATTAATATTAGATAGAAAAGTTGCTGACAAACGAATTTACCCTGCCTTAGACATTACTAGATCAGGAACAAGAAGAGAGGAACTTTTATTTGAAAAGGATGACCTTTCTAAAATGAATGTTTTAAGAAGAATTATAAGCCCAATGGGTACCATGGATGGAATTGAATTTTTAATTTCTAAACTTAAGAATACAAAAAACAACGCAGATTTTTTTGACTCAATGAACAAGTCCTCAAGTTAAATTATTGCATGGTTTGATTGTTTAATCCTGTATCAAATAAGTAAAATCCTATAATACTTTCAAGCGTTTTAATTTTACTTTCTAAAGAAACTGATTCTAGAAGTTTTTGTTTTTCCTCGTTTGTCACAGGAGCGATCATTGCTAAAGTATTTATTTTTTGTAATGTATCTAATTTTTCAAACTCTTTCCAATTGATTAGTAAACCATTTCTTTTAAAAAAAATTTTAGCTTTATCTAGTAAATTTTCAGTTTCGATATTATCATTGTAATTATTAATATCTCCAGAAAATTTTTTATAATCAACTTTAAATTCACGATATAATTTATTATTAGAAATTTCTTTTTGTATTTTAAATCTGGAAATTCCTGTTAGGTTTATTAAGATTCTTCCATCTTTGCTTTTTTGATATTCACTAATTTTTCCTAAACATCCTATTTCATAAACATCATCATTTACTTTCTTGGATTGGATCATGCCCATAAATTTATTATTATTGTAAGCATCATTGACAAGATCTAGATACCTTTGTTCAAAAATGTTTAGTGGCAAATTTGTCTTAGGAAAATATATTACACCATTAAGCGGGAATACAGGGATTATCTCTGGAAAGTTTTTCATGTAAACATCATATTAAAAAATCTAACTTTCCGATAGCGTCATTTTATATATGTTGACCATTGATAAGACTGTATACTATACTTAAGTAATTGCGGGCATAGCTCAGTGGTAGAGCGTCTCGTTGCCAACGACGTAGTCCTCAGTTAGTTTCCCCTGATAATCCTTCCTAATTTTCCTTAGACGTTAGTTTCGACACACTGACGACACACTTCTACACAACAAACCCAGAACCACGATCGATAAAAGTTTTTTCATTTTCTAAAATCTAACCGTCATAGAAACCAAGTTCTTTGAGTATAGCTTTTAATTCATCTAACGTTACTTTTCTGGAAATTCTTTTTTTTCCACCTTTCCAAACAATATTGTTTCCTTTTGCAAACATTTTGCATTCTTCACAACCAGGAGAGGATCGTGTGTCAGCTCTAGGATTTTTATTATTCCACCATACCCAGATATAAGGATCGTCACCTCCATATCGAATATGAAAATGATTTGCATAACGAGGTTTGTCGTCATTACCTTGAAATAGAAAACTAAAGCCTGGTAATTTTTGTGCTTCCCAAACCGTTTGTGTTAATTTTAAAGTTAAGTAAGTGTGAAAAATTTTTACGGTTTTTTCGCTTAATTTCAAAGGTCCAGAACCTGGTTTTATACTTTTAGCATAAACATTTGTAAAAATTAACAAACCCAGAACCAAGATCGCTAAAAGTTTTTTCATAATCCCCGATCCTAGCACAATTTTTCGACACACTCACGACACACTAAACGTTCAATTTTGCATTTTTTATTATTGCTTGCATTTTAAAAAGTCGCTATTTATAATCTTTTTTAATA
>MDTG01428869.1_pt1 | contig 12401 bp, 8 predicted proteins | sample 811421 | NCBI WGS metagenome assembly MDTG01 (sample SAMN05326645, study PRJNA326480) | marine metagenome | isolation source: seawater | place: Pacific Ocean: South East | collected 2011
CGACCGCCACGCCACCGTCGGCATCGACCTGGTCGCCATGTGCGTCAACGACGTGCTCACCATCGGCGCCACCCCGCTCTTCTTCCTCGACTACTTCGCCACCGGCCACCTCGACGTCGACCAGGCCGCGGCCGTCGTCGAGGGCATCGCCGAGGGCTGCAAGCAGGCCGGCTGCGCCCTCCTCGGCGGCGAGACGGCCGAGCTCCCGGGCTTCTACGGCGAAGGCGAGTACGACCTCGCCGGTTTCTCCGTCGGCGTCGTCGACCGCGCGGCCATCCTCGACCCGGCCCGCGTCCAGGCCGGCGACGTTCTCCTCGGCCTCCCCTCGAGCGGCCTCCACTCCAACGGCTACTCGCTCGCCCGCCGCGCCCTCTTCGCCCACGCCGGCCACGACCTCCACGCCGAGCTCCCGGGCGTCGGCGAGCCCCTCGTGGACGCCCTCCTCCGCCCCACCCGCATCTACGCGAAGGCCACCCGCGCCGCGCTCTCCGTCGAGGGCGCCGTCCACGCCCTCTGCCACGTCACCGGCGGCGGCCTCCCCGGCAACCTCCCGCGCGTGCTCCCGGACGGCCTCGGCGCCCAGGTCGACGGCGCCTGGCCCGTCCCGCCCATCTTCGACGCCATCCGCGAGGCCGGCTCCGTCGCGGAGGCGGAGATGCGCCGCACCTTCAACCTGGGCATCGGCTTCGTGCTGGCCGTCGCCGCCGAGAAGGCGGACGAGACGATCGCCGCCCTCCGCGAGGCCGGCGAGCCCGCCGTGCACCGCCTCGGCGTGGTGGTCGAGAGCGACGCCGAGGGCGAGGCCCGCGTCGCCTACGGCGCGGACGCATGAAGCTCGCGGTCCTGGCGTCGGGCCGCGGCAGCAACCTGGCGGCCATCCTCGAGGCGATCGACGCCGGCCGCCTCGAAGGCTCGGTCGCGGCGGTCATCGCCGATCGCGACGCGCCGGCCCTCGAGCGCGCCCGGGCCCGCGGCCTGCCGGCCGAGCAGGTCCCCTTCCGCAAGGCCGACCGGGCCGCCTGGGACGCGGACCTCGCCGAGGCGGTCGCCGCCCACGCCCCCGACGTCGTCGTCCTCGCCGGCTTCATGCGCATCCTCGGCGAGCGCTTCCTGAAGCACTTCCCGAAGCGCATCCTGAACGTCCACCCCTCGCTCCTCCCCGCCTTCCCCGGCGCGCGCGCCCCCCAGGCGGCGATCGACGCGGGCGTCCGGCTCAGCGGCTGCACGGTCCACCTCGTGGACGCCGGCGTCGACACGGGCCCGATCCTCGCCCAGGCCGCCGTCCCCGTGCTCCCCGGCGACGACGCGGACCGCCTCCACGCGCGCATCCAGGCCGTCGAGCATCGCCTGCTCCCGGCCGTGCTCGACGCCATCGGCCGCGGCCAGCTCGATCTCTCGACCCACCAGTGGACCGGCCCGCTCGGCGACGCCGACGCGCGCGCCGCCCTCCTCGCGCCCCCCGGCCTCGCGGAGCGGGCACCGGCGTGAAGCGCCGCAGCTACTACGACGTGGTCTTCATCGGCATGGGCTTCGAGCCCCTGCTGGCGGCGGCCCTCCTCGCCAAGCGCGGCTTCCGCGTGCTCCTCCTCGGCCAGGGCTCGCTCGCCCCCGCCTACGACGCCGCCGGCCGCCGCTGGCCCCGCGCCCCCCACACCTTCCTCGGCGCCCAGTCCCCGGTCGCCCGCCGCGTCCTCGCCGAGCTCGCCCTCCACCAGCTCTTCCGCCGGCGCGCCACCTCCATCGACCCGGCCTTCCAGGTCGTCATGCCGGGCCACCGCTTCGAGCACGCCCTCGACCCCGCCGCGCTCGAGCGGGAGGTCGCGCGCGAGTTCGGCCTCGTGCAGCGCGCCGTCGAGGACTTCGACCGCGCCGCGCTCCGCCACGGGCAGGACCTCGACCGCATCGCCGACAAGGACCTCGTCTGGCCCCCCGAGACCTTCCTCGAGCGCCGCGAGTTCGTCCGCGCCACGGCCCACCAGGCCTTCGACAAGCAGGGCGCCGGCCTCGACCCCTTCGCCGAGCTCGCCGAGGACCACCCCTTCCGCCACGTCGTCGACGCCCCCGTGCGCTTCGCCTCGCGCATGGACCCGGGCCAGCTCGCGCCCCTCGCGCGCGTCCGCCTCTACGACAGCTGGTGCCGCGGCGCGGCCAAGCTCGAGGGCGGCGCCGCCTGGCTCCACGAGGCGCTCCTCGAGAAGGTCGTCACCTACAGCGGCGAGGTGCGCCCGCGCGAGCGCGTCGACCGCGTGCTCACGCGCCGCGGCCACGCGACCGGCGTGCGCCTCGCGACCACGGCCGAGGAGATCGGCGCGGGCTTCGTCGTCGCCGGCTGCGAGGTGGGCGCGCTCCTCCCGCTCCTCCCGGACCGCACGAGCTTCGGCCAGCTCTTCGAGCGCATCGGCGAGCCGACCCCCCGCTGGTGCCGCTACACGCTCCACCTCGTCGTCCGCGAGGAGGCCGTCCCGGCGGGCATGGGCCGCGACGCCTTCTTCCTCCTCGACCCGCAGCGGGCGCCAGCCGCCGAGAACCTCCTCCGCGTCGAGGCGCACCCGGCGAACGACGCGGGCGAGCGCATGCTCTCGATCGAGGCGCTCCTGCCCCGGCGGGGCGTCGAGGAGGTCAGCGGCTACGTCTCCAGCATGCGCGAGCGCATCCTCGCCGTGGTCTCGGAGCTCGTGCCCTTCCTCGGCGACCACCTCCTCGCCGTCGACTCCCCGCACGACGGGCGCGAGGTCCAGGACATCGCCGGCGGCCGGCTCGTGCCGCCCGAGGAGCCCTGGTCGCGCGGGCCTCAGAGCATGCCCGTGGTGCACGGCTACCCGGTGCGCGGCCCGCTCGGCGTCTGCGGCCTGCCCGTGCGGACGCCCATCAAGCGGCTGCTGCTCTGCAACGAGCAGATCGTCCCCGGCCTCGGCGACGAGGGGAGCTTCCTCGCGGCCTGGTCGGCGGCGCGCGTCGTCACCCGCTCCGATCGGAAGAAGGAGTGGATGCGCCGCGGGCTCTGGACGAAGGTCGAGATCTGAGCCGAGCCGGCCGTCCGCGCGCCGGCGGGCCCGCCCAGCTCCACCTCCTCCGCGACAAAGGGGGCGACGCCGCGGTATTCTTCTGCTCATGCAGCAGGACGAACGCCCCCGGATCAGCCTCCGTCAGCTCCTCCAGGTCATGATCCAGCGCGGGGCGTCGGATCTGCACGTCACCACCGGCACCCCGCCCCAGCTGCGCATCGACGGCTCCCTCGTGCAGCTGCGCACCCCACCGCTCGGCCCGGTCGAGACCAAGTACCTCTGCTACGAGGTCATGACCGAGGAGCAGAAGATCAAGTTCGAGAAGTCGAACGAGCTCGACTTCTCCTTCGGCGTGAAGGGCCTCTCCCGCTTCCGCGCGAACGTCTTCATGCAGCGGGGCGCCATCGCCGGCGCCTTCCGCGCCATCCCCTTCAAGATCCGCGGGCTCCACGAGCTCGGCCTGCCGCCGGTGGTCACGGACCTCTGCGACCTGCCGCGCGGGCTCGTCCTGGTCACGGGCCCCACGGGCTCGGGCAAGTCCACGACGCTCGCGGCCATGATCGACAAGATCAACTCCGAGCGGCGCGAGCACATCATCACGATCGAGGACCCGATCGAGTACCTCCACATGAACAAGGCCTGCGTGGTCAACCAGCGGGAGGTCGGCGCCGACACGGAGACCTTCAAGGGCGCGCTGAAGTACGTGCTCCGCCAGGATCCGGACGTCGTGCTCGTCGGTGAGATGCGCGACCTCGAGACCATCGAGGCGGCCATGACCATCTCCGAGACGGGCCACCTCGTCTTCGCGACGCTCCACACCAACAGCGCCGTGCAGTCGATCAACCGCGTCATCGACGTCTTCCCGCCGCACCAGCAGCCGCAGATCCGCGCCCAGCTGAGCTTCGTGCTCCAGGCCGTCGTGACGCAGATGCTCCTGCCGCGCTCCGACGGGCCCGGTCGCGCCCTCGCGGCCGAGGTGATGATCCCGAACCACGCGATCCGGAACCTGATCCGCGAGGACAAGGTCCACCAGATCTACGGCATCATGCAGACGGGCCAGGGCACGAGCGGGATGCAGACGATGAACCAGTCGCTCTACCGGCTGCTCCGGCAGGGGGTGATCGATCGCGAGCTCGCGATGGGCCGCTCCTCCGAGCCGACCGAGCTGCACGGGATGATCGAGGGCAACGTGCAGATCGCGGGCGGGCAGCGCCGCACCATGGGCTGAGCGCTCGGCGGCGCGAGCGGTCGAGCGCGCCGGTACCGCCTCGGTCGCCGGATGGGGAGCGATCGCTTCGCTCCCGTCGGAGGCCGGAGCCGGGTCGCGTTTGCCGCCTCGCTGCCCGGCCTGCGACGAGCTCGTTCGTCGGGCGCCTCCCCATGGGGGCTCGGCAGGCGCCACGCCCGACCGGACCCACGCCCCCCAGCGTGGGGAGAGTCGTGTTCACCCGGACTTGACGCCCGCGTTGCGGCCCAGCCATTCTGCTCGGAAGGGGTACGCGAGGGGTACTCGGGTTTGATGCATTCATGGCTTCCCATCGGGGCCGGGAGCGGGGCGCTCCCGCGTGAGGTCGCGCGCTGCGCGGTCTCCGGCTCCTCGATCTCCGGCCCCTCGATGCTCGCCGGCCTGCTCCTCGCCACCCTGCTCCTCCTGCCCGCCCCAGCGGCCCACGCCCAGGGCGCGCAGGAGCGCCAGGCGGCCGCCGAGGCCTTCGACCGCGGCACCTCCGCCTACCTCGCGGAAGACTTCGCGACGGCGGCGCGCTGGTTCGAGATGGCGAACAACCTGGCCCCGGCGGCCCCCGCGCTGCTCCAGGCCATGCGCGCCCACGCGCGGGCGGGCAACGAGCTCCGCGCCGGCACCCTGGCGCTCCGCCTGGTCGCCCGCTTCCCAGACGCCGGTGACGCGGTCGCGGAAGCGCAGGAGCTGATCGACGCCACGCGCGAGCGCTTCTTCCTGGTCGAGGTGCTCTGCGAGGGCGGCGAGTGCGCGGTGGAGCTGGACGGCACGCTTCAGAGCCACCCCTCCTTCTTCCTCGAGCCGGGCGCCGAGCACACCATCGGCGCCGGCTTCTCGACGGGCAGCGTCTCCGAGTCGCTCGTGGGCGACGCCGGCGAGCAGCGCACCGTCCGCTTCGAGGCGCCGGAGGGCACGGCGGCCGACCTCGGCGGGGGCGGTGGCCAAGGCGGAACCGGCGCCGCGGGTCCCACTGGCGTGGGCGTCGGAAACCAGAGCGCCGGAAGCCAGGGACGAGGCGGTGAGGTCGACGACGGCGGCCTCGGCCCGGGCCTCTTCATCGCGTCGCTGGCCCTGACGGCCGGTGCCGGCGCCGTGCTGCTCTGGTCCGGCCTCGACGTCCACTCCATCGACGACGAGTACCGGGCGAGCATCGACGCGGGCGACTACGCGACGGCACGCCAGCAGCTCGACGACGGCCAGTCCGCCGAGACGCGCACGAACGCGCTCATCGGCGTGACCGCCGGGCTCGCGGCGCTGACGGTGGTCTTCGCCGCCATCACCGATTGGGGCGGCGGGGACGAGGACGATCCCGACGCCGCCGCGGCGCGCCGCGTGACGCCCGTCGTCGGCGGGGGTCCGGGCGGCGGCGCCGTCGGGCTGAGGGGGCGCTTCTGATGGGCTCCCCCGCGACCAACGACCTCCAGCGCAACCTCGCGGGACGACAGCTCGGTCGCTACGAGGTGCTCACGCAGCTGGCCTCCGGCGGCATGGCCGCGGTCTACGTGGCCCGAGCGAAGGGCGTCGCCGGCTTCGAGCGGCTGGTCGCCATCAAGGTGCTCCACCCGCACCTGGCCTACGAGGAGGAGTTCATCTCCATGTTCCTCGACGAAGCCCGCCTCGCCGCGCGCATCCGGCACCCGAACGTGGTGCCGACGCTGGACATCAGCGACACCGAGGGCGACGGCTTCTTCCTCGTCATGGAGTACATCGAGGGCGACCACCTCGGCGCCCTCCTCGGCGCCGCGGCCCGGGAGGGCGAGCGGGTCGACACGCCGATCGTCGTGCGCTGCGTGCTCGACGCGCTCGGCGGCCTCGGCGCGGCGCACCAGCTCAAGGACGAGGCCGGGGAGCCGCTCAAGCTCGTGCACCGCGACGTCTCACCACACAACGTGATGGTGGGCGCCGACGGCATCGGGCGGCTCACGGACTTCGGCGTCGCGAAGGCCGAGAAGCGCCTCACCTCGACCAAGGCCGGGCAGTTCAAGGGCAAGCTCGCCTACATGGCGCCCGAACAGGCGAGCACGGGCTTCGCCGACCAGCGCTCCGATCTCTTCAGCATGGGGATCATCCTCTGGGAGTCGCTCACCGGGCGGCGCCTCTTCCGCGGCGAGAACAACGCGGCGACGCTGAACAAGATCCTCCGCGAGCCGATCCCGCGGGTCTCGGACCTCTACCCGGAGCTCACGCCCTTCGACGCCGTGCTGGACAAGGCGCTCGAGCGCGACCCGGAGGAGCGCTTCCAGACCGCGGACGAGTTCGCCGACGCCCTCGAGCAGGCGGCGCGGGACGAGGGCGGCGTGGCGTCCACCCGGGCCGTCGCGGCCGAGGTGCGCCGCCGGCTCGTGGACAAGCTCGAGAAGCAGCAGGGCCGCATCAAGGAGGCGATCGCCCAGCTCGGTCGCTCGCGCGTCGGGGAGGCGGCGATGCCCATCCCGCGCGAGGGGTCGCTCTCCAGCGTCAGTCAGAGCGGACCCCGGCCGGTCGGCGAGCACACGCTCTCGGCGACGCCCTCGGCCATCTCGCAGAGCGGGTCGCTCTCGGGGATCTCGCAGCCCTCGCACCCCTCGCAGGTCTCCCAGCCCTCGCAGGTCTCACAGCCCTCGCACCCTTCCCAGGTCTCGCAGCTCTCGCAGCTCTCCCAGCTCGAAGCCGCCCCCGACCCGGGGTCGAAGCGCGTGATGCTGGCGCTCGCCGGCCTGGTGGTGGTGCTGATGATCGCGCTCGGAGTGGCGATCTTCGCGCTCTCGGAGGACGAGGCGCCGCCGCCCGAGGTGGCCGGCCCGGCCGCCGAGACCGCCAGCGGGGAGGAGACCGCCGCCGAAGAGAGCGAGCCCGCCCGGGCCGCGGTATCTGCCGCGGAGATCCAGGTCGCGACGCCGCAGGCTGCCGGGGATCCCGCTGCCGAAGAGGCGACCGCCGAAGAAGCCCGCGCCGAAGAAGCCCGCGCCGAAGAGGCCCGCGCCGAAGAGGCGACCGCCGAAGAAACCAGCGCCGAAGAGGCCCGCGCCGAGGAAGCGGCGGAGGACGTCGACGAGAGCGCCCGCGAGCGTCGCCGGGCGCGCCGCCGAGCCCGCCGGCAGGCGGAGGCGAGCGAGATGGCCGCAGCGACCCCCGAGCCGGCGACGATGGAGCCGGAGGCGCCCCAGAGGACCGAGCCGGCGATGCGCGAGGCTCCCCGCATGCGCGCCACGCCCATGCGACCCGCCGACGACCTGGTCATCAACCCCTACCGGCAGTGATGCCCAGGGGCGGGGACGTCCCCATCCACGGACGCCGCCCTCACGGGCCAGACCGAGCGGAAGCCCGGATCGGTGCCGGCTCCGTCCCCCGAGGCCGATCCCACCGCCCGGCGCGGCCTCCGCCCGGCGGATGCGAGCGACGGCGAAGCGGGTTCCCGGACCGGCGCCTGGCCTGGCTCCTTCGCGTGCAGCTTTCCGGGCTGAACGGACTTTGACCCTTTTGGAGCGGTTCCGGTAGCATGGCTGTCGCTCGTCCGGGCGCCTCCCCACAGGTGTCGGGAGCCCCTGGCGCTGCCGTCGGCAGCGGGGACGGGTGAGGTCGTCCTGGGCGTCGCTCAGGCCGTCGGAGGTCCGCATGGCGGAATTCGTTTGGGAAGCGAAGGGGCGAAACGGCGAGGTCCGCAAGGGCGTCATGGAGGCCGAGAGCGCCGACGTGGTGCAGTCGCGGCTCCGCGGTCAGCAGCTGAACCCCACGAAGGTCAAGAAGAAGCCGAAGGAGATTCACATCAACATCGGCTCACCGGTCTCCGAGAAGGAGCTGGTGATCTTCACCCGGCAGTTCGCGACGATGATCGACGCCGGCCTCCCGCTCGTCCAGTGCCTCGACATCCTCTCCGACCAGGGCGACAACAAGCAGTTCAACAAGATCCTCAAGGACATCAAGGGCTACGTCGAGCAGGGCGGCACCTTCTCCGAAGCCCTGCGCAAGCACCCGAAGGTCTTCGACGACCTCTACGTCAACCTCGTCCACGCCGGCGAGATGGGCGGCATCCTCGACACCATCCTCCAGCGCCTCGCGATCTACATCGAGAAGCGCGTCAAGCTGAAGCGGCAGGTGAAGGGCGCGATGGTCTACCCGACCGCCGTCCTCCTGATCGCCATCGCGGTCATCGTCGTGATGCTCACGTGGGTGATCCCCGCCTTCCAGGGCATGTTCGCGGAGTTCGGCGGCGAGGATCAGCTGCCCGGCCTGACCAAGATGGTCATCAGCCTCTCCGAGGGCTTCCTCGACAACGTCTGGTTCATCATCGCCGGAGTCGTGCTCCTCGTCTCGAGCGTCAGCTACAGCTACCGCACGAAGAAGGGGAAGCGCTTCTGGCACAAGCTGCTGCTGACCGCGCCCATCATCGGCCCCGTCATGCGCAAGATCGCCGTCGCGCGCTTCACGCGGACGCTCGGCACGCTCCTCGGCAGCGGCGTGCCCATCCTCGACTCGATGACCATCGTCTCGCGCGCCTCGGGCAACGTCATCGTCGAGGAGGCGATCAACAAGACCGCCGACCGCATCCGCGAGGGCAAGACCATGTCCGAGCCGCTCATGCAGACGGGCGTCTTCCCCGGGATGGTCGTGCAGATGATCGGCGTCGGTGAGCAGACCGGTGCGCTCGACACCATGCTCAACAAGATCGCCGACTTCTACGAGGAGGAGGTCGACGTCGCGGTCGCCGCCCTCACCTCGCTCCTCGAGCCGCTCATGATGGTCGTCATCGGCGGCATCGTCGGCGTGATCCTGATCGCCATGTACATGCCGATCTTCGAGATCGCCGGCAAGATCCAGGCGGGGTGAGCCCGCCGGCGCCGGCCGCCCCGCCGCCCGCGCCCCCCGAGGAGACGCTCCGCCGTCGCCTCATGGGGGCGCTCGTGCTGCGCCTCGCGGTGGCCACGCTCCTGCTCGGCGGCACGTTGCTCTTCGCCGTCGACGGGAGCCGGGGCTACTCGGCGTTCACGCCGGCGAGCCTGATCGCGCTGATCACGGCGACCTACGCGATCTCCGGGCTGTCGGCGGGCCTGCTCGCGAGCGGGGCGACGCGCGGCCTCGCGTGGGCTCAGCTCGCCTTCGACCTGCTGCTGACGACCGGGCTGACCTACCTGAGCGGCGCCGCCGGGAGCGTCTTCACGATCCTCTACGGCGTCGTCATCCTCAACGCGGCCTTCACCGTCGGCCCGGCGGGCGCGCGCGTCGTGGCCGTGGGCGCGCTCGGCCTCTACCTGGGGCTCGGCTACGCGGTCGCCCGCGGCCTGCTCCCTCCGCCGCCCGACCAGAACCCGCGCCCCTACCAGCTCGAAGCGCACGAGCTCGGCTTCGCGCTCTTCTCCAACGTGGTCGCCCTCCTCTCCGTCGCCGGACTGGCTGGGGGCCTGGCGAGCCGACTCGCCCGCACCGGCGGCGAGCTCCGCCGGGCCGAGGCGAGCGCGTCCCGACTGGCGCGGCTGAACGACGACATCGTCCGCTCGCTCTCGGCGGGCCTGCTCACGCTCGACGCCGAGGGGGTGATCCAGACCGCCAACCCGGCGGCCGGGGAGCTCCTCGGCGCGGCCCCGGAGGCGCTGGTCGGTCGGCCCGTCCTCGAGCTCCTGCCCTTGCCCCCCGAGCTGGACGACCGCGACACGGAGGAGCGCAGCGACGTCGAGGCCCACCGCGTGGACGGGAGCTCGTTCCCCGCGGGCTACACGCGCTCCCCGCTCTGGGGCGCGGATGGCGCCGTCAGCGGGACGCTGGTCATCTTCCAGGACCTCACGGAGATCCGCAGCCTCCGCGAGCAGGCCGAGCGCGCCGAGCGGCTGGCGGCGCTGGGTCGGCTCGCGTCCGCCCTCGCGCACGAGATCCGGAACCCGCTCGGCTCGATCTACGGCTCCGTGCAGATCGTCGCCGAGGTGCCGGAGCTGCACGAGGAGGACCGGCACCTGCTCGACCTGGTGCTGAGCGAGACCGAGCGGTTGAACGAGCTGGTCACGACCATGCTGGACCTCTCGAAGCCGGCGCGGCCGCGGCCCTCGCGCGTCGACCTCGTCGCCCTCGCCCGCGACCTGGTGGCCATGGCCCGGGGCGACACGACGCTCGGCCGCGTGCGCGTCGAGGTGGTGGCCGAGCGCGAGCCCCTGGAGGCGTGGGTGGACCGGGACCGGGTGCGGCAGCTGCTCTGGAACCTCCTGAAGAACGCCATCCAGGCCTCCCCGACCGAGGGCGAGGTCACGATCCGGCTCGACCCGGAGGAGGGGGGCGTCGCGCTCTCGGTGGTCGACCAGGGCGCGGGCATCCCGCAGGCGACCCGAGAGCACCTCTTCGACATGTTCTACTCGCGCCGGGACCACGGCATGGGCATCGGGCTGGCGCTGGTGAAGCAGATCGTCGACATGCACGCGGGGACGATCGAGGTGGGCGACGGACCCGATGGGGGCGCGGCCTTCCGCGTCTGGCTGCCGGGCGCGCCCGCGGAGGCGAAGCCCGCCGGCGACGGGGTGCCTCCGGGTGGCGAGCCCGAAGGCGCGGAGGAGGTCGAGCAAGACTCGGTACCCCGCGACTCGGATCCGCGGGAGGCGGACCGCGCCCCCAGGGGAAGCGCGTGACGAGCACGTGACGCCCCCGGAGGCCCCTGCTAGATCGGCCCTCATGCCCGAGGGCGCGTTCGGCGAAGCGGCGGCGATCGCCCACCAGGGCTGGCTCATCGCCCGCCGCTGGCTCCGGGGCCCCGGCCTGCCGACGAACCGCGAGCCGGCGGAGCGCCCGCTCGTGGTCTTCGTCCACGGCTACTTCGCCGCCGCGGCCGTGCTCGACCCGCTCCAGGCCGCCATCGCGCGCACGACCGGCGCCGAGACCCTCGACTTCACCTACGGCCCGCACCGCCACTTCGAGTCCATCGCGGAGGAGCTCGCGGAGCGGGTCGCCGCGCGGGCCGGAGGGGATCGCTCCATCGCCCTCGTCGGCCACTCCCTCGGCGGGCTGGTCGCCCGCTGGTACCTGCAGCAGATGGCGCCCCACCCCGGCGTCGAGCGCCTGGTCACGCTCGCGACCCCCCACCGCGGCGTCCCACGAGCACGCCTGATGCCGGGCCCGCTCGCCCGCGCCCTCCGGCCGGGCAGCCCGCTCTTCGAGCATCTGGCGGAAGGCCGCCCGCCCGTCCCGCACCTCGCCATCCTCGGCGGGCAGGACGCGCTCGTGCCCCCCGCCATCGGCGGCGCCGTGCACGCCGAGGTCGTCCGCTTCGACGACCTGACGCACAACCAGCTCCTCTACGATCCGCGGGTACACCGGGTGGTGGCCCGGGCGCTCACGAGACCGCGCGGCGAGGACACCGAGCCCGAACCCGACGCCGCCTGAAGGGCGCGCGCCGGAGACCACCGGGTCCGCCAGCGACCCGGGGAGTCCGAGCGACGACCACGAGCGCCAACGCAGCCCAGCGCGACCCCGAGCGGCTCCAGCCCCAGCCCAAGCCGCGATCCCGAGCTCCAGCGCGCGAGCGGAAGCACGAGCCCGAGCGACGAGCTCCAGCGCCAGCTCCAGCCCCAGCCATGAGCGCGAGCCCCAGCGCGCGAGCGGAGGCACGAACGGCGAGCAACGGGTGCACGAGCGCGGAAGTCCGCGCCGCGGCGCCAAGCGGCCCGCGGCCGCGCGGTAGGGCGCGCAGCGCCGTCGCGAAGCGACATCGAAGCCGCCGCGCGCCCCCGAGCCCCGTCCTCTCCACCCGCCGACCCGAAGCGCCGCCGCGCTCGCCGAACACGCGACCCCCACCCCGCTGGACGCCTTCGCAGCCACCCGGCTCCGCCCCACCACGGCAGGGGGAGCGCCCCCATCTCCGCCTCGCACGCACGGCCCCACGGAGCCGCCTCCCCGCCCACGCGAAGAGCCGCGCACCGTGACGCCGCGGCCACGCGGCGCCGAGGGCCCCACGGGCCCCCGAGCCCGTCCGCTCCACCCGCCGACCCGAAGCGCCGCCGCGCTCGCCGAACACACGACCCCCACCCCGCTGGACGCCTTCGCAGCCACGCGGCTCCGTCCCGCCACGGCGGGGGGAGCGCCCCCATCTCCGCCCCGCATCCACGGCCCCACGGAGCCGCCTCCCCGCCCACGCGAAGAGCCGCGCTCCGTGACGCCGCGGCCACGCGGCGCCAAGCGGCCCACGGCCGCGCGGTAGGGCG
>MDTG01154710.1_pt1 | contig 12400 bp, 10 predicted proteins | sample 811421 | NCBI WGS metagenome assembly MDTG01 (sample SAMN05326645, study PRJNA326480) | marine metagenome | isolation source: seawater | place: Pacific Ocean: South East | collected 2011
ATTAGAAATCCACAACCTACAGCACAAATGGCAGCCGTGGAAGCAAATCCGTCCAACATCAGATACATTCCAAATCCAGTCGTTCAGGCACAGGTTGCAGCCGTGCGCGAAGGTGGAACACTCATACGGCACATCAGAAATGCAAGTCACGAGGCACAAAGGGTTGTTATGCAGACAAATCCAAACAACATCAGACATATTGAAAATCCGAGTGAAGAAACTCAATTGGCAGCTGTGAACGCAGATCCAAACAACATCAGATACATTCAAAATCCGAGTGAAGAAGCGCAATTGGCAGCTGTGAACGCAGATCCAAACAACATCAGATACATTCAAAATCCGAGTGACGAAGTTCAATCGCATGCAAGAATGTATCGACAGAGCCGTGATGCTTCTGTGCGGCCCAATTCATCTCGCCCTGCCAACAGTGACAGCGAGCAAAGCTCTGACTTTTCTGACTGAGTATGCACTTTCAGGCTTTTCAATAAACATGATTCATTCAAACGTTCACGCTTCCATGCACAGTTCCGTGTCAAAACAATGAATTTTTTTACTTGATGAGGACTGGGTATGCCTTGCCCTGTGTGTGCCCGTGTGGGGGCAGGTAAGGGGCCGTTCATATCGTGCCTGCCTGCTACGTGCTGCCTACGGGACGGATGGACGGACATTATTACAGCCTACCAGCTCTGCCTTTGCCCTTGCTCTGGCTCTGGCTCTTGCCCTTGCCCTTGCTCTTGCCCTTGCTCTTGCCCTTGCTCTGGCTCTTGCCCTTGCTTTTGCTCTTGCCCTTGCTTTTGCCCTTGCCCTATGCGTCCGACTCGCCCAATCGCATGGAGCAAGATCAGTATGCAAAGTGTGCACACTCCGGCTTCTCAATCAACATGATTCATTCAAATGTTCACGCTTCCATGCACAGCTCCGTGTCAAAAACAATGATTCTTTTCATTAAAATTCTGTAAGAATATTAAGATGTTGTCGCTATGGAGTCAGACCATGCACAGCTGCTGCAAGAGGCAGTAGACAAAGCCAAACAGGATCCCGGCACACTTGATCGTATTCTTCACGCATACTTCGAAACAAAGTCAACACAATCCATTCGGTTTTACCTGAATGATGACGTCGACACGCTGTGCATGCAACCCGGCAACAGGCCCAAACTCATTCAGATTGCAGTTGACAAAGCAAAAGAAGATCCAAGCTCAGTTCCTGCAGAACACGCCAATGACCTGCAAGCATACTTTCAGTCGCAGTCGACGCAATTCATCTGCTCCTACATCACAAACCGGCCGTTCATACCTGCAACTTCGCAATTGCAGATGGCCCCGGTGCTGATTCCCATGGTTCACGCACAAACGGGTCACTACTACGACTTTGCCGACGTGGTGATGTTGCACGACCAGTACGGCGCTCGTGTGGAACCAAACAGCAGAGGTGTGACCGTGCATGGCAATCGCAACGTGCGATTGCTGGACACAACCCTAGACACTGACTTTCTGGAACTACACTGGTTGATCGACACTGTGACAGACCAAGGCAAGGCGCTGGCACATGAGTGGGGTCACGAAATGTTTGAGCAAAAGGCGTGGTTGGATGCGCTGCAAGGGATGAAAGATGTGCAAGTTGAGTCGTCAGAGCTGTACAAATTGAGCAACCGTCACCGTCCCTTGAACATGGATGCCACGCCGCAGGCCATGGTCGAGACTGCCCGCTTTCAGCAACAAAGCAGTCAGGAGCAGAACAATGTGTGGCCGACGCAGCGTGCAGACGGTTCGTACATGTTACCCATTTCAGTTGCTGATGCGCGTTTGCTGCTAGAAAACTTTGAACTTGCACGGTTGGCCATGGAAGCCGGGGCACCTGTACCCTTGGATGTTTTGAACAGCTTTCTTGCGGACGAGAGTTTCAGGAGCATGGACACGGACGGTCAGTCACAGGACAGAAAGATGCAGGAAGCTGTGATGGTGTACATGTGGGACCAGACACGGAATTTCGCCGCCGATGAGGAGCTCATGCACGTCAACACAGTTGAGTCTCGACTTCGGTCACGCAGACTGAACGAACTGCTTGACGACTACTTTTACACCGGAGGACGTCGGCCTGTATGGTTAAAGTACGTGAGTCATGAGTTGAAAGCAGCGCAACCGCAAAGATATTCTCTTCAAAACATCGCAAACCCGTCACCGGCAGTGCAACTGGCTGCCGTCACACAAAATGGGACTGCAATCCAACACATCCGGAACCCGTCACCTGAACTGCAACAGGCTGCCGTCGAACAAACCGGTTATGCAATCGAATACATAGACAACCCGTCACCTGAACTGCAACAGGCTGCCGTCACACAAAACGGGCATGCAATCAGACGCATACGGAACCCGTCACCGGCAGTGCAACTGGCTGCCGTGCAACAAAATGGGACTGCAATTCAATACATCACAAATCCAACTCCGGAAGTGCAACTGGCTGCCGTGCAACAAAATCCTGTATCAATTCATCACGTCACCGATCCCGTAGTACAGGTGGCCGCTGTGCAAGCAAACCCTGTAGCAATTCGATACATCACCAACCCTACTCCAGAAGTACAGATGGCCGCTGTGCAACAAAATCGTAATGCAATCAATTGGATCAGAAATCCGGCTCCTGAAGTGCTTGCAACTGGAGGTGACTTGGATCCAGACAACATCAGAAACATTCAAAGTCCAAGTTACGAGGCACAAATGGTTGCCATAAGAGCAGATCCATCCAACATTCAGTACATTCAAAATCCAGACTGGCGGGTGCAATTGGAAGCCGTGCAAGCAAATGCACACAACATCAGAAACATCCGAAATCCAGATGGCCAGGCACAGGTGGCCGCTGTAAGAGCAGACCCATCCAACATTCAGTACATTCAAAATCCAATTCACGGTGCTCAAATCAGAGCTGTGCGATTAGACCCTAACGTCATTCAATACATCAGAAATCCGACTCCTGAAGTGCTGAGAGCCGTCATGCAAGCAAATTCTAGACGAAGACAGTAAATCGGACAGACGGACGAACATTTTTACAAGGGTTTTTATTTGTGTAATTCTTGGCATTCTTGCGGGTATAGGGTTTAGGCCTGTGCGATGGAAAATGCACGCATGCGAATGGCGATGCCTGCAATGTGTCAAACTTGGGTTGACAGATTTTTGGGTGCATTTTGGTGCAAAAGTGAACAGAAATGACCGAGTTGTTGAAAATAGTTACGTGCATTTGCAATAATATATGCATATACCTACATAGCCATGACTACGAGTAAAATGCGTAGGTATTTATGCTACCAATGTCGGTGATGTAAGTTGTGGGGTGCAAGTGAATCACAAAAATCCACTGGCACAAGTTTGACATGAAACGTGTGTTTTTGAGTTATGTTTGCTAAAAATCATGGCTCAGCGACCAAATGTGTGCCCAATACTTTGCATGATTGATTCATTCAAACGTTCACGCTTCCATGCACAGTTCCGTGTCAAAACGCACGCCAATGTTGGCGCCCATCAGCTCCTGCGTGATGAAGCGCGTCGGCTGCGGCATGTCCACCTGCACCACATCAATCGGCAAGTTTCGCGGCGGCAGGTTGCACACGCGACAGTGCGCACTGGCCTGCGTGCGCGTCGACACATACGCAGAACTGCCCGGCATCGCCATCTGCTTGCAGTGACGACAGATCAGCACCGGCAGCGTCTTCTGCGCCAGTCGCTCCTTGGTCAATCCCGCGCAGCCATTCGTGGAAATCGCGTCCCGCTCCATCTCTCCAAAGCGCTGCCCACCCAGCACCGCCTTGCCTTTCGGCGGCAGGCCCGTCATCGGGTTGCATTGCCCCGTGCGCCGCGCATGCACCTTGTGCGCAGGATGATGCCGCGCAAGCGCCATGTACGACACAAAGCCGCACCACACAAGGCCCGCAAGCGCCTCCCCCGACCGACCATCCACAAAGTGACGACGTGTCGCACTGCGCGACACCGAAAACAGCGTGTCCTGCACCGGCATGCCCGCGTGCTTAAACATCGCCTCAATCTGCTCAGGACGACACGGGTCCACCGACAGCTGAAACGGCGTCCCATTCACGCTCTTGCCGTGCTCCAACGCAAGCATGCCCGCCTGCGCCTCCAGCAACATGCCCACCGTCATCCGCCCCAGCACCGCCACCGAACTGAAAATGAAGTCCAGCGACATGCCACTGTCGTCAAACGGCATGTCCTCGTCCGGCCACACCTCCACAATCACGCCTTTCTGCCCGTTGCGCGGCGCAAACTTGTCGCCAAGCCCCATGAACAGCGTTTCCCCAAGAATGACCGTCACCTGCTCCACCCGCGTGTCCGGGTTGACCGCGACGCGCACCGACCGCACAACCGACACGCCACTCTTCCAACGCACAGACTCGTCAATGTACTGGTTCACACGCGCGCTGCCCATGCCCTCACCAATCTGCCTGTCAGGCACCTGCCGCGCCCGTCCCACCACAATGTCGCCAAAGTCGACGCGCGCACCCACAGCAGGCAGACCCGTCTCCGCGCGCAGCGACTTGCGCGAGCCGTGCCGCAGCAGCTGCCACCCATTGATCACGCTCGGGTCGTTGCTCATCTGGTCCGTGCGATCCACCGTGAAGTGCAGCCTGTGCGTCTTCTCGACCGTCAGGTGCGACGCCATCGACCGCTTGACCACAATGCCATCCTCCACGCACCCGCCATCTGGCGACAGCACCCCAACCAACGGCGTGCCCACAAACGGCGGCATGCTCTGCACCACGTCCGACGTCGTGCTCACAATCGCGCGCTGCGGCTGGTGCAGACTGTACGTCACAGACTCCGTCATCAGGTCCACCTCGCCCACGCCCATGCGCAGCGCACGCTCATACGCAAGACTCATCGCCGCCTGCTTCAGCATGCCCGCCGTCAGCACCAGTCGAGGACTCTGGTTGTGCTCCGCAAACGGCACCAGCGCACCCACCGCACCCAGCGACGCGAAACAGTACGCATCCACAAAACCAAACTTGCCACGATGCGCACGCAACAACGTGTCCGCCACAGCCACACCACGCCGCTGCAAATACGCCATCTCCCGCACACTCCGCCACACCAAGTCGCCACCATCCTCCAGCCGCTGCGCAACACTCACACTGTGCCCACACCCAGAACGCAACAACGCCTGCACCCGCACAATCGACGCACACTCATTCCGCACCAACGGCCGCAACGGCGTACCAAGCTCCGTGCTGACATGCACAACCGGGATGCCCTGCACTGTCACATACAACTGACAGTCCAGTGGCAACAGCTGCTGGTCACGCAACTCTGCAAGCTGACGATACACTTCGTCCTCACTGCCCCGCGCGCACTGGCCCGCAATCTCATGGTTCACCTGCACCAACGTCTGCGGCGCAGCAGGGTTGAGCGGAACGACGGACGGCGCCATACACACCGCCGCAACCAGCGCCGCCTGACAGTGCACCTGCGTCGTCAGTCGCGCACCCAGCGCAAGCGCAATGCGCGTGCCACACTTCTGGCCGTCGGGCGTCTCAAAGGGACAGGCAACCACCCAAGCACTCGTGTTCAACTGTCTGGCTTCCATCGGCACAATACCGGACGTCGAGTTGCTCGCACGGGCTGCGGCGAAACGGTATCCGCTGTCGTGCGGCACAATCTCCGTCGCATCGCCCGACTGCTCCTTGCGCTCCGTCAGCACGCCCCGTCGCAGCGCGTTGACCAGCATCGAGTACAGCTGCGGCATGATGGGACCCGACTCCGTGCGCAGCGCCGACGTCTTTTGCTGCAAACGCACCGCAATGTCCTGCCGCAGTCTGTGCACCGCCTTGCGCCACTCCATGCGCACATACGGCCCAAACCGCATGCACGACACGTCAAAGTGCTTGTTGATAAAGTCGTCTCGGTTGTTCCAGCCACTGTTCGTGTGATACACAACCAGCGTGTGCGCCACAATGCGCAGCAGCATCACAATCTTGCTCTCGTCACTCATGCCCGGCAGAATCTCGGACTCAATCAGCCGCCGCATGTCGTGCACGGCAGACCGCCGCGTTTGCGCCGTCATGCTGTCCGGGTCCTCACGCGTCAATGACTTGATCCACGCCATCGCATCCTCCTCATCCCAGTCATCCATCTCGCTGTGCTGCAGAAACAGCTCCCGCACAAAGTGCATCGGCAGCGCGGGCGCAAGCGCATGCACATGCGCAATCGCTTCGTCGTCCGGCACATTCAACGCCCGCAGCAGCGCCTTGAGCGGAAAGGGGTTGGCATTCTGCTTGTTGTTGCGCACGTACGACTGCTCCAGCATGAACGTGCGCCCCGCCGGCCCCGTGCAGTAGTTCCAGTTCAGACTCGACGTGTTGCGACGCTTGTCGGGGTGCGTGCATCGAATCTCGCCCGTGGCAAGCACGGAGGGGTCCTTGCTGGGAAACACAAGCAGCGTGTTGGTGGCCATCGTGGCAAGGTGCAGGATGCCGGACGTCGTCTTGCACACAAACGCGCCCGAGTGCGACGTCAGACCCTCGGGGTCGACCTTGCAGCCCTGCACAATGGGCAGCCTAGTCAGAAAGCACTGGTTGACTGTCTGGATGGGCACGCGAGTCTGTGGGTGCAGAACCGTGACGTCGGCAAACACAGGCACGGAATACGTTTCCTTGTGCGCCATGGCGTGTCGAGCCGTGCACGTCGCCTGCGACAGGAAGGGCAGACACGGCACGCCGTATCGCACATTGCCAATGCTCAGCTCCGCGTCATGACCCGGCACGTTCAGCGGCCCAACCTCTGTGACGGCACGTGCAAACTCGTCCAGCACGACATTAAAGGATGCGACGTGCGTGTCGGCGTGTGTGCCTGCGCCAAACAGCACGCCGGACAGTGCGCGCAGATCCTCGTCGCACAACACGCCCGGCCCGCGCGCCGGCAATCCCTCCCAGCTGTCCACAAACATGCTTGCGTCACAAACCTGCGCCAAATTTCGCCGCAGCGCATCGCGTTTATTTGCGCAACAAATTGCGCCGCCCTTTTGAAACAGTTTCTGCCATGCCCCACACGCTGCAACTGCGCTTCCGCGTGCAAGGCGCGCGCAACAACCATCTCGGCCTGCTTGTCGTCTGCGACACGCTCGACGCGCTCACTCTGGTGCACAACAGGAAGAACGCGCAGTGGCCAGCGCGCATCCAGCAGTGCGCGCGCAGCAGCTGGTCCATCACAGACCTGACACTCGAAGCCGCACGCTGCAACCAAGTGCTGAATCCCGAGACCTTGCACACTTGGCAGACGCTGCCACTGTGGAGCATCTGGAGTTCAGGCACTCGTCACTGGATCACGCTGCGCACTTTTTTGCGCAAGAACAAGAGTCACGCACTGGCCCAAGGACTGAACATGCCAAGCCAGTATTGGATGCATGTACACCAGCTGACACGCCAGCTGCAAATGCATCAACCCGCAGCCACCAGCCCATCGTCCGTCGACTGCTCCCAAGACGCGCTGCTGCGCTACGCCGCCGAACAGAGCAAGGACAGTCTTGTTCAACTGGCTGCACGCGAGTTTCTGGCGTCACAAGGCGACATGCTGGCTGTCGAACACAAGGTGGAGGCCCAAGTCTTGAGAGTCATGAATGTCAATCGGCGGGACGTCAAGGCAACGCCCAGTCTGCACAGACGCGTGCAGTCGGAAGTGCAACGCGTGCTGGACTGGGTGCGCGCAACTAGCAACCAAGACCCGGTCGAGGACGCCGAACCCCTGAACCCAGCATTCGCAACCGTTGACGCTTGGAGCACCATGATGCAACCTTGGTTGCAGAGAGTCAGTCGCGCAGACAACGACGCCTTTGAGCCTGTGGCCGTCATGCCGCCACAGGACAGACGCTGGAATGCGCTGGGGGACATGGAGCTGCTGGTCGCCTTTGAGCTCAAGGACAAGCGCTGCAAGCCGATGTGGATCAACGCGCGGCTGCTGGCGGCTTGCGAGCCAAACCGCAGCAGCGTGCGACAGTGGATGCAAGACAACAACATCACAAGCTTTGTCTGCTCTCAGTAGACACGCCAGCATGCTCAGAACGCCCCAACAGCTTCAAAAGCCGCAGCCTGCAAAGCCGCAGCCGCAGCAGGCACCCAGCCCCGTGCAGTCTGAAAAGCACTCGTGGAATGTCGTGACGCTGATCAAAGTCGCGATTGGGGTGGCCATTGTGCTCATGGTGTATTCAACGTTTTTCACGCCGTGCAAGGGCGACACCGCCGACAAATCAGGTGTCATCAAGTCGCTGGGCTGCTCGCTAGCCAAGGCGGGCGACTTTCTGTCGAAAAACATACGGTCGATTTACGCGCTCATCTGGACAAGCGTCATCGCAACTGTGTTGGGCGGGGTGATCGGCATTTTCCGTGGCAGAAACAAAGACGAATCAATAAGTGAGGAAACCAACGCGGAAGAAGAGGCAGAGCAAAAGGAAGAGGAAGAGCAGGAGCAAGAAGAACAAGAGAAAGAGGAAGAGGAAGATGAAGATGGGGGTGATGCTATGGCGGATGAATAGTGAACTTGTGTTGAATGATGAGTTTGTGTGAAAATGGGTGATCATTGTAAGCATGGCAGAGGATCCGTATCTGTGCAGTGCGTCGGCGCTGTCTCGGTGCCGGGCGCCCAAGTCGCAGGCGGATCATGAAGTGTGGTGCACGGGCCATGTCATCGCGAATCTGATGTCTGCGGCTATTGCAAAGGCGGGGGAGGAAGGGGTGGACATCAGCACGGCGTGTGTGTATTTTGTGGGGCGGGCAAAGCTGTATGCGGACACGGGCGACGAGCAGGCGCTGCGTCTGAGTTCTGGCTGCACTTTGGATGCGTGTCTGCGTGGCGCGTCGCAGCGCACGGGCGTGTGTACTGAGCAGGACTGGCCGTCGCGCACGCCGTTTTGGAACGACCGTCCCGCAAACGCTTTGCAGCCGTCGTATGGTGCTTGGCGCGTGACACGGTGGGAGAATGTGCCGAGGTCGGTGTCCGCAGTGCGCAAGCTGCTGAACGCGGGCATCGGTGTCGGCTTTGTGCTGTGCATGGACGATCACACGGCGCAGTGGATGAAGGCGGGCGGCGAGGCGCTGTCTTCGTTGCGTCCGATCGGCAGTCCCGACGAAACGATCAACCACGCCATGTACATTGAGGGCTACACGGAGGACGTGTCGTTTGACGACGTCAAGGGCGCCTTTGCTGTGCGCAACTCAAACGGTCGGCGCCACCACAAGAACAGCGGCATGTTCTTTATGCGTCCGTCGCTGCTGCGTGACATGTGTGTGCGTGACTTGGTCGCCATCCGCGGCGTGCAAAAAGTTTCCTAATGAATTCATTCGTTTTCTCAGTCTGAGTCTGAATCCCAATCTTCCTCAGAGTCCGATGATGATTCGGGGGGGTTGGCGGCCTTTCTGAGCTTGTTTAACCCTGTTTTGACCATTGATTGAAGGTCTTCTTCATCTTCTTCTTTGCTTTCTTTTTGATCTGACCCCTGTTCAGACACTTTTTTCAAATTTCTCCGTGCGTTCATCATTGCATTTGCATCTGATGGATCAAACGCTGTGGATTTTTCCTCTTTTGAAGAAGGCTGTGTTCTTGCTTCAACTGGTTTCAAAGCCTTTCTGCCAGCTCTAAAAGCTCCCGCGTCCGAAATATCGAAAGTTGATTTGGGTTGGGCTTTTTGGGATGATTCTTGTCTATTGACCGATTTGAGTTCCAAACCACCTTGAATTTGGAGAAGCAAGGCGTCTCGGGAATTTGCAGGTGGACCTCCAGAACTGGGATTCCCAGTGGGTAGAGGTGGAGGGGGAGGTGGACCTCCAGAAGTCAGATTGTTAGGGGGCGGAGGTGGTGGCACAGGTGGACCTCCAGCACTGGGATTCCCGGTGGGTGGAGGTGATGGCGCCGGAATACTTGAAATCGGCGGCATTGGCGGAGGTGGTGGTGGCGGGGGTGCATTTCCAACCGGTGGCGGGGGTGCATCGGGAATCGTTCGAGTTGCTGCAACAGATGGTCTTTGAACAAGTGGTGGAGGTGTAAATAACCGGGGATCATATTTGAATACCGACGCTTTGCGTTTGGGACCAAATTTCTGCAAATATCAATGCGTCAGTTGTAGCCTTTCAGAGCAGATTGGATGTTTTTCTCACTCTGTCTACCTCTACCGGGTCAGGAAACTGTTCCGGATCATCCGCATACAATCTTCTGTCAGGCTTTTGTTTCACAAGTTTGTTCTTTGTTTCCTCTTGAAAGCCATTGAATGCCTCTGCTGCATCGTCATGCAATTTATCGGCTTCCAATTTTTCAAAGTCTTTGGTGTCTTCTTCTTCTTCGCTTTCGGATTCCGTGTCCGAATCATCCGAGTTGATTTCTTCTGACGCACGACCAAACGAGTACCAAAGATTGTATAGAGTATCTTTGGACAAGTACAACGAGTTGTCTGAATTCATCTGCATGCGCGTCGTGATCAATCGGCGCAATTGTTGGTTGTTCAGCCAATCCGTCAGTTGTTCTGTCATGGCTCTGCGAGACAGGCAAATGCGCTTGCAGTTGCGCTCGCCGTCATCTCTGAATGGGGGCTCGCGTTTCGACATGCTGACACGCAAGCACCAAGCAGGTTGCTACAGATTGCAAAGAATTCATTGTTGCGCAAAAGCACACTTGGACAAATCGTCCATTATTTTCTGCACGTCGACGCCGGGCACGTCGCTGAACAGCAGCATCACGTGCTCAAACAGGGCGCGCTTGTGACCCCCCAGCGTGTGATTGAGACGGCAGGCGTTGGCGTGCAGCTGCCGCCACGCCTGTGTGTTCGTTTCGTCCTTGCACACCAGCTTGGTCATGGCCTGCACAAACATGGCCGTGCCCGCCTCGCGCCTCGGGTTTGCGCCCTGCAAGTCGGCCCCCATCGCAATCATCAGCAGCAGGCTCGCCACCTCGCGCGGACACAGCGACGCAAGGCCCGCGCAGTGTCGCCGCTGCAGCACCTCCGCCTGCTCTGTCAGCGACCCCGCAGGAAACGCCACGCGTGACAGCTGCCTGTTCACGTCGCCATGCAGCTGCACGCCCAGCGTCAGACCTATGCGCGTATCCGTCGTCACATACCGGTCCGACATGACCTTGGCAAAGTGCGTGCGACAGGCTGGACACCCCATGGCGTCAACCACGTGCACCCACAGCGCAGCCGTCGCGCGCGAGTTGGGCGCCACAATCGTCGACCAGTGCAGCACCCGCCAGAACAGCGGGCCCGCGACGCTCGGCCGCACGTTGCGCGTCTTCAAACCCAGCATGCCCCTCTTACTTGATTGCGGCACAAAACTGCACATTTGTGCTCCCTACTTAAGAACGGTCGCCGCCATGACGCAAACCTGCACCACCTTGGTGCAGAACATCAAGCGCCAGCTGGCGCTCAAGAACAACACCGAGGCCCGCAAGACCGCCTATGCATCCTTCAATCAGGCGCGCCATGCCATGTTTGAGAAGCAAGGACCCAACTGGGTGGGCAAGTCGGCGTTCTTTGCCGAGCCCGTGCCACACATCACCAACGAAACGTGGGACAGCATCAACGTCGACAACCTGACGTCGGAAATGGTGGACCAACTCTGCCTTGCGCGCGCCAATCCGGACGGCGCACAATGGTCCGGCACCGTGCCTTGGAGCGGTAAGCGCGGCGGGTACCACGTCGCCATGTACCAAAACAAGATGCAGCAGTCGTTGCTGGCGCAGGACAGGCAGCAAGGCTACACAATGGACGGCTACGGCGCATACTTTCCTTCCCCATACGCGCAGGAATACAACCCGGCAACACAGAAGTTTGAGACTGTGACGCCCGAAGCTTTCAAGGCACACAACCCAAATCTGATTGAAGGCAAGGACTGGCAGGTGCAGGAAGTGCGCGGCAAAAAAGTTGTCTTCATCCTCAATCACGACAGTCGCCAGTGCCCGCCGTTTCAGTGCGGCGTCACCATCAATGTGCCCGTGATGAAAATGGAAAACGGACAGCTCATACTCAGTCAGGAGGAGCTGGAAACCGTCAGCTCCGCCCGCGTCAAGAAGCGGCACGTGCGTCGCTCCGACGGCGCCATCGTCGCCACATGCAAGCCCAGCAGCGCGCACAACTGGATGACACAGCAAGGCGCCGACGCCGCCGCATCCATGCTCGGCTACGCGCCTCTGTCGCAGGCCGACTTTGATGTGCTGACCGAGACAGCAAGGAGCTACACGCTGCGCAAGTACGGCAAGTCGCACACCGTGCCATACAAGGTTGTGGTGCACAACGGCCGGACACTCGTCGTCGTGCTGCAAAGAGATGCGCAGCGCGGAGTGCTGCCGCCCCTGTCAGTCGCACACTGAGGCAATTGCACGTAATGAATACGTACACCATGTCTATCCAGTTTATCTTTTGG